>JACCDG011317803.1_pt1 | contig 17943 bp, 14 predicted proteins | sample 7442471 | NCBI WGS metagenome assembly JACCDG01 (sample SAMN15323444, study PRJNA562643) | freshwater metagenome | isolation source: river surface water | place: USA:Blue River Watershed | collected 2017-08-17 | reverse complement strand
GTGCTCTTGGAAGCGACGTTTTAAATTATTCGTGTATCCAATGTACAGCTTCTGATCTTTGAGACTTTGTAATACGTAAACGTAGTACATACATTTCAACTTGTTCTCATCGCTCGCTCTATTCGGCGCTTGGCTTCACGGGTACCGATATCGGCCCGACGGTCATATTCCTTTTTTCCCTTGCCAATAGCAAACTCGAGCTTCACAAGTTGCTTCTTAGTATACAACCGAATCGGGACTAAAGTCAAGCCTTCCGTGCGGTATTTTCCTATGAGAGAGGCAATTTCACGCTTGCGGAGAAGGAGTTTTCGTGGTCTGCTATCTTCGTGCTTGGTGTCGCGGTGGGCCTGTTTGTAGCGGGGGATGAGGGCGTTCGTTAGGTAGAGTTCACTCCCGCGGACGGTCACATAGGCCCCTTTTAGGCTGGCATGGCCGGTTTTCACCGATTTTACCTCGGCTCCAGTCAATACCAAACCGGCCTCGAAGCGTCCTTCCAGGGCATAATTAAATGATGCTCGTTTGTTGGTGGCAATGTTGGTCATAGACGGTCTCTCTAGCCCTTACTTTCCCACATTTGGCTTAAATAAGCAAGTTTTCTTGAGTTCGCATTGACGAAGTGACGAAAGAATGATTTACTAGCAAGTCGCATAGCGATAGGGTGTGCATGCAGTTTTCCAACGAGGAGAAGTCAATGAACCGCTTTCTCAAGATTGTTCTGACAGTTCTGCTGCTGGCTTTGAGTGGCTCAGCAGTGTTTTCGCAGAGCGTGGGGATTACGGGGAGCTCCAGAAAAAACTCAAGAGATCCGGTTTTGGTCAAGCGTCAGGGAACATCACCGATCCTTACGGTTCAACTGAAGGTTTCGGAAGCCGATACCGAAGCACGTGAACTTCATCGCGAGATCCTCCGGGTATTGCGTGAGGGGTACGAAGAGAGGTTTTTTCCCCTGAAGAAAGACGGTGACAACCGGATAAATCAAACAATCTGGTGCACGGTCGTTGTGGTAAGTGATCTTGTTGCTTCCTCGATTGAAGTCCGGTGTGGAAGGCGCTTTCCGCGCAAAATCTTCGTGGGGCTCACTGATGCTGGCATTAGCACATCTGAGTTCGGCGTTGTTGCCAAGCGTCTCCCGATGATGGTTGATGAGTTGTACGGCTTGGCCACGAGGCTGCCTGACAATTAAACCAACAGAGGTCAGATCTGCCGAGTCCCCAAAGAGGGTACCGGCAGTTTTTCTTTTTACAAGAAATCACGAGACGGACGGTCGTCTGTTTCGTGATACAGACAAAGCACTTTCCTTTTCAGGCTGTTTCAGATACGATACTATGACTCTATGACGAACACTCCTCACCAACTGCGTAATCATATATCGAAAGAAGAGGCTCTCAAGAAATTGGCTGAGGAGTTGTTTTCACGCCGGGTCATTTCCTTCTATCGGTACGTTCTGATTGAGGATCCGGCCAAGTTACGAAACGAGCTCTTCGCCGAATGGCAGAAATTGGGATGTCTGGGGCGCATCTATGTGGCCAAAGAAGGTATCAATGCCCAGATGAGTGTACCGGAGCCGCAGTTTGAAAAATTCCGAGAACTTTTGTACGCACGAAAAGAATTTTCTGATGTACCGTTTAAAGTCGGTGTCGAGCAGAAGGACGAGGCTTTTTGGAAACTGACCATCAAGGTGAAGAAGCAGATCGTAGCGGATGGCTTGCAGCCCGAGGACTATGATGTGACGGATGTGGGGACGCACTTGTCGGCGCGCGAGTTCAATGCCCTTTTGGAAGAACCGGAGACGGTGGTGGTGGATATGCGCAATAACTACGAGTCGGCCATCGGGCGCTTTGAAAACGCACTCACTCCGAATGCCTATACTTTCCGGGAGGAGCTGCCGCTCGCCAAAGAGGCACTCCAGGGTAAAGAAGACAAAAAAGTGCTCCTTTACTGTACGGGTGGTATTCGTTGTGAAAAGGCGAGCTCGTACCTGAAGCACCACGGATTCAAGAACGTGTACCAACTCCACGGCGGTATCATCGATTACAAACACCAGATAGAGCGCGAGGGTCTCGCATCCAAATTCAAGGGCAAGAACTTTGTCTTTGATGAGCGCCTCGGTGAACGGATCACGGATGATGTCCTCGCACACTGCTACCAGTGCGAGACGGTTTGTGACGACTATACCAACTGCGAGAATCCAGAGTGTAACCTCCTCTTCATCCAGTGTGCTTCATGCAAAGACAAATTTTCTGGTTGCTGTAGTGTCGAATGCCAAGCCATTGTTGCTTTACCTGAGGCCGAGCAAATTAAACGACGCAAGGGTAAAGTGTTCCCCAAAAACGCCCATGCCTTCAAGAAAAAAATTGCTCTTGAACACTGTGCTAAATAGGAGGGTTAGTGGTGTTTCGGGAGAAGGCCTTTTTTGATATACTAGAGTCGTACTCTAAACTCATTTGTATGTCTTGGAAAACCCTTTGTGTGCGGTCCCTGCAAATCGTCGGGATTTTTTGTTTTGTTGTATCACTTCAGTCTTCGGTGGCCGTGGCCGATGATATGTCCGAGAAGGATTTTTTGGCATTTTTTGCTGATGAAGCCGGGTATGAGTTCGGTGGAGTGATCGCTCGGACTCTGGGCGAAGAGCAGGTCGTGTGGCTCGGGGCACCGGAGGCTGGTACGGCCGAGCTCAAGCTCTATGAGTTAACTGAAGAAAGGTTCTTGAATGCTCTCGTGTATCCGGCACGACGGAAAGATGATCAGTATAATGCAAAGCTGGCGCGTTTTCCGGTGAAACTAGAAGGTTTGGAACCACGGGCACGGCTTTCGGTGGACGTTACTTCTGCTACTGATCGAGCCAGGATATCTCTCCCTATCAATAAGCCGGGTACATACTACCTTGAGGGGAACATGGGTGGTCGTCATGGCGAGATGCTCCTCCTGGCAAGCAATATCGTGGCTCAGACCAAGGAGGAAGGAAAAAATTTGGTTGTTTGGACGGTCGACAGTCGGACTGGCCGGCACGTGAAGAGTGGCGAGGCAATCCAGTATGAGCTCAATCAGAAGAAAAAAGAAATTGATCGATCAGCGATTGATGCCCAGGGGTTGGCGCGATTGTCGAGTACTGAGGAGGGAGATATCGTTTTCCTCCGTTCGGGAGGCGAGCTGGCCTTTGTGCCACTCAACTATGCTAGCCACGTCCCACAGCCTGTGAGTTATGGTTGGTGGGGTGGTCGGTTCGCTCCGTATGCCACGCTGTCTCGCTCGTACTCCTTCTTGGATCGGATGCTCTATCAGCCCGGGGACAAAGTGTATTTCAAAAGTATCCTTCGTCGTGATGATGATGCTCGCTACTCACTCCCCGATGGAGTCGCTCAGGTGAAAATATGGACAGGTTGGGGAGAGGAGGAGACAGTGGTCCTCGAGAAGGCGTACCCGATTGTGGATGGTGCCGTAAATGGTGAGTTTGTGCTCCCCAAGGACGCCAAGACCGGCGACTACTATTATATGGTGTCGTATAGTGGGCTCTCGCGGCAGTCAGGCTTTTACTTTCCGACGAGTGAGGCCATGTTTACGGTCGACTATTATCGCAAGCCCGAGTTTGGACTGGACCTCACTGTGGCCCGTGATCGGCTCATTGTTGGTGACACGCTTGAGTTTGATATCTCGGGGAGCTATTTTTCGGGTGAGCTCGCTATCGGCAAGAAAGTCGAGTACCGGGTGACCGGAGGCACCTACACTGATTATGGGTATCTGTCGAATGAGTCCACTCTCGATGATGGGTATCGATACGGAGGATGGTATGGCCCCCTCGTCGATACTGGTGAAGTTACGCTCGGTCTCGACGGGGCATATCGAGTGACGGTGCCGACTCGTGCTCAGGAAAAAAATCTGACGCAGGTCTATCATATCGAAGTATCGGCGAGTGACACCTCCGAGAATCCGGTATATGAGAGTCGTAACGTCCTGGTCTTGCCAGGAGACTTTTCGCTCTATCGTTCCAACTATGCTTATGGGAGTCGTGTCGGCGAAACACAGACACTCGACTTTCAATTGGTTGCCAATCGTGAAGGCGTGTCTCTCGTGGACCGTTCCTTCGTAGTCAAGGTCAAACACGAGCGTTGGGTGAATGATTCGCCGTCGGCTCGTTACCCATATTACACGAAGAGGGAAAAAGATTTGCCGGATCTCTCTTTGGTGACAGATAGCACGGGAAAGGCGACGCTTTCATTTGCTCCGCCGGAGGAGGGGAGCTACTCTTTTGATATTTCCGGTACTGATGATCGCGGCAACACTATTGTGCGTCAGGCCAGGCTTTGGGCGAGTGATCGAAACGGTTGGTTTTATCAGTCAGCAGAAGATGGGAAATCACTTCTTTCTATCAAGACTGACAAGGAGAGTTATGCTCCCGATGAAACCGCACACGTAACACTGGCGTCGTCACTCCCTGATAGAGATATTTGGCTATCGGTGGAACGAGCAGGTGTCCGTCGTTCTCAGATCGTGTCCCTCAAGGGTAATAGTGCATCACTCGACCTCCCACTTGAGCAGGGTGATATGCCCAACATCTTTCTTTCCGGCACGATGTTTTCGGATATCGCACTTGCGACGGCGATGACTGACGTAGCGGTCAGTGCTGAATCGGAGCGTATCACCGTGGAGCTTCGTCCAGATAAAGAACGCTACGAACCCGGTGAAACAGTTTCGCTCGAAGTAGTAGGGAAAGATAATGCTGGTAAAGCGGTAGCGGGCGAAGTGGCCGTCTGGGCTATCGACAAGGCGCTCTTTGAACTGATGGATCAATCCCCGGCCGATATCTTCAAAACATTTTGGGACGAGCGGTACCATGATACCCTGTCAGCCCATTCACTTGAAGGTGTGTTGTTCAGTCTCAATCTTGCTGAACGAGGAGGCTGTTTCGTCGGAGAGACGCAAGTGCTCATGCAGGGGGGTATGTCCAAGCCTATCGCGGAGGTGGCAGTAGGTGACACAGTCCTCACTCGTCGCAGCGAAGAGGATGCTACCCTAGTACCAGCCAAGGTCACTGGCACGCACGTGGTGAACGTGGACGGATATCTCGTTTTTAATAATCAACTCAAAGTGACACCAGAACACAAGATGTATGTGAACGGTGTTTGGGGCCCAGCTGGCAATATTCAAGTGGGTGACGTATTGGTAGATACAGAGGGGAGGACAGTCACCATCGATTCTATTGAGTTTGTACGTGAGAAGGTCCCGGTATACAACCTCGCTATTGATACGTACCACACGTATTTTGCTGGAGGACTCTGGGTCCACAACAATAAAAGTGGCGGTATCCGCTCAGCCTTTAAGGACACCGCCTACTGGAATCCTCGTATTCGCCTGGGTTCAAATGGCAAGGCGCGGGTGACGTTTAGGCTCCCGGACAATACGACCACGTGGGTGATTTCTGGTGTGGCGACGGCCGGAGCGTCTCAGTTCGGTCAGACGCGAGCGGAGATTATGGTTTCCAAGAACGCTGTAGTGACTGCGTCGCTTCCGACGCTCATGCGGGTCGGTGACAGGGTCGGGGTCAAGGCAACCGTACGGAATAACACCGGAGAGACACTCGACTTTTCAGTACGGGGAGATTTTGAGAACGGTACTATTGTCGATGGAAACGAGAGAGTGGTCACGGTCGGTCCGATGCAGGGAGAAGAAGTCAACCTGACCTATGTGCCTGAGACACCCAATGACAAAGCTACCTTTACTGTCCGAGCCACGGCCATTGGTCACGAGAAGACACATGTTGACGCTGTCAGGCATACGGTGCCTGTTCGAGTCGCGGGATTTACACAGAAGAGTGGCGAGGCGCGAGATGGGAATACCGAGTATCGGGTGGAGTTCCCGGCCGATACGAATCGTTTGGCATCGAGCCTGGTCCTTGATCTCGCCCCGTCACTCCTCGGAACGATACCCTCTGCTATGCGTGGCCTGCTTGATTATCCGTATGGTTGCGTGGAGCAGACCACGAGTCGTTTTGTGCCACTCGTGATTGCCCATCAGGAAAAAGGGATTTTTGCCGAAGCCTTGAAGGGTAAAGATACGGTGTCTATGCTCGAGGGTGGGATACAACATCTCGATGAACTTCAAAACGATGAAGGTGGGTGGGGATTCTGGCATGGAGATGAATCCAATCCCTATGTGACGAGGTATGTCATCGAGTACCTCCTTGAGGCGCGGGCTCTCGGGGTGCGACAAGATGATATCACTGCCATGTTGGCTCGAGCTAGGACCTACGTCAGTAACGCTTCTCTTGAGGTAATCGCTACGAGAGAGAAGAGTCTTCCGAAGACGCATAGTGTTGCAGAGCAGGAAAGTGCCTTTACGGCGCTCATTTCTCTCGCCCATGCCAAATCACTCCTTGGCCTGCCAGTAGGAAAGGCTGAAACTCACGAAGGAGCACTGATTCCAAATTTTGCCGAGCTTTCTCCAGAATTGCTCTCGCTCGTGATTCGGGTCAATACGAATGCCGGCGAGTTTGATACGGCTCACAATGGCGTGGATGCTCTCATGGCGAAAGTAAAGTCAAATGAGGTCGGCCAGTACTGGGAGAGTGGCAAGATAGACTACTATGCGTCACAGGACGCAGCGACAGCCATGGCGATACAAGCGCTTGTGGCGGCTCGGTACGATCATAGCAAACTCACTCCGTTCGTCCGCTCACTTTCCGCCAGCCGGAAGGCAGGATACTGGTCCAATACCTACGCGACCGTCCAGGTTATCCGGGCGCTGGTAGATTTTTCGAAGCAGGGCGTCGCTTTGAATCCGAACTATGCCTATCAAGTAGCGCTCGATGGCGAGCTCCTGGCAACCGGCCGGGTGTCTGCCAATCTTGAGAATACTTCTCTCGCCATCGCCGGAACTAAAATCCGCCCTGAAGGTTCGACGCTGACGATATCATTTGAGGGCACAGGCGAACTGTATTCTTCACTCTTCCAGACGTTGGCTCGTGAGACAGAGGTATTCCCGGGTGAGAGTCACGGGATGTCGCTTCTGCGGACCTATGAGAATGTCACCGAGCCGGGTGCCACCCCAGCTCTTGGTGACACGGTCCGTGTTGTCCTCGATGTAACCGGCGTCAAGTATACCCAGAATCGTCTCGTTGTTGAGGATACGCTCCCAGCTGGGATGGTACCCATTCATCAGAATTTCAAGAATGAGCGCCTGGCAATACCAGAGTCGCAAAGTTGGAGCAATAACGTCGTGGACGCGTACACCGAGAATGGTGCGGTGATGACTATCTACACCTATGGTTCACGCCAGAATCAGTATCGGGCAACTTATCTCGCTCGGGTGGTCAACACGGGCGAATACTCTGTCCCACCTGCCTATGCCACCCTCATGTATACACCTGAAGTCTATGCCTATTCAGCCTCGAGACGGGAGACCTATCCTGAGACGAGCGTCGCTTTAGAGAAGCCACGAGTCAATCGTTCCCTTACAGACCTCGGGGTCACGGAGAATCAGCAAGAGATATTGATGTGGCTGGTGATAGGACTTGCTCTTTTTTCGGCGACTGTAGCCACTTTTCTCCTTTGGCGAAAGCAAGTAACTCCCTGATTGCCAAATGATGGCGCGCCTGCTTCTTCTCGTTTTACTTGTTGGTGTCGTGGTATTCGGAACCGCATGGCTTTGGATTCCCCGAGATGAGACGGGGGAAACGGTGCAGGTGCGGAACGCTAACTTAACCACACCGAGGGTCATCGTACCGCTCACCAAAGAGGATACGCCTTTAGTGTTACCCCTTCGGGGCAATGAAGCTGTTTCTTTCGACAGGGCAATTGGTGGGGTAGTGCCACATCATCTGGTGGCGAGTAGTTTTTTGGCTGAATTTTTCTCACTCTTGAGTGAACGTTCTGTGAGACCAAAGACAATCCTCCTTATGGCACCGAATCATTTTGAAAAGGGTGAGGCGACTATCCAGACGACGGATGTGACGTGGGATACTCCTTTCGGGGTAGTAGAATCAGACCCGGAGCTACTCCAGGCAGTACTCCGAGGTGGCGCGACGCTCTCACCAAATACTTTTATCGAAGAGCATGGGGTGTACAATATCTTGCCGTATATTGCGCGCTTTCTCCCGGATACTCGAGTCGTACCCGTGGTCTTTCGGTATCAGGTGAGTACACTAGAGCGGGAACAGTTGGTGGAAAGCGTCATGCCACTCATTCGCACCGGAGAGGTTTTTGTGGTGAGCTCTATAGATTTTTCTCATTATCTTTCTCAGGAGGAGGCTGAAATGAAAGACGAAGAGACTCTCGAAGCCCTGCATCAGTATGATATGAATCGTATAGCCCGTTATGGGAGCGACCACCTTGATTCTCCAGGAGTCCTCCTCACGCTCCTCCGGATCGGACAGGAATTAGAGGCGACGGATATCACAGTGCTTCGTCATGGCAACTCAGCCGATAGTATTCGAGGACGAAATAGTTCAACTACCAGTCATTTCACCCTATATCTCTCGAAAGAAGAGTGAAACTTCCCTTTTTGGCTTGGTTCGGCTATGCTGAGGATATGCCCGGTAGTAGAACTTCGCAAGATTTCTCCTGGGCAGTCGTATTGGAATCGTGTTTTCTGTGAAGTAAGGAACGAAAGATTGAGAGGATATTTTAAAATACCGTGTTCGAAGTTTCACTACCGGGTATGAAACAAGTCCTACAGAAGAAAATTGAAATGGCTCTCCAGGCGCTCCAAGAAGCAGGAGCTCTGCCTGTTTTCGCGCTTCCTCCGGTTTCTGTTGAGCGACCCAAGGATGATCGGTTCGGAGAATATACGACGAACATCGCTTTGGCCTTGTCCAAACTGGCGAAGAAGAGTCCAACCGAGATCGCCGAACTTCTCAAAGAAAAGATCCTGAATCAAGTTCAGGATGACGAAGCATCATTTCAAAACATTGAGATCGCTGGGCCCGGCCATCTCAACTTCTACTTGGCGCAACATGAAATCGGAAAAGGAGTCGCCACGATTCTCAAGGCAGGGAAAGAGTATGGCGGGGGCACGCTCGGTCAGGGCGTCAGAGTGAACAATGAATTTATTTCCGCCAATCCGACTGGACCACTGACCGTGGGGAACGGACGAGGAGGGTTTTATGCTGATAGCGTGGCACGAGTACTTCGCAAAGCGGGCTATGAGGTGACCAACGAATACTACGTGAATGATGCTGGCGAACAGGTCATGAAGCTTGGTCATAGCGTCCTTAAGGATGCCGAAGCGGTCTATGGTGGAGACTACATCGAACAGTTAGCAGGAGCGAACCAGCAAACGGGTGTACGAGAGACGGGTGAATGGGCCGCCAACGAAGTACTGGAAAACATGATCAAGAAGTCGGTCGCAGAGAAGATGCAGATTCATTTCGATATTTGGACCTCGGAGAAGAAACTGATTGAGGATGGCTATGTCGAGCGGGCCATCAGTATCCTGAAAGAAAAAGAATTGACCTTTGAAGAGGACGGCGCCCTGTGGCTTCGGACGACAGAGTTCGATGATGACAAGGACCGGGTACTCATTAAGAGTGATGGTTCCAAAACTTACTTTGCTTCTGATGCTGGCTATATCCTCCAAAAAATGGAGCGAGGGTTTACGGTATTTATTGAAAGTTGGGGTGCGGACCATCATGGGTATATCGGTCGATTCAAGGCGGTGGCGCAGGCCCTCGGTTTTACTGGAGACATCCGGTTTCTCATCGTACAGCTGGTCAAGGTAGTGAAAGATGGGGTCGAAGTGCGCATGTCGAAACGAGCTGGGAACGTGATCACTATTGATGAACTGATTGAGACAGTAGGGCATGACGTGGCACGCTTCTTCTTTCTCATGTATGCCCCAGAGACTCACATGAACTTTGACCTCGGTCTCGCCGAAGAACGCTCCCAGAAGAACCCGGTCTATTATGTGCAGTATGCGCATGCCCGACTCTCGAGCATCCTTCGGAAAGCAGAAGAGGAGGGAATTTCGGGTAGTGGCGACCTCTCACTTCTCGTGCATGCCAAAGAGCGCGAACTCATCCGGGAGCTGATGTTTTTCCCAGAGCTCGTAGAGACGGTGGCGACAGATTACTCGGTTCACAAGCTCCCACAGTACGCGATGAAGCTGGCCGACAAGTTCCATTCGTTCTATGATGCCTGCCGGGTGATAGAGAGCGAGCAAAAAGAGCTGACTATGGCTCGATTAGAGCTGGTGCGAGCGACGCGAATCGTCCTCGCCGAGACGCTCACGCTTATGGGTATCAGTGCGCCAGAAACAATGTAAAACAAAAAAGAAAAATCAGATGATCAATCGTTTGCCGAAACAGTATCGGGAAAAGTACAAGAAGAAACGTGGTTGGGATGAAGAACTCATCATGTTCGCTTTCAAGGTGGTCGGTTCGACGGCGCTCGTGTTTATCGTAGCGGCCGGAGTAGATGTCTATCACCTCATTCATTAAGGATATGCCCCAGATCACGTTTTATCTTGTGCGTCATGGCGAAGCGGAAAATAATGTTCTTCATATCTTGAATTCGGCCGGGGCCAAGACAGAATATTCCTTGACTGAACAGGGCCGAGCGCAGGCGAAGCGCGCAGCCGAATATCTGGCGACCGTAGGGGCCGATGCGCTCTATAGTTCACCAATCCTCCGGGCTAAGGAAACCGCCGGTATCATTTCAGAAGCGACGAGACTCCCTATTGTTTTTGATGATCGTTTGTGGGAAGTAGGGATGGGGCGGTTCAATGATGCGTCTCAAGGGGAGCTCCTCAAGAAGTATCCTGAGCCACAGATGCGCCTCACGCCTGACACCGAGGATGAGATGGAGAGTATGCTTGAGGTTCATGGTCGCCTAGGAGTCTTCCTCAGAGAAATCAAGGACAAACACAGTGGCCAAAAAGTCATCCTGGTGTCACATGGTGACCCACTCGAACAACTGCACGGTATCCTCACTCATGAGGGACCGGGGCGAGCAGCTGAAGGGTGGTACCCCGAGAAGGGATCTTGTACGGAAGTGGTCTGGCAATACTGAGAGAGGCGTCGCGGGACGCTTCTTTTCTTTTGCCTCTGAGAGTGGTACGGTTGAAGCATCTTGGCTTCTCAGAGGAGAATTACCATGCAGTTCCTTATCATGCTGTTGATGGGACTCCTTGTGGGGAGTGCCGTGGCGTACGAGGTGGATTCGGTACCTGACCAGTCGTTTGTGGTGCATCCGTGTGATCGCTACACCCGCTACTTTACGGAGTGCCTGCGAGTGCATGAAGCAAGAGACCGAGCGCAAGCGGAGTCTCTTCGCATCGTGAGGGTGGTTGATACTCGGGGTCGCGCCACTTTGGTACGTGAGTTCGTGCTCATTGCTTATGACCCCGAAGGGGAAGGATGGCACACCATCAGGCTCACGATGCCCCTTGTGGGGAACAGTACCTTTCAGCCGACGGTGCTTACGCCTGGGTATGAAGTGCGTCGGATCAAGGGTCAGAGCTTCAACAAGATGTTTTTCCAGGTGACTTGGGCGGGACGTGAACTCCGGACCTATGGAGCGAAGCATCTCTCGCTCCCTGAGGACTTTCGGATCAAACACCCGGATGCGATGACTCTCGAGGCCACAGAGGTGATCTATCTCTCGACACCCCCTCACCTCGTAAACCCCGAGTTTGTCCAAGCAGGGCAGGAGTTCGTCATCAGGAAAACAGAAGAGGTACTGGCTGAACTCAAAGCGGAAGGAGTGCTGTCACGTGCTTATCCGGGCCGTCTGGTGGCTGATGTGATGCACGCGTGGGTACCGCTCCACCTCGTCCTGGCTGAACAGGTTGACCCATGCCTCCTCAAGAGCCGTAGTCGCGTCTGTCAGCGGTTGATACCAGAGAACCCATTCCGAAGCGATGACGAAGTGATGCAGGCAGTGCTGACCGAGTTTGTCGTGAATGGCGAGGACGCTTTTCGCTATCTTGTCTCGAGTGGCAAGGCGCGGGGGGCGCTCCAATTCACCAATACCTATCGGGGCACAGCTCCCGGGACGTATGACATTGTACGTCGGGCCTACCCACAGGCAGTGCTCGATCCTGATTTCCGGAGCGGGACTGAGGATTTTCGAAATAGCCTCAAGATGGCCATCCTCTTGATAGACATGGAGCTCGCGTATGGGAGCACACCAGCGTGGGTGCGCCAGGCGTTCCTCGAGGACTATCGACTGGGACTTCTCTGTCCGGCTACTGCCTACAACGGTGGGGCACAGCAGTGTCGCAAGTTTGGGACACTAGTCGCTGAGTACCGGAGAGCACGGAGTCTCAGGGAAGTGACGTTTCATACGCTCACTGATGGCCATTTTCTCTCCTGGGTGGCACGGAGTCCCTGGGCCTTCAATCCGGAAACACACGGATATCTCGAGAAGATTCTCCAGGTCTTCGGATCGGGGCTCCTCCGAGAGACCAAGTAGGACACGCGGTTTTGTCACTGACAGACCGCTTTTTTCTTGCCCAAATTGCCCATGGTATGATGGGGGTATGAATACGAACATCAAAGAAACTTTGGACCAGCTCCCAGGTGGACTCCTCATTACGGACCTGGATTCTCGGGTCCTCTATGCCAGTGCGGCGCTCGAACGTCGGACGGGCTTTGAGGTAGCAGAAATTGTGGGGAAAAAGCCGGGCGAGCTCTGGGGTGGTCACATGCGGAAGCAGTTCTATGCAACACTCTGGCACACCATAGGCGATGAGTGTCAGCCCTTTGTCGGTGAAGTAGCGAACACTCGGAAGAATGGCGCTAAGCATGATGAGCACATCTATATCCTCCCGATCCGCGATGGCGGAGGGATCACGCGGTACTTTGCCGAGGTCCATCCTGAACTCACCTCGAGGGAGAGCGAGCTCTCGTTTGCTCATGAATTTCTTGGCCGGACCAAGGGTCAGTCTCAAGACGCTCAATTTTTCGACTGGCTGTTTACCCGTCTCGCTCGGAGAGAAAATGGGGAATCACGATCGCTCCCCGCGCTTGGTACCGATACGCACATTGATCCCGCAACCTTTCTCTATCAGTCATTGATCCTCCCGACCGAACAGTTGTATGCTCGTCGTCGTGATGATGCACTCCTCATCGCGCGAGCCAAGGAAGACCCAGAGCAGTTCTCGGCCCTCTACAAGAAGTATACCCCTTCGCTTCGAGAGTATTTCTTGAAACGCCTGTCAGGGGAGCGAGTCCTAGCCGAAGATCTCCTCCAGGAGACGTTTCTTCGGGCCTTTCGCTATCTCCCGACGTTTCGCTCGGCCAATGCTTCGTACTATACCTATCTCCTCCGGGTGGCGCACAGTGTCCTCGTCAATCAATTTCGGAAGGAGCGTTTTGAAACGGTAGCGCTCACGGGGAATGAAGAAGAGAGAGTGGCTGAGGAAGGTCGGGTGTGGCCAGACCTCGAGACCCTCCTCCTCAACCTGTCACCGCATGAGCGCGAGATTATGCTCATGAAGTACCGAGATGGGCTCAAGGTGCGAGCTATCGCCACGGAGGTCGGGAAAAGCGAGAATGCGGTCAAATTGATTCTTTCCCGGACCCGGAAAAAGCTAAGAGTAAGGAGCTAGACTCTCGGCGTCGGACAAGCTAATAGGTGAGGTGTCATGATGACACCTTTTTTGCTTTTTGGTGTTTCATAAGGAGCAAGTCACAGTTTACATAAAGTAATAGCAAACCTATGCCACTGTACAAAGTCCAGAAGCGGAACGGTTCCATCGTCGATTTTGAGCTGGAGAAAATCCGTGATGCCATAACCAAAGCGGCGGAGGCAGTGGGGAATCTCGACCCGGCGGTGCCTGAGGCGCTCCTTACGGAGACCGAGGTAACCCTCGAAGAACTCTATGGAGAGGAAATCCCAACGGTCGAGCAGATCCAGGACGTTGTCGAGGACGTCCTTATCCGGTTTGATTACGCTGAGATGGCCAAGGCCTACATCTTGTACCGAGAGAAGCGTCGAGAAGTCAGGGAGGACAAGAACGTGGTAGTGGAGGTACAAAAGACCATCGATGAGTACCTGGGCAAGCTCGACTGGCGTGTCAACGAAAATGCCAACCAGGGGTATTCGCTTGGGGGACTCATCTTGAACACGGCCGGGAACGTGGTCGCCAACTACTGGCTGTCCCATATCTACCCCAAAAATGTCGGTGAGGCTCATCGCAATGGTGATTATCATATCCATGACCTCGCTATGTTTTCGGGCTACTGCGCTGGTTGGAGTCTCCGGGTGCTCCTCGAAGAAGGATTCAATGGCGTACCAAACAAGATAGAGTCAGCGCCACCCAAACACCTATCCTCGGCCGTTTCGCAGATGGTGAATTTCCTTGGGACACTCCAGAACGAATGGGCGGGCGCCCAGGCGTTTTCGAGCTTTGACACCTACATGGCGCCGTTTGTGAAGAAGAAAGAGCTAGAGCTCCGAGAGAAGATCGCCAAGTACCAGATGACTTTTGCTGGGAAGAAGGCCAAGGAGCAGTACATTGCTGATGAGGTGTACAACTATGTGTATCAAAACCTCCAGTCATTTGTCTTTAATCTGAACATCCCGTCACGCTGGGGCACTCAGACGCCCTTTACCAACATTACGCTTGATTGGGACTGCCCGGCGGATATGAAGGACAAGCACCTCCTCCTCGGAGGCCAACCGTTTGAGTATACCTTTGGCGAACTCCAAAACGAGATGGATATTGTCAATCGCGCCTTTATCGAGGTGATGTCGCGAGGCGACGCCAAAGGGCGAACCTTTACCTTTCCGATCCCGACCTACAACATCGGCAAGGACTTTGATTGGGAAAGTGAGAAGAATCTGCCACTCTTTGAGATGACCGCCAAATATGGCACACCGTACTTCCAGAACTTCGTCAATTCCGAGCTCAATCCGAGTGATGTCCGCTCCATGTGTTGTCGCCTCCAGCTTGACCTCCGCGAACTGCGGAAGCGGGGTGGGGGACTCTTTGGGTCGGCGGAGATGACGGGCTCAATCGGCGTGGTGACGCTCAATGCCGCCCGCATCGGCTACCTCACCAAGGGCGACAAGGACAAATTCTTTGCCCAGGTGGATCGACTCATGGAACTGGCCAAAACCTCGCTTGAGATAAAGCGTAAGGAAATTCAGAAGTGGATTGATGCTGGGCTGTTCCCGTATACCAAGCGCTACCTTGGCTACCTCAAGAATCATTTTTCGACTATCGGGGTGAATGGCCTAAACGAAGCAATCCGAAATTTTACCGACGACCAAGAAAACATCACGACGGACTGGGGTCATGCCTTTGCTCTCGAGGTGCTCACGCACATGCAGGAAAAGATCAAGTCGTTCCAGGAGGAGACACACAACTTCTACAACCTCGAGGCGACGCCAGCTGAGGGTACAACTAACCGCTTTGCCAAGGAAGATAAGAAGCGCTTCCCAGATATCCTCCAGGCTGGGACACCGGATGCTCCCTACTACACCAATTCTTCCCAGGTACCGGTTGGCTATACGGACGATGTCTTTGAAGTACTCGACCTCCAGGATGACCTCCAGACCAAGTACACCGGGGGCACAGTCCTTCACTGCTATATGAATGAGCGGATATCGACCCCTGAGGCCTGTCGCAATCTGGTCAAAAAAATCCTGACCCACTATCGACTGCCGTACATCACTATCACTCCGACGTTTTCGATCTGTCCCAAGCATGGTTACCTCTCGGGTGAACACGACTTTTGTCCGAAGTGCGACACCGAGCTCGGTATCACCGGCGAACGCTACGATGAAAGTTATCGGAAGACGTACGCGAGCGACATTGCCCACAAATAACGGGTATCACCCGATTTTACCGGCATTCGCTCGGTAGCAAAAATGTATTCCTGCTACACTCACTTCATTTGGTAATAGTACAAACATAACCACACCCCTATGTCTCAAGAAGAACTGAATGAGAAGCGCACCCGCTGTGAAATCTGGACGCGCGTCATGGGTTACCATCGCCCCGTCTCGCACTTCAACATTGGCAAAAAGGCGGAGCACTATTCGCGGAAGCACTTTGAGGAATGTGTCGCAGACAATGCGTCTTTTGAGGCGCGCTATGGTGAACAAGCTGCCTAATCAATCTTGATGAAGCTCTCAGCGATCCAACGGTTCACGATGCTCGACTACCCCGACAGGGTGGCCTGTATCGCGTTTACCCCGGGATGCAGTATGCGTTGTGGCTTCTGTCACAATCCCGAGTTTGTGGTACCGGAGCAGATTCGAGCGCTTGAGTCGGGGTTCATTGCGACAGAGACGTTTTTCAATTTTCTCGACCAGCGTCGCGGACTCCTCGAGGGAGTAGTAGTCTCTGGTGGCGAACCGACTATCTGGCCGGACCTCCCTGACTTCATGCGGGAGATTCAGACCAGAGGCTTTCTTACCAAACTCGATACCAATGGCCGACATCCGGAGATGCTCGAGCGACTCCTCAGCGAGGGACTGGTCGACTATGTGGCCATGGATGTCAAAACATCACTCTCGGAATACCCCAAGCTAGTCGGCAGTGGCGTCACCGGGGAGCAGATCAAAAGAAGTATCGAGCTTTTGAAGACAACAGGAATTCCCTATGAGTTTCGCACCACCCTCGTCAAAGAAGTGCATAGAGTGGAGGTACTCGAGGATATGGCCGAGCTCATCACGGGTGCCGAGCGTTACTATCTTCAGACCTTTCGTCCGGGACATACGCTTCATCCCATCTATGCCAAGTACCATCCATTTTCGCGCGCCGAGATGGAAAAGTGGTGTCTCATGCTTGCTCCGCGGGTGGGCCAGGTGATGATACGGGACTAAGGAGGACGAGGGTAGAGCATGCGTCACTCATAATACAATCCTATGGTAGCGATCGAATGGAGCAAGAAGTACAGTGTCGGTGTGGAGATGTTTGACGAACAACACAAGGTGTTCTTTGGTATCATCAATGATCTCTATGCCTCGATCATGGAGCGCAAAGAACGAGAGGTGCTCGGTGATATCTTTGATCAGTTGCTCAAGTACACGGATTTTCATTTTGAATCCGAAGAGCGCTACTTTGATGAGTTTCACTATGAGCATGCGGTTGAACACAAAGAGGCACATCGACTTTTGACCGAGCGACTCCTCGCGCTCAAGGCACGCTGGGACGATGACGCGCTCGATAATCCCTATGAGCTCCTCGATTTTCTCGAAGACTGGCTGGTAGAACATATCATGGGCATGGATCGGCAGTATCACGAGTGCTTTCATACTCATGGTCTGAAATAGCCGGGGATGCTTGATTTTTGCGTTTTTGGATGGTATCCTCTCACTACAAGCGCTGAAGGAGACCCGTTCGAACTGGTCGGCATCACTCCTTTATCACGTCGCTTCCATGCGACAGTGATGAGCCCCAAGAAGAAAATCATTGCGATGAGTAGAACTTGGCGGGTAGGCCCGTAATAGCTGACATGAAGGGTGGAAAGTAGAATGTAGAAAGTAGAATGTAGAAAGCGAGGGAAATATCCTGCCTACTACGTACTGCTTACTTCTTACTACTCTCTACTAAAGCAAAGGTGGTACCGCGTTCGACACTTATTGTCGCTCACGCCCTTAGCACAGTTTTTGTGTTAAGGATTTTTTTATTGTCATGGTCAAATTGATGCACTGATTCATTGTTGAAAAACTATGGCTCAAGAATATCTTACTTTGAACAAGATTAGTTCATACAAGAAAGCCTTTGCACTTTCCAATGTGGTTTGGGACATTGTGGTCCAATGGGAAATATTTGCACGTCAGACAGTTGGTCCACAGTTTGCGCGGGCGATTGACTCGGTATCGGCAAATATTGCCGAAGGATTCGGGAGATATGGGAAGAAGGATAAGGTATTCTTCTATCGAATTGCCCGAGCCTCTGTATATGAGTCGCTTGATTGGCTCGAAAAATCCAAGAGGCGGAATCTTATAGAAGAAAAAGATTACGAGTATATCTTCAAAAGCTTGAAGGAGCTAC
>JACCDG010396651.1_pt1 | contig 17945 bp, 13 predicted proteins | sample 7442471 | NCBI WGS metagenome assembly JACCDG01 (sample SAMN15323444, study PRJNA562643) | freshwater metagenome | isolation source: river surface water | place: USA:Blue River Watershed | collected 2017-08-17 | reverse complement strand
CCCCAAAAGTCATGGACAAGAACTCGGCATCTGTTTCCGACAGGAAACTTGTGCTCTTTTTTCCAATGAGCTTTTTGAGCTCATTCAGCCCAGGAATGGCGTTGAGCTGAGACATGCGCAAGGCATAGCCTTGCGCAGACTCATCCGGTGCAATTTGATCCCGAATCGGAAAGGAAACCCAATCTTTAGGCCCCCGCCGATCCGGAATGTATGCCCAGTAGGACTGAGCAGCAGTCATTTTGCAAACGATTGATCTTGCACCGCTTGCCGATCTGCTGCTCTTTGGCGATGCTTTTCAGCACGGTAGATCGCCAATGCCTTGGCAACCTTGCCGCGCACAAAGCTGTTCAGATTCCGGTACTGTTTCAAGCCGATTGTTCTGGGTGTCCAGCACGGATCTGGCTCAGGCGTGAATCCGAATTTGAGTCTCCATTGGACGCGTTTCTTTTTCACAATCCATAACCAACCCAAGATGCTTCTTCGGTCATACGGATTGATCTCGGGGATCTTGAGCCAGAAAGGTCTACCCGATGGCTTGCTTACTTTGTCAAGCTGCAATATGCCTTCGTACAGCGGCTGTCCGCAGCCTTTGCAATAGCCCAGATTCGGGATAAAAATTTGATCCCCTATATCGCAAAGGATGTTAGTACTGGTATCCAACGGGGCATCGCAGTGCGGGCAACATGTCAAAAGTTGACACTGATGCACCGTGCATTTCTCGTAGTTTTTATAGCGCCAGCGCCATCTCAAATAGGGCTCTTGGTCCGCCTTTAGACATTGCTTGCAGAATCCATATGCTGGCCCACGATCAAATCGTCTTGGAATCAATTGAACGCCGCTTTTTCGAAGAAACCCTGGATCCAGGTGCCCATCAAAAAACTGACCGTATTTGAGTCCTGCTGCGCTAAGCAACTTCAGGGTGCTCGCATAACTCAGTCCTTCATCCCAATCCTTTTTTCTGATCTTGACGTTCACTAGCTTTTGAACAGTGCTAAATCCATACCCATGTGAGCCACACAGCCGAATGACCCACGATGCAATGCTCTCCCCTGGAAAAGGGTCTGGTGCAAATGGCAAGACCAGCTTTGGAGTCTCGGAGTTATTCATCGCAGACCTCACTTCACTTCAAATGGATTGACGAGTGAGGGCATGACGCCGAAACTTTTGATGTATCCGATAGCCAAATCTTGCAACTGCATGACTCGGCTTTCTCGACCGGCAGCTGACAAGGCTGCATAGACAAGGATACGCTTTAACGCCCTGATATTTCCATTTGTTGCCTGGTAGAGCTTTTTCGATGTCGCAGTGGTAATGATCCGCATGTCCACCAATTTCACTGCGCTTACAAAGCCAGCAAGTAATCTGAGCCAGCGATCATCCATCCTGAACGGTTCGATCACAAAATTAACACTCGCTCGACTCGTGAACTGCGGATTGATGCTGCAGAGCTTTTCAATGCCTTTCGAGCCAGCACAGACGATTGGGAAATTGTGTTTGTCCATTCTGACTTTTAGCCAATCAGTGACCCCTTTGGCCCATATCTCTCGATTGCCTTCAGCGATGTGCTGTGTCTCATCGATCGTCACCAAGACAGGTGCCAATCGGTCAAGGGCATTTTCAATCATTGAGTTCATCGTTTCCTGCTTGGCTCTAGAAGGCAGGAGGGGATATCCCACTGCCTTCGTGAAATGACCAGCCATGCGGATCGCGTCTACCGTCGCATCCAGCTGGATTTTTATGCATCGACTCTCACCCATCTTGCTCTGAATTCTTCTATTCACCTCTTGAGTGATCACTTGTAGCAGTTCCGTTTTTCCCATGCCCGACTGTGCCTGGATCAGGATGCCCGCAGGCATCTTGATCGCTTGCATAGCGATCACCATTTCTACGGCTTCTCGCAGTATCAATTCGACCGAATCGTATTGAATCCAACACGATGCCACTTCTTGGCCCGCCTTGAGTTGAAAGTCACTGTAGCCATCGGTTTCAGACAGATTCATAGTCGCCCCCATCATCAGATTTGAATGTTTTAAATGGTGTGATTTGCTCAAAATTGAGCCTGAGCATGTCGCTGGCCTCTGGGACCACAACAGGGTCGCTGTCCAATCTGTCGATCAGCCGCGCAGAAGTCAGGTTTTGGAGTCTGATCAAGTCAGATTGCTTTTTGAGCGCCTTGCCGCGTGATGTCGCTATTTCCCAGCGATCTCTAAGTTCCATTCGCGCGCGATAAAGCTCATCCTCAGCATTGGCCATCTTGAGCTTGTTGCCCGCATGCTTTCTGATGATTTGATGCTGCAGCAGAGATAGACCATTTCCATAGTCCCCACATGGACGCACCAAAGGCACATTCACCCAGCGCTTGGCTTTTTCAAGAAAGATGTGACAAGAGCTGATGTCATCAGGAACAATCCTGATCTCGGTTCGAAACGCTTGTTTGTAGGTACGGCAGTAGTCCTGGAGTTCAGGGCTGTTGTAGCGCAGGTACTGCATCACCAAACCATCTCCTCCAACTGTGCGCTCGTAGGCAATGCCCATTGATATATCGAGATGTTGCGTTGCCTCAGGCAAGGTGATTGGTGGCATGCTCTCAAGGCCTTCTGTCCACAAATCAATAGGGCGCGTCAATGTATCCCTGTTGATATGCTTTGGATAGACATCCACCACCCACTTGATCAAGCCTTCACACAGGTCATCGAACAAGATGGACGCTGTTTTCCTTGGGTCGGGTGCTTGTGCGTTTTTGATTGGCGTATATACCTTTCCCGCCGCAGGCAAAATTCGACAAATCTCGCGCATCGTCCTTTCAATGGATGCTTTCAGCCATGGATGACGAACAGGGTTGTACAGAAAATCAGCCTGCAACTCCCAGCCAATCCGTCTGAATCGGTCTGAATGCATTTCCTTGCCGTTGTCCATCACGTACAGCTCGGCAACTCCATATGCGTGCCAGAAGTTCGTCAAACCATCGACTGCCCCGCAAATCAGATCTTTGGGTTCAATAGACATCTTCAAGGCTGAAGCAACACTGCTGGTCGAGGGGCCGTAAAAGCTCACGTGTATGCCAACGACATACTTTGAATAGCGATCAATCAAGACCGTGACCCACGGGCGCCCAAGTGGGATTCCCGATCTTGGGTCAATCACCCAGACATCAAGCAGCGTATGGTCAATCTCCACCCGTTCCATGATCCGGCAGCTCTGATCGCCATGCATGCTGTAGCGCCATTTGTTTTTGGCATAGGCACTGCCGAATCGATGCTTGTCGACCAACATCTTTGGCAATTCGCTCACCCGCCTCTTGAGCGTATTGATCGAGGGAACTGCAAGCTGACCACCCTCGTTGAGATTGATCGCTTTAATTTCTCTGGCCAAGTAGTCATGGGTTTCGTTGATCGATCCACCTTTGAGCTTCAGGTACCTTTTATGTAAGACACTGTCTATGAGTTCCTCCACTTTGGGATCGATTCGTTTGCTTCGTTTTTGCACACTCCTCTTGTCGATGAGCATGAATGCGTTTGAACCGTGCTTCTTGTAAATGGTTATCCAGTTCCTGACGGTAGGTGCTGACGGTTTCGGATACTTGCGCATTGACTCGGATACATCGACTGCTGTCTGTACGCCTTCATAGATTTCATCGATCAGCGCTGCAATCCGAACGAGCGCAGCAGCCGGTATGTGCGCACGGATCGCCGCACGGACATACTTCAACTTGTACGCAATCTCCGCTTCCTGGGTTTTCTTGAGTTGACTGGGCAAGCTAACGAGATTCACATCTTCCGTGCTGTCTTGCTTTTGACGCCCCACGGACCTCGCGAGTTGGTACTTTCCGCTCAGGATGGACCGGTAGTTCTGACCGATCGTCTCGGTCACATACTGGCCGTTGTCTGTGTATTCGAATTGAACCTTGATCTCATCGATTCGGTTCTTGAACACCATCAAGCGATCACCGTGTCTCAAGACCAAACCACGCGCATAGCTGATCATGGCAGTTCTCCTTTTCACAGTTGATCGAAACTGGTACTTCCATTCCCATATCGATGCCTGGCGGGATTCGCAGCTCATGCCTGGCGACCATGTGCCAGATCAACGCATCACTGAGTCCACTTGCCAGCAGATCTTTGAACTCAACATACTTTTCTGTGTAGTACTCGAATTCCTTCAGGCAGGCTTGGGTTTCGTTCTCGCTGAATTGCATTCGGGCGTAGCGCATCAGCAGCATGGCCTTCTTGCCCAATTCATCTTTGTCGATATGTCTGTCGGTGATGACCAAATACTTCTCACCACGTGACGAGAAGTACTGCTCAGCGGCTTTCAAACGCAGCGCGTGCTTTTCCAGGAAAACCTGTGGCTTGACTTCGATGTATGTCCAGTCGCCATCCTTGAAGTTGAGCCTGTAGTCTGGTGTGTACCTGCCCCCGGTTTCTCCACCCAACTCAACTGTGATGGGTTGATGCACGATGTCCGTGATGACAGGGCAAGCCAGTGCCGACATCACGAACCTGCGTTCCAGATGGGATTCGTGGTGAACTGGGTGGTCGAGCAACCACCGTGGATTGATGACGCCCACTTCGCGATGCGGTGAGCCTGAGACAATTTTGCGGGTCATTTTTCTCTCTTTAGACATTGGTTGCCCTGCCGATCTCCATGGATCAGGAAATTCAGGGCGTGACTTGACGTCGCTGCCAACTAGAGAGAAAATTCACCTAAGGGTCCAAAGCCTAGGTGACGGTCTCCCGTCGCTGGCAACGCCGATCACTCGAAAGGGTGGTTGGCGTTTGTTTTTGGGGCGTTCAGTTTCTTCTGGATCTCCTCAGTGGGTTGATACTTTTTCTTCCGGCTCAATCAGGCCGAGCTTGATGGCGATGTCATACGACTGGCCTCGATAGGCTTTGGATCGGCCTGTCATCACTGCATAGACCAAGGACGTGGGGAAGTTGTGCTGCCGTGCCCAGTCAACGACGGTCATGCCTCTGCGCCTGAAACTCAACCGAAGTTGATTCAGCTTTTCTGCGTCAATGAGCTCAGGCGTGGTGTTCAAGACAAATTTGTATGAATTCGAAGAATGTTGCAATTCTTTCTTGAGCCTCCCAAAAATTCAAATTTTTTTACAGCCTTTCTTTTGGCTCTTGCATCAGCTTTCTAGGATGAATACTGAAAATGAGGCTGCAGTTTGAAAGATGCGATGTTGCTCTTTTTCTGCGGTCATTCGATAAAAATCTAGATGCTCAAAACCTGTTCTTGAACATCAAAACATTCAAATTTGGAGTCGCGGTGAGCAAGGCACACCTTTCCTCACCGGTACTTTCAAGCCAAGTCGTCCCATTTTTTCAAGTTCTAAGGACGGTTGATCAATCGAACAAATTTTTTTGATCGTTGCATTTGTGCATCATTTTTCTCACCGCCTCTCAAAGCGGCACTCTCCCGCCATTTGCAAACAATCATTGCCCTATGTGATGCATAGGATGTCTTTGCGTTTTACACACTCGGCACTTCATCCCAATCCGTCGTGTAGTTCGGTGACCTGCGCTCCTGCCGCATCTGCCAGTCCTTGAACGCCCCCTGAGTTGACACTTTCACGGTGCCGCGTCCGTAGCGCTGGTTGAGCGAGTCCAAGGCCAGCATCAATCTGGAGTTGCTCGTGGTCTCTGGCTCCAGCAAATCACCTTGTCTGTGCGTGACTGGGCTGATTTCACTGAGCATGATCCCGGCCTTCTTGTATTGGTACTCCGGCTTGAACATGCGCTCGCACAGGTAGCTAGCCCATCGGTTGACCTCCAAGCTGTCGTTGGTCGGATTCGGCAACGGTACTGCCAAGCTGGGCATGTACTGCGGCAAGTCTTTCCTGAAACGGTTGGTCTGCAAAAAAACCTGGATCACCGACGCATGGCTGCCCTGTGCCCGCAGCTTGGCGCAGGCGTTGGCCACAAAGGTCGACAGCGCATCCTGCAGCATCGGCAATTCCGTCACCATCTTGCCGAACGATCGGCTGGAGATAATCTGCTGACGGTCAGGCTGAACCTCTAGCAGTTCGATGCAGGGAATCTCTTGCAACTCGCGTTGGATTTTTTCCATCACCACACCAAACTCTGCCCGCAGTGTGGGCACATGGGCCCGCCGTAGGTCGTCAACGTTGTGTACGCCATGCCTTGCCAGTTTCTCAGTCAGCTTGCGCCCCACGCCCCAGACTTCTTCGGCAGATATGTGAAGCAGCAGTCGTGTTTTCTGATCATCGGTCAGGGCGTTGTAATTGAAGACCCCGCGTGAGCGCGGATGCTTCTTGGCCACATGGTTCGCCAGCTTTGCAAGCGTTTTGGTCGGGCCAATGCCCACGCACACCGGAATGCCCGTCCACATCGTCACCCTCTGGCGCATGGCATAACTCAGTTCACGCAGCTTGGGGATACCGGTCAAGTCCACAAAGCTTTCGTCGATTGAATACACCTCATGCTGGGGGCCATAGTCGCTAAGGATGTTCATAACCCGGTTGGACAGGTCGGCATACAGCGCGTAGTTGCTGCTCATGGCCAGAATGCCGTGCTCTTCAGCCAATGCCTTGCACTCGAACCACGGCTGGCCCATCCTGATCCCGAGTGCTTTGGCTTCGTTCGAGCGGGACACCACGCAGCCATCGTTGTTCGAGAGCACCACGATGGGAACCTTTGCCAGGTCCGGCCGGAAGACCCGTTCGCAGCTCACATAGAAGTTGTTGCAGTCGACCAAGGCCAATTGCTGCACAGGCCTGTTCATCGGGTAACCTCAGTACAGCTTGTGCAGGTTGCGCGTCACCACGCCCCAGATGACCAACTCCTCGCCGTCTTTGACCACGATGGGTGGGTACAGCGGGTTTTCTGCAATGAGCTTGACCACGCCGCCCCGGCGGTACAAGCGTTTGACGGTGTAGTCGTTGTTCAGCACTGCCAAGACGATGTTGCCGTGCTTGGCCTCGATGGAGCGATCCACCAAAAGTTCATCGCCTTCATAGATGCCGATGCCGCTCATCGAGTCGCCCTTGACCCGAAAAATGAAGGTGGCTTCCTTGTTGCGAATCAGGTGCTCGTTCAGGTCAATGCGCTTGCGCGTGTGGTCTGCCGCAGGCGACGGAAAACCAGCTGCGACCTTCCAGGAACAAACATCCAGCCAGACTTTGGTGTCGGGCACGAAAACGGCAGAAAGCGACGATTCATTGAGAGTGGGCATGCCCCGAATATACTGTGCATATATCCAGCACTTCAAGTGCCCATATCCACCTTAGCAAGAGAACTTTGGGATCAGGTCCGTGGTGCCGGACATGCCACCAACTCCGGCATGTGCTGCCAGTTCATCAGCGCAATAGCCTTCGGAACATCGGCACTGAGCCACGCATCGTGCAGCTCGGGAGCGATGATGACGGGGGTTCTCTTTTCATCGCCAGGTTTGTGAAACTGCTTCATCACGGGGTGCTCATCCGCATTGACCGTGAGCATGGAAAAACTCACCACCCGCTCGCCCGAGGCGGGATCGGTCCAGCGGTCCCACAGGCAGGCAATGCCAAACGGATCACCACTGGCCAGCTCGATCTTCCAGCGCACGGCCTTACCGGAACCGTAGCTGGGCTCGTAGAAGTTGTCGACCAGCACCAGGCCGAACTGGCGCTGTCGCCACGCGGTACGGTAGCTGGGCTTTTCTGCAGCGGTTTCGCTGCGGGCGTTGTAGGTGTGCCGACTGATCTTGTCGTCCTTGGCCAATGCCGGGATTAGGCCAAAGCGAGCTAAGCCGCACGCGACCCGACCGGTCAGGTGGCTTTTGACAACGACAGGTGCAGCAAACCCTGGGTAGGACTCGTCTGGGTAGCCAGCTGGCAGATCAACACCCAGCATGTCCTTAACCCATTCAGCGCGTTGCGTTGGCGTGAAATTAGTGCACACGGTTCATTGACAACAAGGTGGAAGTTCCAGTCACTGTTTACGCATCAACCAATCGAGCTGTAAGTGGGTCATAGCGCGCATTCGTAATCGAGCCCGCAATAATGCGCGCCACAGCTTCATCAATGACATGCAGCGGCACCAAGAACCATTCCCTAGGCTTAACGGGATTCCCGAATCGATCTTCAATGGTCAAGTCCAATTGAGCAGCACCAAAGAGTTTGTGAAAAATGCCCTCAAGCTTGGAGCGGTTCAGGTTGTGCAACTTGTAAGTAGCCACGACTTCCACATCAGCCAACAAATAGGTGGCGTCTTTGCTTGCACCAGCAATACGCGTCTCGACTTGACCGCCTGTCACACCAATCTTGTGGATCAATTCACGGTGTTCGGAGACAAAAGGATGATTCGACTGACTGCGCAGCACATAGATAGTGCCCGACTCGATGTCATCAGGCTCCGTGATGCTGCCGAACAATGGACCGTCATCCCTTCGGATCAAACGGCGCCCGACGGGGGTGTCACCATCTGGATACAGTGAGCGTGAAAGCGATCGCAGCAGCAAATCACTTTCCGTTTGATTGTCAAAAATAACGCGCAGTCGGGGGTTATCTCGTCCATCTTTGGTCTTAACGCCTTCAGTCATCGTCGCCACATAGGCAATCTGACCACCAATGATGAAGAAATCACCCTGCTCAATGCTGGCGTCTTTCACAAACGGCTTGGTCATCCATTGACCCGCCTTGAGCCCCGAACTTGCCTCTTCAAACAAATGCTTGAAGTCCTCAAAATCCTTGCAAGGCTCTCGTTTGGCTACTTCTTCGGCTGCTTTTTTCTCAGCTGCTGAGCGCACATGCCTAAGCTTCGTAATGTCGCTCGAATCGCTTTCTTTAGTCACCCCCAATTCAGCCAACAGTGCGTCTTCGTCTAAAGAATCGATGTCAAGCGTGCATGCAGTCGCTCCCGACAGCAAGTCAGGACCATCCAAATCGGCTAACAGCAAAGTGGCCTCTGGCAACTTGCGCAACTGATCTAAACGGACTGCATAGAGCCGCTCAAAGATGTCCGTGGACTGGTCACCATGCCGTGGCGGACGGCCATGCGTTTGATAGAACCGCAGAATGTCTTCAAAACCAGCGATGATCCGCTCCTCACGAGGGGTACGGCTCCCGGTTTTTAAAGGAACGGCTTCAACTCCGAGTGCATCCAGTAGCGCGTCATCGTCCATTTCAGCCATTGTTTGCTCCCATCTGCAACTGGGCGGCTTTGGCTTGGGCTCTGTATCGGGCCAAGGCAGCGACACCTTCGGCCATGCGCTTTTCCCAGGCGTCAGTTGAAGTGATGTCAGGCAGTCGCCCGCGTTCGTTTTTGAACTGCAAAGCACGGCGTGCCAGATCACGAGCTTCTTCTTCGGAAATGCTGAGCTTTTTAGCCGCAATGCTGGCTTGAACCTGCCGCAGCGATTTCTCATCCATGGCTTTTGCAAGCACAGCATAAGCGGCATCGAAAGGGTTGATGCGGTCGATCAAATCAATGTCCAGATCGCGCACGTTCACAAACTTGCGAACCCCGTCGATCAGAGCCGTATTGCCCAGCCCAGATCCAGCTTCTTGAGCATCGGCCTGCGCCAAAGCCAATTTGGCTTGTTGGGTGACATTCATCGCTGCAATCGCATGCTGGCGAACAGCTTCTTGGTCAGCATCGCTCAAATCGGGATAGCGTTCGCGCACGATCTTGCCCATGCGCAATTGAGTCAACTCCTCGGGCAGGGTATTGTCTTTGTCAAAAAGGCCTCGCTCCACCGTCGTCTTGTCCTGCAGAAATCCTGTGATCACTTCATTCAGGTCTTCCTTGCAAATGCGTGTGGCCTCAGGTGTACTCGGCGTCGCAAGTCCATTGATTTCAACGTGAATTTGCCCTGTATTCTTGTTCACTCCGATGTTGTGGCCATCAGGCTTGTACCCCTCATCACCGTAGTCAAAACCTTCTTGAGGGCCGGTATTCTTGGGGGTGAACTCGTAGCGAGGTGCCAGCACCTGCTCCATGAGCAAGCTGGCAGATATAGCCTTCAGCATGTCGTTGACCGCTTCAGCTACGGCTGACTGCTCGGCAGTCGGCTCGGCAATCAAGTTGGTAAACCGTGAACGCTCTTTTCCGTCCGCATCACGCGTGGCACGACCAATGATCTGAACAATTTCCGTCAAGCTGCTGCGGTAGCCGATGGTCAGCGCATGCTCGCACCAAATCCAATCGAATCCTTCTTTGGCCATGCCCAGCGCAATGATCACATCTACGTTGTCGCGGTTGTTCTTTTGTGCAGGATCTTTGAGAGCTCCCAGCACGCGTGAGCGCTGACCTGGATCGCTGTCATCGACAAGATCAGCCACTTTCAGTGTTCGCCCATCCTTTGCTGCAATGAGATGAAAGCCAGTGACAGAGTCAACGCCTTTCCACTCGCCCAAGCCGTGCATGATTTCATCCACTTCACGCTGCTTATCTTTCAAACTTTCACGAGCGTTGACGTTGGGGATGTGCACGATGGTTTTGAGTGCAGGGTCCAACACCTTGCCCACAGCGTCTACATAGGGTCCGGTGTAAAAGAAATAACCGATGTCCAGTGACTTGAGCCAGCGGTAACCGTTGAGCTGCTCGTAATAGGTGTAGGTGATCGTCTCAAACTTGGCTTCATCTGCTGGCGACAGAACCGCCTCGCTGTCGCCGCGAAAATAAGAACCCGTCATGGCTACCAAGTGGACCTTGTCGCGTGAAATGAATTCACCCAACTGGCTGCCCAGCTTGTTGTCTGAGTTGCTCGACACATGATGAAACTCGTCCACAGCGATCAAGCGGTTGTCAAATGCCGCAACGCCCAACTCATCGACCGCAAAACGGAACGTGGCATGGGTGCAAACCAGCACTTTGTCTGCGCTGGCCAAAAACTCGCCCACCGCCTTCACTTTAGACTTGGCGACCTTGACATCGTCCACCCCGGGCGCATTGCACAGGTTCCACTGCGGGGCTACCTTCCAGTCCCAATAAAACCCGTATTGACCCAACGGCTCATCCGCAAAGCTGGAGCCAATAGACCGCTCGGGCACCACAATGATGGCTTGTTTCAAGCCTTGGTTGTTCAGCTTGTCCAGCGCAATGAACATCAAAGCCCGCGACTTGCCAGAAGCGGGGGGCGACTTGATTAACAGGTATTGCTCTCCGCGTTTGGCATATGCGCGCTCTTGCATGGTGCGCATCCCAAGCTCGTTTGCTTTGCTGGAAGCGCCTGTGCGCGCAGTGGCAATCGACACCGAGGGCACGGTGTAAGCGTTGGTGGGGTTGCTCATTTCTCCGCTCATGCTTTTTGCTTTCTTGTTGTTTTTGCGGCGGGCTTGGCTTTAGCCGCTTCGGTCATTTTGGTGTACAGCTCAAACAGTTTTTCCAGCCGCTCGGTGTCGTTTTTGAAGCGACGCCCGATGTAAATGCGCTCCAGCACTTCGTCGTTGCGCTCATGGGCATGGCGCAGGTTATCGGGCATGGTTTCAGGATCGTACAAATCGGCAATGGTGGCTGGGAAATGCGCTTCACGGGCCAGCAAGATATCTTCGGCGCAGCGAGTAAGGTCGGCTTTGTTTTGTTCCGTGAGTGCGGGAACGGGGAAGGTGTTCCAGCCTAGGGTGTTGGAGTAGGAGAAGTCGGTTCGCATACGAACGCAGACGGTGCCAATCCAGACCCAGTGCAGCCGGCTGGCGATGAGGGACATGTTCCACAGGGGGGCATCGTAGAGGGCGAAACACTTGTTGCTAGGCACAGCGCCTTGCTCAATCAGCCCGACCGGCAAGAATGGACGGTTCTCTGAACTGACGCCAGGCACCACAATAGTTTGGAATTGCCCTTGATTCATCCGCTGAAACTGATGCGGGCGATTAGCAATCTCTCTAGCGGTTGAGCCTCCCATCAGACGACACTGCTTGACCAACTCGAATCTTTTTTTCAATTCAGGAATAGCGACTGCCTCAGCGAGATCACTGTCAGAGATCCAGAGGCAATATCTCGGAATTCCGCGAATGAGCTCCGAGGAGCCATAAATCCTTCTGGTAAGCCGCAAAGCCACATGGTCAGGTAGTGCGAGTTCTTGCAACTCCTCGACGTTCATAAGTAAGTGGCCACCGTCTATTGGTGTGTTACCAAAAGTCATCTCGGCCTGCGGGCCTATTGGACTACTTGTCTTCTGAACCTCAATGTTTGGGCCTACCGTCAGATAGCCGTTGATGTTCTCAGCGGTCTTCACGATCGAGCTACCGTCATCGGCAGCAGAGATCAAATGCCGGGGGCCACGAATGCTCTTACCAAAGCCTACGATGGCAACGGTCACTCCAGCGTTCTTGCTGGCAAGGTTTTGCCATTTAAAGCTTGTATGCGCAAAGAAGATTTCGCAGCCAGTTGAAAAGAGCATGGACCAAAGCGTTGGAACCTGAACGCCTTGGCAGGCAGAGTTCGTAGTCACAAAGGCAGCGAGTGCCCAGCCATGTCCCATGTAGTCACTGGCCTTAATGAACCAACCCGAAACATAGTCGAGGGATTTCCAGTTTTTGCAACGATGCGCGAAAAGGACTTGGATGTCATCCTTCTGCGTGTCTTCCTGCCATCGCGCACCTAAGTACGGTGGATTCCCGCAAATATACGTTTCACCGCCATCGTTGGCAAAGTCAATTTCTTTTTGGTCTACCGGAGTGTTAAAAAGGTCATCGCTTACCAGCTTGACGCCAGTACCTTTTGGAGGGCAGATGTTCAGCCAGTCCAACCGTAGAGCGTTTCCACAAACAATCCAGTTCTCTGCATCGAGCGGCAAGAACTCAGCCACTGCGTCTTTTTGCCCGCGATACAGCACATCGCATTGGTACTCAGCAATGATCAGTGCCAGGCGGGCAATCTCCGCCGGAAAGTCCCGCAACTCGATGCCTCGAAAGTTGTTAACCGGAATCTCGCTGCGCAGGTGGCTCTCGCCTCGGCGGCGGTTGATCTCGGCCTCGATCTCGCGCATTTGTTTGTAGGCGATGACCAAGAAGTTTCCTGACCCACAGGCTGGATCAAATACACGGATGCGGGCCATACGCTTGCGCAAATTGAGCAGCTTGGCCTTATTGTCTGCAGCGGCCTCCAGTTGCGCCCGCAGGTCGTCCAGAAACAATGGGTTCAACACCTTCAGGATGTTGGGTACGCTGGTGTAGTGCATGCCCAATGCGCCGCGCTCCTCGTCGTCGGCCACGGCCTGGATCATGCTGCCGAAAATGTCAGGGTTGATCTGACGCCAGTTCAAGCTGCCAGCGTGCAGCAAATAGGTGCGGGCCATGCGGGTGAAGCGCGGTGCATCTGTGCTGCCTGAAAACAAACCACCGTTCACATATGGGAACTGGTCTGCCCATGGGCGCAGCCCAGCCGCCTGGCGGTGACGGTTGTCGGGCAAGCCGTTGTGGCGGGTGCTGACGTTCATGGCGCGAAAAATTTCGCTCAGCACTTCGTGCGTGTTGCTGCCATCGCGCTCGCTCATCTGGTCAACGGTTTGGGTGAACAGGCCACGACCATTGAAAATGTCTGTGTCTTCTGCAAAAAAGCAAAAAACCAGCCGCGCCATGAAGTGGTTCATGTCGACTCGGCGCTCAGCCTTTGCCCAGTCAGGATTCTCCTTGAGCAGTTCCACATACAGCTTGTTCAGCCGCCCGGTGGCCCGCACGTCGATGGGGTTGTCCTTGATCTCCTGAATGGTGGAGATGCCCGCCAGCGAGAGGAAGAAACCGAAGTGGTTCGGGAAGTCTGTGAATGCGCAGGCGATGGTTTCGCCGCTGGCGATCTCCTCAGCTTCCAAGTTTTGACCATCCGTTGCCAGTATGAACTTCGCTTTGGCCTTGGTAGTCGCGATGCTTCCGCGCAGTGAGGCCAGTGTGGCCCCGACATTGTCTGAAGCGCAGACGGCCAAATGAATGTTGTTGCGCAGCAGTACGCCGCCTGGCACGTCAGAAGCATTGTTATTGCCCGTGCGCAGGCGCTTGATGGTGGTGTCTTTGTTGCCAAACGCCGCCAAAAAGCTGTAAGGGAACTCGACGGGGTCAAAAGGTTGACAGGCCAGCTCTGACAGGGCGGCTTCGATTTCTACTGCGTTCATTGGATGTTGACTTTTCGCCTGTGCTGACCTATTGCCCACAGGGATCGTGGATTCACGGTTGGCCTGCAATTATCTGAGTTGCAGTGTATCCACCTTCAGCCAGAACGCACCATCAAAAGTAACCATAAAGAGCCAGAAAAGGCCCGTGCCATTCATGGGGTGGCACGGGCGTTCAGGCATTACTTGCGCAGAACTATCTTCCAAGGTTTTCCATCAGAGCGACGAATTTTTCGCCCCCCTCTTGTGATGGTCATCCGGAAGATCACTTCAAAGTCATTTGGATCGTGCATGTTTGCATTCCTCAAAAAAGGTTGCCCCTCCCCAAAATGAACAATTGACACAGTTCTTGACCGGCTGGTTGCCACGGCTATGATCTGTTTGCTTTCTGTCAAACCCGGCTTGGGGAGACTTTTCCCACCGGCATCGGCAAAGTAAGGGGCGCAACTCTGACCAGTTGCGCCTTTTTTTTCGATGGCTCAGGGGTGAATTTACAGTCAATATTTTGATTGTCACGGGACAAGTCTGTGGATAACTTGTGTTTGACTTGTGTCATTTCCTAGGTTCCATGAGGCTTCATCTCGAAACACAAAAAATCGCTTAATTATTGAGCAATTTTCCTCGGCAGATTGAATGCATCCCTTCGGATTCGAAAGTTCATTGGCTACTACTGCTCAGCAGGGTGAAGTGTCTTCGACTCTTGCCTCTTAACTAACTGACCCGGCCAAGAGTGGAAACTCACCCTGTTCACGCGAACTTTCACTTACGATGCGCCGCTGGAACTTCAGTCAAGTGCAAGATCGCTTCGTCTATCATGACCAGAAGGTGCACTCGCGATCGAGTCCATGCAACTTGCCGCAAGCGAGTAGCGCTCGACAGGCTGTGGTGAGCGATTCATTCGTTAACATAGGCCAATCGTTCCCAAAACCGAAAAAGGCGGCTGATCCTATTGATAAGTCATCATGCAAATTTTGGGTCCTCAACAGATCCGCTATTGCCCCAACAACCATGACACCGCTGAAAAAGAAAGTATTGCCATGACAGCTGCAAACAGATTGTTCGACAGCAGGGTCAAATGCTGGTCACTAATGACAACGATGAAGACCGGCGACTACCTCTCGCTCGTCAACACTGCGTACGGTAACCGAGGAGGTCTGAAGTATCAGCGTGAGGCTCTCAAGACAACCTCCGGTAGGAGGATCAGGGCGCGCATGATCGACGACATAGTCAAGGGGGCTGTACTACCTCCGTTAGTTCTCGGCATCGTAGTGGACCCAGTAATTTTTGAGGGGATTTCGAGCCTGTCGCCAGAACAAATGGAGACGTCGATTCTTGGTGATTGGAAAGGCCGCGTCTCAATCATTGACGGAATGCAGAGAACAACCGCCCTTCTAGATGCAGTTAAGGATAACCCTGGCGTGGCTGAAAGCGAGTTGCGTATCGAGTGCTGGGTCTCCAGCCAAACTGACAGTCTCATCTACAGAATGCTCGTGCTTAACACTGGACAGGTGCCATGGAACCTAAAGAGGCAGCTTCAGGTGGTATACGCCCCCTTGGTCGAGGAATTGAAGGGGCATGTGAATTTTGAACGTCTACTGGAACCAGATAAGGCAGAGCGACGCACGAAGGGTGGAGAATTCAACCCAGACAGCCTAATTGAGGCCTATTTAGCCTTTGGCCTGAGGAAGACGGAGATTGATACACAAGAGAGTCTTGCCGAGGAATTTTCGCGTCTTGACATGGCGGAGGCTATTTCGACAGAAAAGTACGCGCGCTATTTCTACCCAGTAGTTCAGTGTCTTGTCGACCTTGATCGCGCATTCTCTCGGTTGGACGAGCCCGACGCCGATATGAAGGTCGTGTCGGAGGGCACAAGATTCGAGATCGGCCGAAACATTTTCGACAGTCAACCTGCGCGGGTCGGTTTTGTTGTCGCTTGCGCACTGGCAATTCTTGGGAGACTAGGCGGCGATCGCACGATGGAAGAAAGCGATGCTGCGCTGAAGTCGATTACAGATGGAGTAAACAGCCTTAGTGGAGACCTGAACAAACTTGCAAACGATCAATTGCGGGAATTCTTGGGCTTAGATGTTCTGAGCGAACGAGTTCTTGGTCAAAAGCGATCCGCTATCGGGCGCTACGAAAGAAGTTACTTTGAAACGGCGTTTAAGGTCTTGATTGAAGAGAAGTTTGCAGTTCCTACGCTTGAGGTTTGCTGGAGAGCGTAGTTTTGGCAAACCGCAATCGTATGGAAATGAGTGGTTCGCTCTTCGAGAGGCTTCTTGCCGCCGCGAGCCAGCGAGGCCTGGAAATTGCGAATGCGTCAGAGAAACGATTCATTCGTCGTTTGAACGATGACGACGCCGAGCTCATGGCGAAAGGTGATGCTAAGAATCTAGTTGTCTCGCGCCAAGTTCGCCTAGTTCGAATAGATTTCAGCACCCAGACTTACTTCTGCGTTTTCGGTTTAGCAGAACCTGAGCAATTCCCACTCGGCTTAGAGCTTGCGGAACTTACTCCGGCCATTTTTGCGATTGGCGCGTTAGAGGCACGAATTCAGCCAAAGAGCACTATCTCTGCGTCTGAAATACGCGATGCGATCGAAGGGGATTTCATCGGATCGCCAGAGTATGATGGACATGATCTCCACGTAATTGCGGGGCTGTTTCCACAGGCAAGCGTTTACCACGCGATTCAATCCGAACCGTACCTTCAGTCCGATTACAGGGTATTGGGCGCATTGCTTGCGCGCTCCTATACAGAAGGGCCAATTCAGTTACAAAGTCAGACGCTCGAAAAGTTTTGGCTGACATTTGAGACTGGATCTGACTTCATTCCTTATCAAAACTTGGTTCAAGGACTAATGGCAATCTCTTGGGAACACCTATTCTTAGAGATTTACAGATGCTTGGAGCAGTTGTACGCGGAACCTCGCGTATCGGCTTTACGGGATCAGTGGCATTCGACACTTTCACTGCGGGAGCTTGCCGCAATATTAGAGCGCCACTTGTCATGGCGCCCAAGGGAAGATGAGGCGCTGGGCAGAATCATTAATGCATGCGATTCTCCTTGCATAGTCAGCCTATGCAATGCCTTCGGGATGAGCGACCCTCAGACAAACCCAAGTGCAAGCGCCGAAAATGTCGCACGTAAGGTTTATGACCTGCGCAACAACGTTGTGCACTATCGTCCGATCCACGAAATGATTCAGAAGGAAGATGCGGAGTGGGATTCCATTATTTCCGCGTTACTTGATGTTCTGAATCAAGTCTATGACTCTCGTGGGGTTCCGTTTTTCGAGAGCGGAGCTCAGGCTCAAGATGCTTTAGCGTAGGCGCAGAGAATTTATTCAGTGTCCATCTGAAGCTACATGGTTTTAGAGCATGCCGTAGAACCCCGGCGCGGTCGAATCTGGAAAGTATTGTCACAGGGGCGGTTCTAGATAACCAGCGGCTATCGCTGCATCGCCATTCCTCGTTAGCTAGGTAGTAATAGCGAGGAGCTGCGGCCAATTTCAAGCCTATTTCCAGTTTTTGGGGGCATAGCCAAAATCGCAATCCGGGATGCCCAAAATCCGAGTTCTATACTTTGTTATCAAACTCCACCTGCAGAATACAAAGTTCAGTGGGCCAATCTACCAACATCAGTGGGCTTCAGCAGCTGCGACGGGGTTCCCCGTGTTCTCCCTGATGCTGAGGTCTTGCAAAATTTGTATGATGACCTGATTAATTTGAATCAGGAGTTCCCCATGCAACGCAGAAACTGGATGGCGGCGGCCGCAGCCGTGGTGGCCATGTCGCCCTTTTTGGCCACCAACGCTTTGGCGCAGGCCTGGCCGGCTCGCCCCATCAAACTGGTGGTGCCCTTTCCGCCCGGCGGCCTGATCGACAACATGG
>JACCDG010116655.1_pt1 | contig 17945 bp, 19 predicted proteins | sample 7442471 | NCBI WGS metagenome assembly JACCDG01 (sample SAMN15323444, study PRJNA562643) | freshwater metagenome | isolation source: river surface water | place: USA:Blue River Watershed | collected 2017-08-17 | reverse complement strand
TATGTTGGACAGCATTAAAATGATATGTGTCTTAACAAGATATCAACAAGTACTTTCGCGTTTAGAATCTGTTTATAATGTATCTAAGGTATCGGCGATAAAAAAACATTTAAAATCTAATGGAGAACTTGCAATTAGCATTTTGGGTAGTGAACCTTATGAGAAGTTTGAATTATTAAGGCAACAAAGAGTGGTTATTGCCCATGCTACTAAATGGATTCAAATCGTACGTTCGCCAGTATTCGGTAATATGTTTCATCGATCATCAAAAATAAAAACCATGGTAGACGTCTATGATGAAATGAACCGACTACTTGCAGAATCTTCATTCAATGAAGCTCATCAAGAATATAATGAGCATCAATTTACGATTGTGCAATCCAAGCGATACAAAAGATTGCTCATTTAAACATACATAACATATTTGCATGAATTGCATATATTTTTTTATTTAGTATGGCGCGAGTGCCAATCAGTCAAGCTTTCGATCATAGAATCAAACAAGTCAGTGCGCATATTGCGTCTCTGACTCTTCAAAGCTCGAATCTGAAATCGTAGCTCCACAATTTCGCGAAGCAGCGACCTTGGATTCATATCGCTGGTCTTGATCTTGAGTGCTTCAAGTACTCGCACCTCTTGAAGAACCGCATCTTGGTCAGACACTGGACGATCCCAATTTAGTCCAAGTCGTTGCGTATATCCATACACACGATCGCAGTGCTCCTGTGTTGATTCATCAAGAGATCCAATCCCACGCGGCGCTAATGGTGGCTTACCAACAGGAGTGCTTGTTTCGACGCATGTAGGAGTATCGGCGGGCTTGCATTCGGTAGCTGCTTCCTCTGGCTCGAGTTCGGTAGCTGCTTCCTCTGGCTCGAGTTCGGTAGCTGCTTCCTCTTCCGAAGAAGAGTCCAGTTCTGTCTCAGAGCCATCCAGGCATAGTCGCTTTGGGCTGGATTCTGGAGCGGAAAATTTGCGAGCGCGCTTGGTCAGAAGCGATCTTGAGGGAGTCTTGCCAGAACAGCCGAGGGAACGCAGCGTTCGAACCATAGCGCCAGTTCGAAAATGGCACCTATCGAAGGTCCGATAGGTGACGCGTGGAGCTTATTGATTGGTTCAAATGATAATGGTATATGATTGGATATAATATAACTATGATGCCTGAGCATGTTGAAGATACAATAAGCTTTGCGCAAGCATTTCGTTCAGTCTCTGCTGTGATAGCTTTATTGTTCTATATGCTTGTATCATTTATGATAATCGTCGGAGCAATGATACTGCTTATTCATGGAATCATACGCATTATTGAATGTTGCTGCAAAAAAATAGAAGATCATAGAAGGCGCCAACAATATAAGACTTCTGTTATTGCGCCGGCCAGTCTTCATATCTATCGATACCGCCCAGTAAGATACGAGACAGAATCATCACGATTATTACCAAGATAAGTAATATAGCAAAGATGGATCTACTTGTTGCACTTATTGTAGATACTATAGATGGAGCACTGGCAATATGTATGACTACGATCTGGATATCATCAATATTGATCATTGATGTAGTATTGGTAAATGTGCTCAAACTTTGTGCGATCATTTATCAAAAGTGGTAATTCTTTTTTTATGACCATAACCAATTAATAGCTCGCAATGCCTTACGATTTGCACTTGCCACAACTCTTGATACAAGATCTAGATCTTCATTCTTTTGATTGGCAGAGTCTGATTGATAGCAGTCTCGCACAAAGTGTTTACCGCCACATTTGAAACAAACTCCGGCAGCGCCGCGTAGTTCAGTAATGATTGCGTCTCGCTTAGATTGTGGAAGATTAATCTGACAATAGCTGCCGCCACGGACATGATCGATACCATGCTTAGCCATCATTTGCTTTGTAATCATATCTTCATAGAATGGAGAATCCTCGTTATAAGTCTCGATCAATTGTATCATTGGGAACCGTTTTGTCCATTCGGAGCCATTGCCATTAGCATGATCTTTTAAGCGTTGTTGTAAATTGTTTGTGCGGCCAACATAATAGTTGCCTAGCTTTAGCTCCAGAACATATACCACCATTATATTACATAAAAAAGAAAACCAGAAATGCAATCGCATGTGCTGTTCGACTGTCGCCATTAATCAAATTGCGCAAGCAACTCAGAATGGAGATTCTTACGCGATTTAGCAATCAAGCGATAGTTATACATTAAGACATTTGGGTTTGCCTTGAGCCCTTCCACAAGATACCTTATATCTTGATGGAACCAAATATAAGCGGCATTAGGATTATCGCATACTTTATCGTATTCATCAGAAGTGGCTAATTGTTCTAAGAGGCACATGATGGTTGGGCTGTTCCAATCATCTTCTCGACTGATATGAACATATTTATCATAAACTGCAAATGCTTCAAAGTACTCGCGAATGATATGAATCAAATCAGGATCTTGGCCTAGTCCATCCAGCCCAGTCCAATGGACAGCACAGACGGAGTATCGATAATCATCAATAGATTCAATTGCATCATCATAATATGAACACACATTTTGATAATTGTAATGCTTATTGAATGCCACATACGAGGAAGCCCACTCTCGAATCATAAGATAGTCGCGGTGCTGATATTCGTAGTTGGTATTCATAGTTGGCTAATTAATATATTTAATTGTACAATCCGCAATTTTAACGTAAAATTGCAACCTATCATATTAAAATATACCAACCATGCTCTCACCCGCTGAAACCGAAACTCTATGCATGATCTGTCTCAACGTTGGGGTAGAAGCTTTAGAGCTAGCCATTCAAGCATCTAATAATTCTCTGGATTGGCCAACCATTAGTAAGTTTGATCTTCCAGAATCGTTCATTCGAAAGTATGCTGAGTTTGTTCATTGGAGAACAATTACTCACTGCAACCAATTATCATCTGCTTTCATTGAAGAACACATTGATCGGGTGGATTGGCATGAAATTAGTCTACGCTATTCTCTGTCGGATACATTTATGCGAAAATGGATTGATCGTCTAGATACATCCATCATCTGCCACACGCAGAAACTATCTCTGCAATTTATTTACGATTTTGAGGAGAGGTTTGACAGTGATGCATGGTTCTTTATCAGCTTGTATCAGCCAATAGACATTGAACTAATTCGAAAGCATAGAGAAGACATGATGATGTGCGAGAGAGTCTCGGAAGTTATCAAGAAGGAGCATGCTATTCGGACGCTCTTCCTCAAGAAGGAAATTCCTGTATGTGTCATTCAATCAATTCAAGAACACCTTTAAGAGAAATGCGTTTTTACTTTTTTGTGTTAGACATGTAGCTGCTGCTCACTATGACTCATTGCGTAGACCTTCACTGTCAGAATTCTTTAAACGCAGGTCTAGGCAGCGCATCTCCTTCATCGGTGGCGCACTTACTTGCGCAGCTTGGACATCTTGTGTTTCTTGCGCTCTGCTTGACTCAGAAGGTATCGCAGCTCATCGATAGAATTGTTGGCCTCATCGATTTCAAGGCTACGTCGCGCACGCTTGAACTGAGATCTCTGCCGGTTTGCAGGAACATCTTCTTCATCATCATCCAAGTCATCCAGCGTTGCTGGACGTTTCTCTTCGTCACTGTCAGTGATATCACTGTCAACCGTAACGGGATCCTGATCATCGAGATGCTTAGACGGATGCTTCTCAATGTCACGGAGGAACCAAATCCGCTTGGGGTCGATCTTATCAATCTCCGCCAACTGCACGTGCAGTTCATCAAGGCTGATCTCATCTTGTTCAGATTCCAACAGCCACGGGTGAGCGTTCCGCACTGGGAGTGGAATGCAGGGATCCAAGATCGCCGTTGCCGGCAGGACTCCACGGCGCACAAGCTTTTCTAGTTGGATCGAAAATTCATTCCAAGCAGTCCGCAATTGGTTCGTTCTCGACAGTCGACCGTTGACGTATCCACTAATCATGTCTGGGTGTTTGGCAGGATCAGGAACAATGTAATGCATTCTTTCCCATGCTACTGCAATCAAAAAGGGAGACCGTAGCTTGTTCAACGCCTCAACAAACTTGGCGTACTTTGGTTCTGCCATTATCGAATCAATGTTGTAACAGGGATCTGGCAGCATCTTGACAAGATCCTGAACGAAGTACGGCCAGTTCTCCAGCTTGTCAGCATCTTCATCAGGAATGAAAAAGAAGTTGTCCCAAACTTCCATACTTAGATTAGCCTTGGGTGTGCCACGGCTAACAGCAACACTTGAGTTCATGCTTGCAAAGCAATTCACAATCTGGTTCTGGACTGCGATCTGCTCGCGTTTCCAGAAACACTTGATTCCAGACATGAAGTGATCCGGATCAGCATTTTTACGTCGCGAAGCTTGGCGGAATCCAGTCTTTCTCGCCTGTTTTGGCGATGCTTTGATCGCACTCTTGCTCGGTGGCGTCCGCCACGCCTGGCGGTCATCAGCCACGGATTCAGTCTTTGTCACAATACCGACCAAGTCTCCAGCAACTGCTTCGCGCAATTCTTGAACAGCTTTCTGCAGTTCTTCTGCCACAGTGTCCCGGATAGTCTTGTGGACATCTTGCGAGAAGCTATCAGGCAGCACCCTTACAATCTGATCCTGCGATTCTTGGATAGCCTTGACCGTTGATGCCGCGATGTCGGTCTTCCAATCCTTAGACAACTCCTTAGAGACCTTCTGGGACTTAGCCAACTCCTTAGAAAGCTCGCCGACATTCTTATTCAGATTGTCAATTGCCACTTTGAGATCGCCAGACTGCCCGCTGGTCACCAAATCATGCAGTTTCGCCATATCCTGACAGATGCCTCCACACAGCTTAGCCATATCTTGAGCCGCGGCGGCTTGTGTATTTCCCATATCCACCAAAGCGGTTTGAACAAGGTCTGTGATCTCCTTGAACAGAACCTTGCGATCCTGCTCTTGGGCAGCCTTCAGCTCTGCGAAAAGCTCCTTCATCTTGGTAAGGGTTGGCTCTGCCACTTCGGGTTCCGACGCGGCCGTGGCCGCCTTGCGCGCCATCTTTGGTAGAATGCGTTATGGAGGGAGAAGAAGCCTTTCCAATATGTCAAAACCCATCATGTGAGACCGGTCGCGATGTTCTTCAAAGAACCCGGTAATAAAATTAATAAGGCTTAACGGTAAATATAGTTTAAGCCCTTTCTCTCCTAACGTCGCTTCCTTTAACCAACTGTCATGTCGAACTGCAATGTCTGCATCGAATCGTTCAATCGTAGCACTCGTAAAATGATTGAATGCCCAGCGTGTGCCTTCAAATGTTGCCGCAATTGTTTCGTTCGGTATATCTCAGCGGCACCGCATTATCTCGAATGCAGAGCAATGATATGTTTGTTGTTTTTTGGTGGTTCGCTCTTGTAAAATAGAGTAAGTAATATAATAGAAGCATCATGCCTGTTCAACTTCAGCCACACCAACAATTTGCTCTTGATGCATTCCTGAAATCGCCAAATCGTGGAATGCTTCTGCTGCATGGCACAGGCTCAGGCAAAACGCTTTCAGCAATTGCTATTGCGGAACATTTAAAACGATACAAGGAATGCATAGTGCTGGCTCCCAAGAGTCTCCACGACAATATGCGGAAAGAGCTAAAACGCTATGGAGCTAAGGAAGATCGTTATAGATTTGTATCATCCAATGCTTCTAACATGATTAATAAACTTGAAACAACTACTGATGAAATCACTGGCATTGAAGTTAAGTCGTTGCGTTTAGATGGAAAGCTGATCATAATCGATGAGGCTCACAATTTCCTTGTAGCAGCTTCAAATTCATCGAAGGGAGCCACCGCCCTTTATGATATGCTGATGGCTGCTAAGAATTGCCGCATTGTTATGCTAACCGCCTCAGGTATTGTCAATACGCTATACGAAATGGTGCCGGCGCTAAATATCTGTAAAGGCCCGATCAGGACTGAGGATGGAGAATGGACTACTATTCTTCCTGAATCATCCGAGGACTTTGAAAGATATTTTGTTGATACAAAACAAATGAAACTAAAGAACGTTGATAAACTGCGAGCACGCATCACTGGTCTAGTCAGTTATAAGGGAGATCTATTTGAGCGAGAGGTTTTAGGCTTCTATCCAATGCTAGCGGCCACAATCAAGAAGGAGCATTATCCTGACCGACTGCCAATTAAGATTGAAGCTATTCGCATGAGTCACGCACAGTGGGGGGCGTATGAACAAGCACGAGAGAAAGAACGTCTAGAAACTCGAAATGCAATCATTGGCAGTGGATGGTCTAAGGGAGACAAGATTGTGTTGCATCCTAAGGTCTCACGCGGTGGAGCTTTTGATGGATTGAAGCCTCACGAATTAGAATATGAAACGAAAGAAGACGCACAGTGTGGATGCGGCAAAGCTGGCGGCGAACTAAAGAAGTCAAGCCTGTTTGGTAAATCCACTTCTTATCGCATTAAATCACGTCAACTCAGTAATGTTTACTTCCCTGATGATAGCACTGATATCAATGAGGATATTGCCACTTATGCGCCAAAGATCAAAGCTATTGGTGATAGACTTAAACCAGGGGTTAAGACAATTATTTACTCTAATTTTGTAAAAGCAGGTATTACCCCTATGGCCTCTTACTTAGAGCATATCGGATACAAACAATATAGTCCTGGCGAGAAAACGGAAAGTGGCATCCATGGCTATTATGGCATTTACTCTGGAGATGTTACTCCCGAAGATAGAACAGCAACATTGAAGGAATATAACAAACCTGATAGTCCATTAACCGTGCTACTTATCTCCTCCTCCGGAAGTGAAGGCCTTTCAGCTCTTCGAACCAGGAACGTGCATATTCTTGAACCATACTGGAATTGGGAAAGATCGCTTCAGGTAATGGCTCGTGGTATTCGTTTCAAATCGCATGAGTCATTACCAGAAAAGGAAAGAAACGTGCAAGTGTATATCTATATTGCAGTGCCACCTAAAGATATTAAACCCACAGAGAAGACCACTGACGCATATCTTTTTACTTCTAGTGCTCAGAAATACGAAATTAACCAACAACTTATTAGATTGATGGCTAGCACCTCGGTTGAGTGTTCTCAATTCAATCAAGAATATAACTTCAAATGTTTCAAATGCGAACCTAAGAACGGAGCTCCACTATACCTAAATGACCTGAATAAAGACATGAAATACCCCTTACCATGCAAGAAAGATGCTAAACCATTAGACGCAAAGGAAATCAAGTTGAACGGTAGTTTATACTATTTAACAGATAACAAACGCCTCTTTACGCAAAACGGTAATGGTGAATATAATGAGATCATAGATCATGATATTAAGAATTGGGTATTGGAGCGGCTACCTAAGGCATAAAATTGATTCCTTTGATTATGAAACATAACTATGGCTATCATTGAAGCGTTTATTCAATTTATCAAGAAGCAGATCTTTCTGCAACCAGTGGTAGCGCGCATGTTTCCATTTATTGATTCGACTATCCTGAAGTATGCTACAGGTTTGATGTTACGCTATCTCTGCTATGTGTTTAGCTCAGTGATCAAGAACAATATCTATGATCAATATTGTGAAGTCTCTCATCAAGAGTATATATCAGCCCAAACAATGCTACTCTGCGAATACAGGAAATATATTGAAATGACAATGAAATGGATCCTAGACGTAGTTAATCAGATATTAAGCGAAGATCATATAGTACAATCTCTAACAAGAATTGAGACTTCAATAAGTACCTTAACTAATCGAGTTGATGCTTTGACTGATCGAGTTGATGCTTTGAGCAATGATGTGAATGATTTACGTGTTGAACTCCGCGGAGATATTCTACCACAGCTACTTACTGCCGAAGATCTGCAGCATTCGTAAATAGTACTTTTTACAAAATCGCGTAATTACGCAATTTGATTTTTTTGTCATTCGATTTTCGCGCGCTTCTAGCAAGCATGGGACGCAAGCGCTCCCCGCCCTCTCTGTTCGACGTAGATACCGACAGGAAGGGCGAGCCCAAGGCGAAGAGTGGCAAGGGGCTTGGCTGCCTGTGTGTTTACCCCGGATGCACGGCGAATGTTATGTCTACCCAGGCATTCATTCCGCATTTCAAGAGCAAGCACTTGGAGAAGGGAGATCTCTACAATCCTGAATCGCGCGCCCAGTACGAGCGAGCACTGGATGATCCGCAACTCCTGGCAGATCCTGCTCAGATGCAGCGATTGGTGATGTCGCGTCTGGTCAAGATTGAAGACTCTGTGGCGAAGAAGCAAAACAATGCCGACCCTCTCGAAGAGCAGATGCAGAGTTTGCGCAGTGACATCAAGGGATACATGGAGCGACTATACTCGGCGATGACAGCTCGCTTTCAAGAGGAGTTACGCACGGCGGTTGATGAGATTCGAGGGGAGTTGGCTGAGGAGGAACGTCCTCGCAAGCGCATCCGAATTCAAGATGGCGAAGATGACGTAATTACGCCAAGAGCCGCAAGAGCTGCGCGCGTGGAAGAACTACGGAACACCCAGGAGGCGCCCTCTGCGGATACAGAATCTACTACGACAAAACCCAAACGAATCCCTCCGGCCTCTGCAGCAAGGACTCGCCGTCTTCAAGGAGCTTCAACCAAGTTGGCTGTTGCCAGGAATGATCTGGCGCTGTTTCTCCGCAAAGACTTGTCTGATCCTGAGGTAGCCAAAAGTGCCAAAGAAGCTGAGGCCAGAGTTCGAGTGATGGAGATCGGAGTGAGCGCTGATAAAGCACTCAAAGCTGCAAAATCAGCGGCGGAAGATGCAGCCAAAGAACTAAAGCAGGCCAAGAACTTAGAACGCAAAGCACAAGGCGATGCAAAGAAGGAAGAGGAGGCTATTGCGGCGATGGCAATGTGCCAGGAATCAAGCGTGTATGCTACAAGAATGCACGATGCTGCGGACGAGTTTGCAAGTGCTGCAGATGCTGCAATGCAAGCGTGGATTGGAGACAATCCAGATGATGAGTTACTAGCTAAGGCGGTGAGCGCCCGTGATGCTTGGGAAATGGTAACTAACAAGTGACAACGGCTAAGGCAAGTGACAACGGCTAAGGCAAGTGACAACGGTAGGCAGCAGCTTTCGTAAATACATTTTTTACTTCAACATGAGTAATTACTCTCTGCGATCCTTCTCAGCCGTCCGTTGCACTTACTTTGTAACCCGCCGCCCCTCTGGCGCTCCTCCAGCAATGGAGACAGTTCGAGATTCAGGCGGGACAGAAGCAGGGGAGAGGCAGAAGCCTAGAAAGGGTGGCAAATCTCGCCGCTCACGATGGAGTCGATCGCCATCGTCTCAAGAAGACCCAGAGAAGACACAAGTTAACGCCGCTGATGAAGAACAGTACACCCCGACACAGCCCGTGGCCGCATCCACCCAACCCGTCGGCGACGCTGATCCTGAGACGGAAGCTGCGCCTACGAAGCTGTTCACGATGTCCCGTGATCCAAAGCGCTCCATGAAACCAGTCCGGAGGAAATGGCCGTCGGATACAGAGGAAGACGACTCGGATGGAGCGGAGAGAATCGTGTATTCTTTAGATGAGCCCAGAGGGAGCCGTGTGCGAGGCACTGCGGGTATAACCGGCGGGAGCCAAGGCGAGGAGTCCAGCGCTAGACCTGTGGGTTTACCCTACGGGATCGTTGGTGGCTGTGGCTTCTTGCTAGAGCACACTCGCTTCCCCTGGCTTATCGATTGCAATATGTGGTTCGCTGAACATCGTCATCTTACCAGGCGTGGCAACCAGTTCGGTACAGTCTTGTTCGATTGCTCGGAATTGATTGACATACCTACGCTCCCTGATGACAGGAAGGAGTTCTACTTGATTGACCTCTTCTTCCAGAAGCGCTTCTTCCGGAAGGACTCTCACTTCAATCCAATGATACAATCGGGGCCCAACGCACTTGCTGATGGATGGGAGCAGTTCGTGATTCATTTCAAGAAGGATCCAGTTAAATGGAAGGAGCACTTGGACAAGGATCGAGCTCGATACTGCCGGAATGTCAAGCCAGAAGGCCCCATGATAGAGATACACACGATGTGCATCGAAGAAGGGATTCCCTGCTGCATCACGCGCGAGCAGCAGTGCATTCTATGCTACCCAGACTCAATGAAGGCGACGGAGTTGAACCGAACAGGGCGAGGGACCTCCATGTCTGACGACTTGCACGACATGATCAGGGACTTTGATATATGGTGGGAGTCTCATAAGCGAGAGGTTCAAGAAGATATCGAGTACGAACGCCGCCAAGCACGCAACTTTTATGAAGATCCATCATATCTCACGCAACGAGGGCCTGACTGGATGCATCAGCACATACGAAATCTGGAGTCTGAAGTGTTTTATACGCGGGATTCTAATACTGCGCTGCGGTTCGAGCTGAAGAAACTGAAGGCGGATAACATCAAGCTCTGGAATAAACTCAATGAGTCGAAAGATCAGCTGGCTGAAGTCTATGATATCTTAGATGATAAGGGCCTGCTAGGGAAACGTCAGCGTCAATAATTTTGAACGTAAAATCGCAGAGCACTCGGCTAATAATATAAAAAGCATTTCAACAAACCCATACCTCTTTCAAACCTACCACTCTTTGCTAATAACAATGAGCGACTGGAACGATTGGATGGAGCTGAGTTGTGTCGAGAATGCTTTGACCGAAGAAGAGATCATTGAGCACAGCAATGAAGTTTGCTGGTCCGCCATCAGTGAATTTCAAAAACTGTCGCCTGCGTTCATTCACAAGCACCAAGACAAGCTGGACTGGGCGTTCATCGTGAACTACCAGATCTTGCCTTGCGAGTTTCTGATTGCGCACGATCACCTGATCACCTACAGCGAAGTCTGCCCGGTGAAGTCTGCTTACTACTACATCAAGTACAAAGCACACATTCGCCCCGCCCTGGTTTCGTGGGATGCAGTTGAGGCGTCCATGGATCAGATGAAGAAAGAGTTGACTGTTGCTAGATTTGCTTAGGCGAATCAAGCAGGAGTTGCTTTTCTTTTTTGCAAAAGAAGCCAGGTTTAACTTCTTTGTTTTGAAAAGAAGGCAAGATTAATATAACAATGATCTCTATCCAAGATCTAAAGCTTCTTATCACATCAAAGATTATCAAACTAGATAAGCCACCTCCCCAACACATGTTTTTGTTGACACCAGAAATGATTAATGCTTTCAATCAACGAACGAGCTAAAAAAAATATTTTTTTATGCCTGCAGAGCTACATCATGTGCCACATCAGAAGCAACATCCTGAGCAACATCATGAGCAACATTTGTTATGAACTCTGTCAAAAGTGTTTTTGCATTAGTCAGTTGCTCTTGCGGGTTGATAGTAGTTGGGCGGAGCTTTGTAATCAGTAGAACTATAATCTGAGCAAAACCAATCAGAGTAAGCTGCGAGTATAGTATGATCTGCCAGATTCCAAACCATGAATGATCAGCAGCTAGTATCACTACTGGACCGCGCGTTACCAGATCTAGTGCAATACCTAGTTTGACCAACTCAGCAAATGTTTGAAAGCGACTATCAACAGCAACAGAAAAAGATACATTCATTGTTTCTTTATATTATTTATTCAAATATGGATTTGATTCCATTTGCAATATTATCATAAGCTATCTTTGGCCGTAAAATTGCGCTTTGTACTTTCAAATATATCAATCATACATCAAGACAACCTCTCATACCATAATGGCTTTCAGTCTCTTTCGTAGTCCTGCTTTCGGATTTGAATCTCGTACGATCACTGATGAAATGCTCAATAAAGCAAATGGTCAAATTGATGTTGCTGGTAATCGGTTCTGGCATTATAATATTCTATCAATTGAATGCATTCGCAAATACAAGGATGTGCTTGATTGGGATGATCTTTGCCGAATGCAACAATGGAATGAATCAATGCTAAGAGAATTTAGTGATAAGATCAACTTTAATGTTATCAGCAGTCAGTTTCATACTTGTAATGTTTCTGAAGCTTTTGTTGAAGAGTTTATGGACCGTCTCAGCGGAACGTGGATTAGTCGTAATGGAATCTTGAGTGAATCATTTATGCGCAATCATAAAGATCGTCTTGATTGGGATTATCTACCTGGATTTCAAAATATGAGTGAAGCATTTGTGCGGGAGCACGCTGATTTGGTTAATTGGAATCGTATTAATATTCATAACTACTCAGATGCATTCCATCGTGATTTTGATCATCAAATTAATTGGAACCTTGCTTTCTGTCAACCATACTTGGATATCGCATTTGTCGAAAGATATTTCCAACGAGCCGATTGGACATATGTTTGGGAACAACCTCAATCTGAAGAATTTATCAAAAGATTTATTCAGTTTGTATTCTGGGATGACCTTTCATTCTGGTGCAATGATCTTTCTGAAGAATTTATCAATGAGCACGTTCAATTTGCTGATTTAGAAGATGCGCATGTTCGTGAATATGTCTGGGATACTATTAGTAGAAAGCCACGATCGGAAGCATTTATTCGCAAAAATGCAGAGCACGTTGAATGGAATCTTATTAGTAAATATTCGCAGTTATCTGAAACATTGATCCGCGACTACGCGGATAAGTTGAATTGGAATACTCTGAGTCAAATGCAATCGTTTACTCTGAAAATGATTCATGAATACAAGGAACGAATCAAAATGTGCTCCAACATAAGAAACATTATCAGGCGCGAGCGGGCCAAACAAACGATTCGTAATTTAGATGACTTGCCATCGGAGTTGTGTGCTATGATTGGCAATGATTACCTGTAGCTTGATTTACTTTTTTTGTCAACCATAAAATTGACGAGCATTATCGCAAAATATACATTCACTCCAGAACGCATCTAGCCTCTTAACTGATACGCAATTTACAATGGGATTTATTGTGTCCACTATGGAAGAGCTTAATGAGGAAGCATGGAGGGAATCTTTCCGTGCTCATGATAATCGATTTATTGAATTTGAATATACTTTTCACGCTAGTAAAACGCTCGAGGAAGCCATTTCAATATTCCTGACACTGCCACATGATATGACCCTCTATCCGATGCCAGAAATGCTATTCCTGAAGTTTTGCTCTTTGGTTGTGAAACCAGATGATCTTGTAAATGCGTCAGATGCATTTACTCGTCGCTTTGGGACGATTGTGGTTCTTCCTGATTGTTGCAATGTTTTAAAAAAGTTGGTGCTTCTTGGCGATGCAATTGATAATGATTTCTATCGAACGCAGTTTGTCAATGGATATGATTATGATATCGATGAATCAAATCTATTATTGCAGTTTGGAAAACGATTATTTCCAAAAGCTGTTGATTGCGATACTCGTATTATAGCCGAACGCTACAAAAAGGTTACATCGGATATGGTCATGCAAAGAGTGTTTCCATATTACAATCAACGCTTTATGAAATTAAAGCGCTCATCTGGTATTGCTGGGTTTCAATATGAAATGATTAATCCAAAGCATCGCCGCGCTAATGATGGCAATGTTAGGCTTGGATGCGTTGGAAAGATTAATGTTAAAGATACGGCATCGTTGGGCGAAGTTCAATACAAAACATTTAAACCAATACCAGCCAACCCCAGTTTTGGCGAACTGAATGAAAATGCGTTTATTGGATTTAAACGTAGATCGTGTTATGTGAACAAGGATATTAAAATATCCAAATGTGCACGTTACTTCTAGATTTTACATTTGTGATTGATTTCATTTTTTTATTCAAGAAATTACCTGCTGTAGCAGTATCTAGAGTAAAATTGAAGAAGTTATTTTCAAAATATATCAATCACTCAAATTAGATATTGTCCCTGCTCTCAAACGCAACCAATCATGGATTCGCTCACGCTACTCACCGGTCTCCACGACAGACTTCCTGATGTTACTACAAGCATAATCTCAAAGTTCTTGATTCCTTCGATTGATAATGCTGCTAAAGAAGGTAATCTTTATATTATACAGAAGTTTGGATTGATAAGTACCGCAACCACAAAAGCAATGGATGGCGCTGCCAGAAATGGCCATTTAGATGTGGTGAAATGGTTGCATGAAAACCGTACTGAAGGATGTACCACTGATGCAATGAATATGGCGGCTTGCAACAATCATCTAGACGTGGTGATATGGTTACACAATAATCGTAATGAAGGTTGTTCTGACTTAGCTATGGATATGGCAGCAGCAACCAACAATTTGGAAATTATGATCTGGCTACACGAAAATCGTACTGAAGGATGCACCACCAATGCAATGGATAATGCTGCATACTTTGGCCATTTAAACATAGTTGAATGGTTGCACAACAACCGCACAGAAGGAGGAGAATTTGCTATGCAATGTGCAGCTTCTATGGGCCATCTGAATATCGTAAAATGGTTGCATCATAATCGGAATGATCATGTTAGTAGGGTTGTAATGGATAATGCAGCCGCCGGTGGTCATTTAGATGTAGTGATATGGCTACATGAGAATCGTAATGAGGGATGTTCCATTAATGCGATGGATAAAGCTGCCGGACATGGCTACTTAGATGTGGTAAAATGGCTACACAAAAATCGTACTGAAGGATGTACTACTGATGCAATGGATTGTGCGGCTGCCTTTGGCCATTTAGATGTAGTGAAATGGTTGCACGAGAATCGTACCGAGGGATGTACTAATGCAGCTATGATTGGAGCTTCTCAAAACTTTCACTTTGATATAACTGAATGGCTCTCCGAATTCATGTTTGCTTGATCAAAACTTCAGATGCGAGTAATCATTCCAAGCATCATGGCTCCAGTGAATGGTGCTTTTACTTTTGTCTATATCAATCAATGAATATGTACAAACATATCGTTTCATTTGGTCAAACAATAATAGATCTGCCTGACATTGAATACTCGATGATCTAAGATCAATCTTATCAATATCGTTCCAGTTATGATTTTCATAACCTACTACATATTTTTGTAAAAGCTTTTGGATGCCAGATCTTCGAATAATATAAAATGCCGCCGATGGAATGATATCGTTTGATTGAATCCATAAGTTACATTCATCGTCAAAGTATTTAAAGAATGATTGTTTATTATTTTTATTTTGTAAGACGCAGCATGTATGAATCTGTAGGATATCCCAATCTGTTGGAGCAGAATCTACGAGTCTTCCCCAGTTTATGTTTTTCTTTATAATAGCATCGTCTTCTGCGATAATGGCCCAAGACTGATTATCATGATACGCTGTATGAATTGCTTTTAAGTGCGATGCCATGCAAGCATATTCTGAATCTAGCATTAATCGACACTTCAATAATGGTTTCTTAATGATTGGTAAGGTGGATGGCGATATTGCATCCACTCGAATAGGATTCATGGTTTTGTCTAACTCAGAAAGGAATCGATGATTTCGATCAGCTGACTTAGTCAGATTAATATAATAAATATTTGTTAGAGTATCATTGCGTGATGTTACCACCGACTTGATTACCGTCATTTCAGTATTGATTGGATGCGACTTGATATGAATCGTAATAAAGTGTGGAACCACATAAAGATATGTTAGCACAGCCACTATACAAAGGATGCAAATAATAAATAAACGCTTCATAGCTATATAAAATTGATTATTATGAAAGCAAATATATCATTCACGATCTTTTCACGCATAATGAACGCTTCCCTCCTAATCAGCTCTATTCAGGCTAACAATGATTTAGCTACTATTGCGCAGATGAGCAACTTATCTCTTGATGAACTGAAATCAACGTTAGTTAACTTGCTTGACCCCTCAGGAGATTTACGCGTTTCGACAGAGTCTCCTGACAAGGCCGGCGTTTCATCACTGGATGAATTAGATTCAGATGAAGAAGGAGAAGATGATATGTTCGAACGTATCTTAAAACATTCAAAAGTGCCTCTCAGTGATGAGCAGATTAACTTCATTCGACTAGCCGCAAAGAAACGTAAGAACTTAGCACTTCTAAGTGCTGCAGGTTATGGCAAGAGCGCAACTCTTGAAACGCTACTAAAAGCATTTCGAGTTGTGTTACAACCGCCTTCAGTTAAGTTCTTAGAGAAACGCTATGGTCAGTTCGTCGATGCTGATACTTTGCGTTTAGCTGGTAACTATGGCATATGTGCATCGACTGGTAAGGCAGCCAGCTTAATCAACGCTCGTACGCTGCATTCATATTTTGGAATTGGCTTAGCACGCGGAAGGCCCTCTGAATGGGTTGCACGTGTTTCCACTGCAAAGTATCTGAAATCAATCTATAATCATTTGCGCGTTGTTCAAGTTATTGTAATTGATGAAATCAGTATGGTTAGCGCTCAATTGCTAGACAAGATCAGCGAGTACATGCAACTATTGCGACGTTGTGATTTACCGTTTGGAGGATGTCAAATGATATTTGTTGGCGATGCTTCTCAGTTGCCGCCTGTACAAGGATCATACTTCTTTCAGTCAAAAGCATATAACGAAGCCAGAGTGCAGCAGTATCAACTGACCAAATGTTTCCGCCAGGTCGATCCCGCATTTCAAAATATATTGAATGAACTTAGGACGGGCGATCTATCTGATGAGTCATTCGCAATTTTGAAAGCACAGACTACTATCGATCCTAAGCTAGAAAGCTTAAAACCAATGAACATTGTCTCCACTAATGCTGAAGTAGATTCTATCAATGATAGGGAGCTGAAAGCCTTGTTAGCGGAAACAAAGGCAGAACTTCATCGGTTTGCGGTCAAATCCGTTTCAAATAAAACGGCTGCTGAACGTGCAATGAAGAGCGATGGGGTTCCACATGAAGTGCAGCTTGCGGTAGGAGCTCAAGTTGTTGTCACGCATAATGTATCACCGCCGAGTGTGGTGAATGGAACGCAGGGAATTATTACAAAGATTACCAATAGTGAAATCGAAATCAAAACGCCTCGCCATGAAGATCCTATCGCGATTGGATATGTCGAGATGAAAGATAGAGAAACAATGGATATCTACTCAGCCAAGACATTGCTGGAGTATATCCCTCTACGACTCGGATGGGCCTCAACTGTACACAAAGCGCAAGGAGCTAGCCTTGATACTATTATGGTTGATGCTAAGCGAATCTGGGCTTCCGGTCAATTATATGTTGCTATAAGTCGCGTTCGTTCTCTGGAGGGGTTGATTGTCAAGAATCTATCACGCAAAGCTATTGTATGTGATAAGACAGTGAAAGCCTTCATTGGAGCTAACTAGAGCCACTTTCTTTTTTGAGCTTAAAATTGCAGCTTGTTATTCCTAAATATACAAGCATCCAATGGCGACTCAACTAATTGCTACAGAAATGCTAAATGAAGATCTTTTGGAATTGCTGCTGGATTACACAACTGGACCACGCGAACACTGGATGAAACATTTCAATCATATTATGATTGAGATACTGCTGAATCTTAACTTTACCACTAATGGTGGAAAGCTATTCTATAGACAGAATGCTAAGGATATTATCAACATGAGCAAAGCAATGATTTCAGCATTTGGTTTACCAAATCTTAAATTCTTACTAGTGGCATCTGGATGTAAAATAATTGTGAAAGTGTTAATAACAACCAGCATGACAGCTTCGGAGATCTGGAATGAGTTGAATCAATGCCAAATGATTGCGAATATTAATTGTGCGCTAGCAGGACCAATCCAATATCCCGATGAGCTTCCAGGAGAAACGGAGAAGACAGTGCATTTTAGTATTACCAATTACGCTTGGTAGCTACATTTCTTTTTTGTACAAAAATAAAAAAAGAATATTAAACGTATAGAATGATTATATCAATCATTTCACGTGGAAATGAGCTTAGCAACAATGTGCGTTTAATATGATCAACCTGTAAACTTCTTTTGATACGAGACGTCATTATAATTTTGTTGCGCATTTCTCTAATGAACTCAGCGGATATATTTTGTTTCC
>JACCDG010629505.1_pt1 | contig 17947 bp, 19 predicted proteins | sample 7442471 | NCBI WGS metagenome assembly JACCDG01 (sample SAMN15323444, study PRJNA562643) | freshwater metagenome | isolation source: river surface water | place: USA:Blue River Watershed | collected 2017-08-17 | reverse complement strand
CACTGATGCTGGTAAAGAACTGGCACGTAAGCAGAAGCGCAAACTGACTTATGTGAGCAACATCTACGTTGTGAAGGATCCTGCCAACCCTGCCAACGAAGGTAAAGTCTTCCTGTTCAAGTTCGGTAAGAAGATCTTTGACAAACTGACTGCTGCAATGCAACCTGAGTTTGAGGATGAAGAAGCAATCGATCCGTTTGATTTCTGGCAAGGTGCCAACTTCAAACTGAAGGCAAAAAATGTCGCTGGTTATCGCAACTATGATTCCAGTGAGTTTGCTGCCCCTTCTCCTCTTCTGGACGATGATGACGCAATGGAAGCGGTATGGAAGAAGCAGTATTCGCTTGCCGAACTCGTTGCTGCTGATCAGTTCAAGTCTTATGATGAACTGAAAAAGCGTCTTGACTATGTTCTGGGTTCCAAAGGTTCCCGCCGTGTTGATGAAGAAGTTGAAGAAGAAGAGACCTATTCTCGTGGTCCTGTGAAAGAACTGGATGATGATCTTCGCACCGAACTTAACAATCTTCAACCCACTCGTCGTGCTGCTGCACCTGTTGAAGAAGATGAGGATGATGATGCCCTTTCCTACTTTGCCCGTCTTGCCGAAGAGTGAAGTCTGATTACTACATTCAACGTGTAAGTAAGTCCGAAGCCGCAGAGTTACTTCTGCGGTTTCATTATCTTAAGGACTTTTCAAAGGGGTTCAAATCAGGATACAATTATGGTCTTTTCAAGAAAAATGATTTTTGTCCGTTAAATATAGGTGGAATACAAGGAATTATTATTTTTACTGGACTCCCAGTTCCAGAAGTCGCGCAAGGAGCATTTGGACTTGGAAGAAATGAACAACAAGGACTCTTCGAACTCTCAAGACTTTGCATCCACCCCGATACACAGTCACAGGAGTACAACATTACTTCTTGGTTCGTTGCAAAAGCGATTAGACAGTTTCGCAAAGACACAAAGGTCTCAGCAATCATATCTTACGCGGATTCTGATTTTCACGATGGTACAATTTATCGTGCTTGCAACTTTAAATATTGCGGTCTTACAGACTCTAAAAAAGACTTCTACTATTCAGACGGCACCAAACATTCAAGAGGTAAAATAAAAGGTGCTGAAGGAGAATGGAAAGACCGCTCCCGCAAGCACCGATATGTGATGATCTTTGATAAAAGACTAAAACTCTTATGGACCGATGAGACGAGTGTTCTCAGTGCGAATTAACTTACTGTCAACGTACTGAGAACTTTCTTCATAGTTCATAATCACTCTCATATCATTAAGGAACTGTTGCAGATAAACTGGGCGTAATAATAAAATTTGTCTTTTATCTTCGTTCTTTTTCACCTCATATTCGTAGTTTGTGACTCCAACAACTGGGTTAATTTCTCCTGTTGAGTCTGGATTATATGAGACGTTACCATATTCCCTTATTCCAGTATAAGTGGCACCATAAGAAACAACAATCTTAAAGTTGGAATCTACAATCTGTCCTTTTGGAAGAATCAATCTCCCCCTTGAATCTTTGACTTCAATAGTTTCATAGTGGTGAATGTCATTGATATTTGTTGATCCATATTTGTTTTCAACGTATTCATAAAGATCTTTGTTTGAAAGTGGCCATTGATCTTGAACGTTTACGATACCTGCTGTAAGCAAAACAACCCAATCATAATCTGGACGACCATAGATTTCTAAGGCAACTGTGTCTGGTCTTGATCCTTCAAGTATTTGATACTTATCAAATAATGTGATTTTATCCTGTAACCAATCTAGAAGTTTAACCCTACGAAATAGATTTTTGACTCTTACATAATCTCTTGAAGAGTTTTTATGTAAGAGTGGTGATTGATAATCTAAATCTGGTAGTTCTCTAAAGTATGACATTTTAGTAACCTACTGAAGTATCTCCACTGTTTTCTAAATCTTGATAATCCTCTTCATAGACTGGATTAATCTCTTTAAACGTAAGTGTCATTTGGATATGAACCGGAGTTCCATCATCATATGTTGCGTATGTATTTGAAGCAGTGTAGTTAACGCTAATATCACTCAATGCACAGGGTTTAAATGTATTTAAGAATGGATGTTTTTGGGATCCAGAACGATATGTGAGTTGATAAATGTCTGGAGAACTGATAAACAAACCAGCATTTGTATTTGTTCCAGATCCAGCACCCCCATTTCTTGGAGACATTGTGCGCTTGAATACATTGATTATTTGTTTAACAATTCTTCCCTCTGCATCATTTCTAGGGGCAAAATCAAATACGAATGGAAATGAGCGAAGATTTACACCTTGGAATAATAGTTCCAAGTTTGATTGGAGAACTTGACCAGTTGCTCGTGTAACAAGACCTTGTGGGCTAACATTTCCACCAAGGCTTCCAACGGCTTGTGCAACCAAATAGTTGTTTAATGCTCTAACTTGCGTTTCATTTAATCCCTGATATCCACTTTTAATTGATTCAAAAAGTAGTTTTCCCGCTTCGATAGGACCTTTGTTTATTACATCTGCACCAAATGCTATTCCAGTAGCTTCAAGTGGATTAATCCTATCTTCTCCCCAAGTTATAGAAGTTGTATCACTAATAGATTGGGGTATTGGTAGTTGTATGAAATATTTTAATGTTTGTGGATTATTTCTGACTGATTGTGAAAAGTTAGGTGCTTGCAGTTTATAAACTTTATTTTGACCAATTTGAACCTCAGCAATACCAAAAGATGGTTTTGCTGGTTGATATTTAAATATTTTTATTTCTAGATAATCTGAAGTGCTATCAATAGGGCGACCCAATGGGTATCTCAAAATTTGAGCACCACCAGATTGTTTTGCTGTAGATCTTGAATATGAATTGGCACTAGAAGATGCCGGTGATAAATCAATACCATCAGCAGCTAGTTTAAATCCACTTAATGAATTTGCCATTTATTCTTTTTTAGTTATTTATTCGGAAATTTGCAAAAGGTATCGCTTGCAAGTCCTTGATTTCTGAAGGAAAGACTTCATACACAGATCCAGCAACCTCATCCCAAGTATATTGGCGAGTTTCTCCCCAATGCATATTGATTCCTTTGAATCCCCATTGAAACACATCAGTTACTGCAACAAGAGGATTTTGATCAAATTGGATATTTGGAGTTTTGGCATTGTAGACAAAGATATAAAACTTACCTACCTGAGGTATTTTTCCACTTTCAGGAATCACTTCCAACAGTTCTAACATCAAATCATCACCTCTCTCTTTTCCAGTGATTCCATCAAGAATGGCACGAACTCGATTCTGATTACTATCAGTATCAGTAACATCCTTTCCTTGTCTTTGTTTTAGAGTTTTTCTTGGCATTACTTAATACCTAACTCATTTTCAGTGATGACTTTGAACTCATAACCACGATCTGCACACCATTCTCTTGCCGCTGCCCACTTTGCCTGATTTTTAGCATATTCATATGCTTCACTGATATATCCTTTTGTTTGCCTTTTTGGTTTTGGTGGAGGAATAGTTTGTCTTTTTGGTTTAATCTCGATTACATATTTTTTGATTGATCCATTTTCCTCTTTGACTTTAATAATAAAATCTGGAAAATATCTATGAATACGATTATCTATCGGTGAACGATATGGAACACACTTTTCTTCCGAAGACCATTCTAAAACTTTTTCATTAAGATCACAATATTTCATAAATCTGAGTTCCCACAATGATCTGTATATGATATTGGTGGGATCTCCTTTGTATTTTTGAGGATATGATGGTTTATATTTTCCCTTGTATGACATCTAAATAACTAAAAGACTCATAATAGGTATTTAGAGTGCCCGCACCGAGACCAAGAAAAATAACAGAGTTTAAACCACTGTTTACAAATCTGGCACAAACTTCTCATTATCAAGTAATATTTGGTGGTCTTCAACCTGGATTAAGAGGATATCTAGCAACAAGAGGCATTGATTCGTTTTTCATTGGTGAATCTGTTGGATTACTTTGCAACTCTGCATCTTTACCTGGAAGTTCTTTTGCAACTGCAGATATTGTTGGAAACTACACTGGTGTGAGAGAAACAATGGCACACACCAGAACATTTACTCAGATTGATTTAGAGTTTTATGTTGATAAGTCTTATAAAACTTTAAAGTTTTTTGAGCATTGGATGGAGTATATGTCGAGTGGATCAGGTGCATCTCCATATAGTAAAGGATATTTTTATAGAATGAGATATCCTGATGAATATAAAACAGACTCTACAAAAATTATTAAATTTGATAGAGATTATAGGAGATATATTGAGTATACATTCTATGGTTTATTTCCTATTGCTCTCAACTCAACTGCGATTAGTTATGAATCATCATCAATTTTAAAAGCAAGTGCATCTTTCAACTATGAAAGATATGTTTGTGGCAGAACTTTTAGTATTGATATTGCTAGAAGAGAAGACAATAATAAAATACCAGAAATAAAAACAAACTTTATAAATGAAACTCCATCTAATCGCCCACTGTACGTTCCAGTTTCTCCTGGTGCTGCTAGTGCAGGTGGTGTAAGATTTAGACCGTTCGATACCCCAACAGGACAAGCAATAGTCCAAGGGAAAATACTTAACAGTATTCCAAAAGATGATATATCTACATCATCTTCTGTAATTGGATCTAGAAGAATCCTCTAAATATTTTTAACTGATTTGTAAGGATTATTATGCCTTTACCAAAGATTGCTACACCAACATATGAGTTGGAAATACCATCAACCAAACAATCCATAAAGTACAGACCTTTTCTAGTCAAAGAAGAAAAAGTTCTTATTATTGCAATGGAAAGTGAAGATTCGAAGCACATTGCAAATGCTGTAAAAAATGTTATATCTTCTTGTATCCTAACAAAAGGTGTGAAAGTTGAAGATCTTTCCACATTTGATATTGAATATCTGTTCCTCAATATTCGTGGAAAATCTGTGGGAGAAGATGTTGAAGTTTTAGTAACTTGCCCAGATGATAATATAACACAAGTTCCTGTTGTGATTAATCTCGACGAAATTAATGTTCAGATTGATGATGAACATTCGAGAGATATTAAACTCGACAACAATCTGACTTTAAGAATGAAATATCCATCTATGAATGAGTTTATCAAAGCAAACTTTTCTGCTGGAGATATTGGAGTCACAGAAACTTTTGATTTGATTGCCTCTTGCATAGAGCAAGTTTATTCTGAAGAAGAGTCTTGGGCAGCATCAGATTGTACTAAAAAAGAACTTCTAGAATTTGTTGAGCAGTTAAGTTCAAAACAGTTCAAACAAATTGAAAAGTTTTTTGATACAATGCCAAAACTTTCTCATATGATTAAACTCAAAAATCCAAACACTGGTGTTGAAAGTGAAGTAGTTCTGGAGGGATTATCGGCTTTTTTCGGGTAAGTATGGCTCACGAAGATCTTGAGTCATACTATAAAGTCAACTTTGCCTTGATGCAGCACCATAAATATAGCTTGACAGAACTCGAAAATATGATACCTTGGGAAAGAGAAATCTATATTTCTTTACTCAAGCAATATATTGAAGAGGAAAACCTAAAGCAAGGAATAAATGGCTGATCCACAATCGCCAATATCAGGAGGACTTAGAGTTGCTAGAAGAACTGTGTCTGCCGATGTTTTTACTGGTAGAGCATCTTCTGCACCAGATCCAGTCACAACTTCTTTAATCTCTAGGAACTCTCTAGCATTAGGTACTGTTTCTAATCAGTTACAATCCATTTCACAGCAAATGAATGCTTTGAATGGATCAATTCAAGCAGTTTTTACAAATATTTCTGCTAACTCTGCACTGGAAAGGCAAAAAGATATACAAGATCAAAATCAAGAAAGGATTCTTGCCGAACAAAGATTGAGAGAGGGGCAAGAAAGTATTGTAGAAAGAAAAATACAATCTGCATTAATATCACCTGTACAAAAGGTTGCTCAGAAAGCATCTTTTACTCTCACCCGTCTAATGGGTTTCTTCACCACTCTTCTAGCTGGGTGGTTACTAAATCAAGGTATTCAGACACTTAAAGCGTTTTCGGAAGGTAATACCAAACAGTTAAATGCAATCAAAGACAATGTTCTAAAAAATCTTGGCATTGTTGCTGGAGTATATGCTGCCATTAGGTTTGGATTACTTGGAACACTGAATATTATTACTCGACTCGTAAGTAGAATATTTGCTGCAGTTGCTTCAAAGTTATTTTTGAGACCTGTACAAGCACTTTTAAGTGGTGTTAAGGGAGCTGCTGCTTGGTTTATAAGCAACTTTAAAAAAGTCATTCCTGGAATGAGTAAGGCAGCTGCTGGAGCCGCTGCTGGTGCAGGTGGTGCTCGGGCAGCATCAAGTGCATTAGGAATGACTTTTAAAACTTTGACTGGCACTGCGGTTGGTGCTGGTGTTGATGTTGCATTAACTGGAGAAGAACCTGGAAGAGCTGTTGCTGGAGCAGCAACTGGATCTGCTTTATCTACTGTTGCTGGTGCTATTGGAAGAAGAGCATTTGGTCTTCCTGGAGCTTTAGTTGGAGGAATCGGTGGTTATATGCTTGGCAGCGATCTTGGAAAAACTGGTCTTGATACACTAAGGGGAGTTAAACCTCAACAAAATGCACCTGGACCAAAACCTACAGAAACTCAGGCACCAGCACCAACTCCAACTCCAACTCCAGAACCAACAACCCCTAAAGTTGACTCTTTAACCTTTATGCCTTTACCGAGTTCTGAAGTAGCAGGATCGGCAAAGCAGGGAATGGGAGAACAAGATTTTGCAAAAGCACCAGAATATGGAAGAGTGGAAGCAAATGTCCAACCTGGATTAGAAGGAAAATCTACAGAATCGGCAAAAACACAAGAAGCTCAGATTACACCATTGAAAACTGAAACTACTCAAACAAAAGTACAAGGTATGGGACCTGTGCCAGAACCTCCTCCTATTGCGATTCCACTACCTTCACAACAACAAAAGTCTTCTAAACAAGTTTCTGTTAGTGGGGGTGCTGCCAATAATGTTCCCACATTTGCAACATCAAATCCTGATAACTTCTATACATTATATTCTCAAGTACACTATAATGTGGTAGCGGTCTGATATGGCAGAAACTACACAAAAAACACAAAGATCTCTACTTAGTTCATCACTAAGTGTTGATAAAATACAGAGATCTGTAACTTCTTTTAGTAAAAGTTTAAATAACACACAAAAAACAACATTAAAGTTAAATACCACTTTGATTAGTGCTAGTAGATTTAAACGAGAATCACTGGCAAATGATAGGAACACATTTCAAAAAAGAAGAGAAGCATCTAGAAGAAGAGAACAAGAGGACATTGTAGAAGCATCTACTGTTGGTGGTGCAATTAGAAGACAAGGAAAAGCAGTTGCTTCTAGCACAAAAGGATTCCTTGGAAGAATATTAGACTTTATTGGAACTTTAATGGTTGGATGGTTACTTCAAAATCTACCAATCATTGTTAATCTTGCACAGCAGTTAATCGGAAGAATACAAAAACTGGTTGGAATTTTGGGTGGATTTATCAAATCAACCACAGAAGTGCTTTCTGGTTTTGGTAGTCTATTGACTGGTATATTTTCAAACTTAGTTTCTTTTGATTTCACTGATCAAAGTGGACAGATAAACAGAGCTTTAACTCAGATGGAATCTGGATTTATGGGTATTGAAAGAGATTTTACTCAAGCATATAACCTTCTTGTAGAACCTCTTGATCTTGGATTTGACGAATTAAAGTTTCCTGGTGATTTGCAACAAGAGGGTGGTGAAGGAGAACCTGGAGCACCTGGAACTTCTGGTTCAGGAGAGGAAGCTCAACCTGGTTCTTATCCAAAAGGAACCTATGATGTTAAAAAATTAACACAACTTGCAAAAAGTGCTGGAATGCCGCAAGATAAAATCCCAACAATGGTTTCGATTGCTCTTGCCGAATCTGGTGGAAGAACTGATGCTTTGAATGATAATCCAAGAACTGGAGATTTATCTTATGGATTGTGGCAAATCAATATGATAGGTCGATTAGGTCCTGATAGGAGAAAGAGATATGGATTAAAATCTAATGAAGAACTAAAAGATCCTGCAACTAATGCTAGAGTAGCGAAGGAAATACTACTCAGAGATGGTGGATTATCTGCTTGGAGCACTTTTAAAGAAGGAGACTATCAAAGATTTTTGCCACAAGCACAACAAGCATATAATCAGTTAAAATCACAACCTGCAGCACCACCTCAACCAGCACAAACAACACCAACTGGACCAAAAGTTACAACAAGTGTATTAGATGAACTAAATGTAGCACAAGATAAAAGTCCTCTTGGAGGTATTAGTGATACGTTTGGTTATTCTTCTTGGAGAGGTAGAATGCATAATGGCATTGATATTGGTGTATATGGGCAGCGTGGTTTTTATGTTGCTTTTAAAGGTTCTGGAACAGTTAAGTTTTCTGGAGTGAATGGTGGTTATGGAAATTTAGTTATCATTCAATCTGGAAATACTCAATATTATTTTGCACACCTTGCAAAAAGAATGGTCAGGCAAGGGGAATCTTATCGTGGGCAAACTATTGGTGAAATAGGAACAACGGGAAGCTCAACAAATATTCATTTGCATTATGAAGTTAGACCAGGTGGAAAACCAGTCGACCCAAGACCTTACCTTGGTTATTTGTCGATCGGTAGAAAACTAACTGGTGTCGCAGGGACTCCGACTGGAGGTGAAGTTAGGGCAACCCCTGCACAAATTCAAGCAGCAACTAGAGAATCTGGACAAGAAGTTTCAGCACAACTCACGACTGAAAGGACGGGTCAGTTGGTGTTTATGCCTTTATCAGAATCTGAGGTGGCACCATCATATCCAGAATCGGGTTCATCTTCAAGTGTAAAAACAGTTAGTACTCCGATGTTTGATGAAACTGCATTAAATAGAATGGTAGCACAAAAACTCTTATTAGATTTGGCATATACTTAAATGGCAGCAATAGATAGGTCAATATACGAAGAACTTTTTATTGAATCAGCGGATCAAAAGAAAACCGTTGATATCAGACTTGGTGCGATTTCTATTGATTATTATGAGGATATTTTTTCACCCACAATCACGGCAAAAATAGTTGTCGTAAACACTGGAGATTCTGTTTCTGGTTCTGATAATCAAGGAAATCCTGATGGGGAGTTGCAATCCATATACCAAGGTCTTCCTTTAAGAGGAGGTGAAAGAGTTGCAATGAAGATCGCAGGAAACTCACAATCAAATCCTGGTCTAAACTTCGCAACCAATACTAGAGATTATCTTTATGTTTCGAGTATCACAAATGTTATTAGTGAGACTCAAAGAGAATCATTTATGTTGAATCTAGTTTCAAGAGAGGCAATTACGAATGAGACTTCAAGAGTTGCTAAAAAATATCAAACCTCTTCACCAATATCTGCCTCAGTAGAAAATATCATTAAAGAATATCTAAAGACAAATAAAAAAGTAGAAGTTGATCAAACTTCTAATAAGTATGGATTTATTGGAAATCTTCGTAAACCATTTACTGTTCTTGTTTGGTTAGCATCAAAGGCAGTTCCAGAGATTGCAAAAGAAAATTCAACTGCTGGATATGTTTTTTATCAAACTAAAGATGGATTTCATTTCAAATCAATCGATAAGTTAATCACACAAAAACCAAAAGCAACTTATATCTATACTCAAGTAAACAAATCAAGATATGAGACTGATGCTGACTATAATATTCTTTCATATTATACAAATAGAAATCAAAATCTATTAGAGAAACTCAGACTTGGAGCATACTCAAGTTACAGAATGTTTTATAATCCTTTGACGTTTGAGTTTACTGATCCAACTAAAGGTGTATTTAAGATTGATGATTATGCTGGAAAATCAAAAAATCTTGGTAAAAAAATAAATCTTCCTAAAGTTTCCCCTGGAGCAGAAGAAACTTTGGGAGATGTTCCATCCAGAATATTAACACAAATACTGGATGTTGGAACTCTAGAAAAAGATGTTTCAATCAAATCAAACTCAGATCCATTTTTATATCAATCTCAAACAATTATGAGATATAATGTATTGTTCACTCAAACTTTGACAATGACTGTTCCATCAAACACAAATTTGAGAGCAGGTGATTTGATTGAATGCCTATTTCCAAAGACTACAAACTCAGATAAAAAAGAATATGACCAGGATCAAAGTGGTCTATATATGATAAAAGAATTATGTCATCATTTTGACCCAAATGGGTCATACACCTCAATGAAGTTAATCAGAGATACATTTGGTCAGTACGGAACAAACAACAAGGAAAATTGAAGAATGATAGATGAATCTCTTATAAAAAGTAACTTTATTGGAAGAGATGGATTTAGATGGTGGATAGGGCAGATTCCACCAGAATCATCTCACGGTGGTCAAATTAATGGTGCAGGATGGGGAAATAGATTTAAAGTTCGTATTATGGGTTATCACCCATATAGTATTGTTGAGTTGCCCAATGAAGATTTACCCTGGGCACAGGTGTTACTTTCACCATCTGATGGAACTGGTGCGGGAAACCAAGCAACAAGTGTAAAACTATCTCCAGGTGATACTGTTCTTGGATTTTTTCTGGATGGTGATAACGCTCAAGTTCCAGTTATTTTAGGTGCATTTGGAAGAACATCACAAGTTCCAAGTAGTGATTATGCAGGTCCATTCAAACCATTCACTGGATATACAAGTAAAATAAAAAATGATGGAACTAACATTTTAAATACTCAAACAAGTGAACAGAATGCAAATACTCAAAAATCTCCAAGAAGTTTAAGTCCAGAACAAACAAAAAGAGTAGGTCCAACCGAAAGATCTGCATATTATGGTATTGGCGATGTTATTAATGCTGCAAGTCCATCAACATCAAATACACTCAATAAGATAAGCACTGAGATTGAAAACTTTGTTAATAAAATTAGAACTATTAATGATGGAATATCATCTGGTATTGGTAGAGCAAAAGATGCGATTAACTTAGAGATTGACAAGATCACAGCAAAGATACAAAAAATATCAAGTGGTCTTGTCAATGGAATGATCAATGGTCTCTATGAAGCACTTGGTCCGATCTTAAATGCAGGTCTTAAACTACTTTATAGAACTGTTTATGCCATTGTGCTTGCAGCAACACAAAATAGTTTTATTGCACATAGAGCAGGTGTTGCAGCACAAGCTGCAATGGTATTACCTGTAAAACTAGTGCAAGATCAGTTACCTTGCGTTGCAAATAAAGTTTTAGATACTCTTGGAAATATAATTAAGGGGTTGATTAGTTCAGTTGCTGATAATGTTAAAAACTTTACAAGTTGTGTGAGTGAGCAGTTCATTGGGGCACTTGTTAATCGCATTATCGGTGGGGTTGAGCAGTTACTTTCACCAGTTCTTGGTGGAGTAGAAAAAATTCTAATGGGATTTAATCTTGTCAATTTCTTAAGATCAAATGCAGAAGGACTTTTAAGTGCAGTATTTAAAAAATCTTGTAATGAGGTTGCACCAAACTTCAATGCACCAACCAATAGATGGGTGATTGGATGTGGTGCAAAACAAGCACCTGAGGTTTCTATTCAAAATATTATAGAGACTGCAAACGCTGCAAATGAAATCGCACAATCATTTATTGACACTGGTGTTGAACTAAGTTCACTTGTCTCAACTGTGGGATCATTTGATTTCCTCAAACCTAATTTCTCAACTCCAGGGTTTGAAAGTGTTCTTTCTGATTGTTATGGAGGTCCACCTCTTACTTGTGGGGGAGTTGAAGTCAAGATTTTTGGAAGCAATGGATCTGGAGCAACAGCAAAAGCGATTCTTGGATCAATTGTTGGTGAAGGAAGATCTGCAACAGGAAGCATTATTGGATTTGATGTTACAAATGGCGGATCTGGATATGACTTCCCACCATTCGTAGAAATCAGAGATAAATGCCATCAGGGATATGGTGGAGTTGGAAGAGCAATCGTCGATTATGATCCAACTTCACCAACTTATCAACAAGTTGTGGATATTTACATTGTTTCTGAAGGTGAAAACTATCCAGTTAGTGATCCTGGCGAAACTCCAGATTCTCAACCACCATATGTTGTGGATAATATTACAATTGTTTCCTCTGGAACAGGATATACAAACAATGATAAGATAAGAGACACCAATGGTACAGAGTACAATCTTGAAGTTGGAACAAATGGAGAGATCATTAAGGTGTTGCCAATAAATAGTGAGTTGAATGATGTCCAGGAAGTTACAGATCTACCAAATCTTGAAGTCATAAGCAAAACTGGATATGGTGCAATCTTAAAGGCAAAACTCAAACCACGTCCAAAATATCAAGGTGAGATTAAACAACAAATAGATTGTATCAGTAAATAATATGGCAGAAAGACCGTTCGATAAACAAAATTGGCAAAGAAGAAAGTTTAGTTCTTTTAATCCAAATTTTAGAATTGATAGCGCAAACCCACAAATGGGTTGTAATGGTAGTGATGTATATAATTTTTATTCGGTAAGTGATAATAAAGATGTTTCATTAGTTGGAACAACTCAAGGTGGTATGTACCACATTTATAATGATCAAACGATTGAAATTGTTGGAGGGCAAAAAAGCACTTCAACAGGTGTTGATATTCTTATTACAGGTAAAAATGGTGATGTTTGGATTACTGCAGAAAAGAACGGGCAAGTTCGTATTCGTGCTACAAATGTAGTCATAGATGCTGATCAAAATATAGATTTAGTTGCAGGAAATAATATAAGTATTAAAGCTGGAAACAAGATACAACTTAAAGGAAACATTGCAAACTGTGATGCTCTTGCTGGAAACTTAGCACCAGAAGCAACAACATTTATGAGTAAAGTTTTTACTGGAACCTATGTAAAAGATGTTGCTCTTGGATTCTTAGGTAGATTTTTGTGAGGATTTAAAAAATGCCATTTCAAGACAAAGAAAATCTTTCAGACTTATATACCTTTGGAAATGCTGTTTATTTTAATGATGATGTTTGGTTTTATGGAAATGTTTATGGTCTTGATCAAGGAACAATCACAGCAAAATATGCAGAAAACTTACAGTCCAAAAACTCACCCAGTGTAGAAATAGGATCTGTTCCATATCAGTCAAAAATCGGTGATGAACCCACAACTTCGTTCACTAATGCAGGAACTGCTGGTTACTTTTTAAAGTCAAATGGTGCAGGAAATGCTCCAGAATGGGCAGCAGTTGCAACACCAGTCGAAGCGATTCCATCTGGTTCTGCAATGTTGTTCTATCAGGCATCTGCACCGACTGGATGGACTAAACAAACAACACATAATGATAAGTCTCTCCGTGTTGTAAGTGGGACTGGTGGTGGATCTGGTGGTTCAACGGCTTTTACGAGTGTTTTTACTTCTAGAACTCCTAGTGGATCTGTAAGTTCTTCATTTTCTGGAAGTACAAATGGAGCATCCGCAAATATTAGTGTCAATAGCACAACACTTTCTACATCACAACTTGCAAATCACGGGCACAGTTTTGAAAATGGATTCTTTGCAGAGAATAATGGTAACTATGGAAACTTTGGAAGTTCTGTACAGGGTTCTAATAATGGACACGATAACGATAACCGCCCATTTACAAGAGGTGATACTACTGGCGGTGCTGGCAGTGGCGACTCACACTCACACGGAATATCTCAAAGTGATCACAGTCACGGACTTAGTGGTAGTGTAAGTAGTAGTTTCAGTGGAAACTCAATGGACTTTGCAGTTCAGTATGTTGATGTTATAATATGTACTAGAAACTAACATAGAATGGGAAAATCGAAAGATAGTGGAACTTTTTGTCCATTGATTAAAAAGGATTGTATTAAGGAAAAATGTGCCTGGTTTATGCGAGTGAGGGGAACCAATCCCAATACAGGAGAACCAATAGATGAAGCAGCCTGTGCTGTTGCTTGGATGCCTTATATGGCAATGGATATTACACAAAAAACAAATCAAGCAGGTGCAGCAGTTGAATCTTTCCGCAATGAAGTTGTAAAGGCAAATCAATCAAATCAGCAGTTATACATAAAAGCATTAACGCACGGAGTTGTTCCAGCACGAGTTGCTCCATTACAACAACCGATTAATATGTTAGAAGAAAGCAATCAAACAGAAGAGGAGGAAACAAAAGAATGAGACTTACTATTATTGTTCCGGACAAAACAATCGTTGTAGATGGAGAAGGTTATTCAGGTATAAGCACAGATTGGTCTTGGGTTCCAGAAGATATTCACGCTATTCAGTGGTATGACACTTGGGGAGAAGTTGAATATTCTGATGAAAAAAATAATGAAAAGATTGATGATCTGGGTCCATATTCAGTCGCAGTAACACATCATCAGAATGAAAAGCAAAGGATTATTGATCAACACGCACAGTGGGATTATGACTGGGAATGGAATCGAGATTGGCCAAGATTGATTCGTAAGTTTAGAACGATTCGTTTATCTAATAGTGATTGGTCGCAGGTTCCTGACAACTCATTAACGGAAGAGCAAAGAGAAGCGTGGAGAGTATATCGTCAAGAACTGAGAGATCTTCCTTCAAATCTTACAGAAGAACAATACAGAGAACTAGTCAGAGATTTTGATCACCCACTCTGGCCAACTGAACCTTCCTGATTATGTTTGAAGTTGTTGATGATTTTTTGACAGAAACTGAGTTTAATCAACTTTATAACTTAGTATCAGACTTAGAGTTTCCTTGGTTTTTTGGTAAAGTAGTCAATACAAGTAACTATTGTCAGTTTACACATTGTTTTTATCAAAATGATGAACCATTGGCATACTTTAAGTATGTTAGATTTCTGCGTCAAAAGTTGAAAATGAAATCACTGGTCAGAATGAAAGTCAATATCAATCCTTGGACAGAAAAACTAGTTGAGCATACTGATGCTTGGCACATTGACTTTCCAGATATTACAACTGCTATTCTTTATTTGAATACTAATGATGGATATACAATGTTTGAAACTGGTGAAAAGGTGAATAGTATTGAGAATAGACTTGTAGTATTTGATAGCAATATCAAACACACAGGAACCACCTGCACGGACCAACCAGGAAGACTTGTATTCAATATTAACTTTTTCTGAACCCCTTGACGCCAGCGCCCAGGTGCCCTATAATACTCAGGTAATCAACGAAACACCAAATGAGCACCGCACAAGAAACCGTACAGGGCATTGTGATTGATGTATGCACCCGCACCTTCCTTCTTCTGAGCGATCAGGGCAGCGAGCGCCTGGTTGAGTGTGATACTGTGGATGAGTTTATGAACGTGTTGGAAGTTGTCACTGCTCAACTGGATCCTGAGCAGATTGAGTATGCTGATCTTGCGATTTATGGCGAGTGATGCTATAATATAAATATCGAAAAAACCGAATGGAAGTTTTCACTGTGGCAGAGTTTCAGGAACGTTTTGATGAACTGATTGAAAGAGTGGAAAACGGAGAGAATATAGGAATAGTAGACGAAGATGGGAGAGCAGCGGTTATGATACCTGCGGATGATGACCTCATACGAATACACACTGATTTAAACAACGAGGCATCATAAACGCAGAAGCGAGTGAGACTTGGTAGTCAGAGGAGTCTTATAAACTCTTTCCGCCAGATTAGCGGCTTTGACCTGGTTCGAATCCAGGCACTCGTATTGCTATTCGTTATTTGCGAATAGCGAATGCTGGTTTAGCAATCTGGCGAATGCAATCGACTCATAATCGATGGGAGGCGAGTTCGATCCTCGCAACCAGCACTTGCCGTGGTTCAAAACTTATGATAGAATCCAGTGGGGCATCTATCAAACAGTTTTGATTTAGTCTCACAAACACACGGCATCAAACAAAAAATATACGCCCGTGTAGCCCAGCGGAAGAGGCAAACGACTTAAAATCGTTCAAGCGACAGTTCGAATCTGTCCACGGGTATACAAAATAAATATAAGATATGGGAGTGAACCCTATGTCTTATCGTATCGACACTGCATACTGCTGGTATCTCGATGGCAGTATGATTGTGAAGATGTATTTTATTAATCACGTCCCTTTCACGTTCGACGAACTTCCAGACGGGCACTTATATGATCAAGACCTTTGTAGAGAGGCGGATAAGAATCGTACATTTGAACCAGAAGACTTATACAGAAACTCGTTCTATCTGATAGACGAAGAAGTACATCCTTGCTTCTTTCCAGTTGAGTTAGAGAATCCAGAAGATATGCCAGACGACGTTATTGAGTATGATGAGGAAGATTTAATGGGTTGATAAATAAAACATAGAAATATCTTGGCGAATATAATCCGATGCCTCTTAATAAGCTAGAGAATTTTATCAAGAATACAGAAGGTCGTATTCTTTATGTTAACCCCAATGATCTTGATGCTACTGATGGTATTGAGAATCAGGGCAACTCATTAACAAAGCCATTTAAAACGATTCAAAGAGCACTTCTTGAGTCTGCTAGATTTTCATATTTAAGAGGAAGTGATAATGATATTACCGAAAAAACAACGATTCTTTTGTTCCCTGGCGAACACTTAATTGACAACAGACCTGGTTACGCGATCAAAGAAGTCTCTGGTGTTGCAAGAGCAGTAAGTCCAGCTGGAACAGAATCTTTTGCACAAGACGTATTGTCTCTAACATTAGAATCCAACTTTGACTTAACTCAGTCGGAAAATATTTTACACAGATTCAATAGTATTACTGGTGGTGTTATTGTTCCTCGTGGAACTTCTATTGTTGGTCTTGACCTTAGAAAAACTAAAATCAGACCAAAGTATGTTCCAAACCCAACAGATTCTAATGTTGATGGTAGTGCAATCTTTAAAATTACTGGTGCTTGCTATTTCTGGCAGTTCTCAATCTTTGATGCTGATGAATCCGGATTGGTCTATACAGATCCAGTAAGTTTCTCAACAGCAAATCAATCAAAACCAACATTTTCACACCACAAACTTACTTGTTTTGAATATGCCGATGGTGTAAATATCCCCTCTGGATATGCCATTACAGATCTTGATATGTATTACAGTAAACTCAGTAATGCATATAACATAGCTTCTGGCAGAGATATTGATGAAAAGTTTCCAGCTAATGAAGGATCTTTTGCAAAACAAAGACCAGAATGGGAAATTGTTGGTGCATTTGCTCCTGATCCCGTTAATATTTCAACTATAATTTCTGGTGATGGTGCAACACCAGGAACAATCGTAACTGTTACGACTGCAACTCCTCACGGTTTAACTAGAGGAACTCCCATTAAGATCCGTAATGTTAATGTTGATGATTATAATATTTCAACAAAAGTTCAAACAGTTACGAACGAAAATACTTTTACATATTTACTTCCACTTGTAAGAGAGAACTTGCCAGCTGGACCTGCTGGTGGTCTAAGTGGCGGTTCAGCAACAGTTACAATCGAAACTGATACTGTTTCTGGTGCATCACCATACGTTTTTAATATCTCACTACGCTCCGTATGGGGTATGCAGGGTATGCACGCTGATGGTAGCAAAGCATCAGGTTTCCGTTCTATGGTTGTTGCACAGTTTACCGCTGTGTCTATACAAAAAGATGACCGTGCATTTGTTAAGTATGACAAGACAAATAGAAGTTATACTGGTATTAACATATCTAAGGTAACTGGAGCAAGACTTGCTTCGGAATCTTCCTCAACCAATATCAACACAGTTTACCACTTAGATTCGGAAGCAATCTATAGAACTGGGTGGAAAACTACTCATATCAAGATTAGCAACGATTCTTTCATTCAGATCGTTTCGGTGTTTGCGATTGGTTTTAATAAGCATTTTGAGGTTATATCTGGTGGTGATGCTTCGATCACAAACTCAAACT
>JACCDG011853215.1_pt1 | contig 17956 bp, 11 predicted proteins | sample 7442471 | NCBI WGS metagenome assembly JACCDG01 (sample SAMN15323444, study PRJNA562643) | freshwater metagenome | isolation source: river surface water | place: USA:Blue River Watershed | collected 2017-08-17 | reverse complement strand
GTACCGTCTACGTATGGACCTTGCCAATCGTTAGTGTTATCAGGACCAGCTCCAGAGAAACCTTGGATATGATCTTCTAACGTTTTAACTAATACAGCTGAACCAGCAGTAGAAGCAGCTAAAGAACCAATAACTACAGAAGAGCTAGTAGGAGTACCAGTTACAGCGTAGATATCAGCGGTACCAGCAGCAGGACAAACATCAGAGATTGATACACCTGCACCGATAATAGTGATTCTAAAGATAGGGAAACCATCGATACGTGAGTTACCAATAAATTCACCAACTGCCAATTGATTACCAGCTGATGGGTTATCAGTACCTGAAAGGTTAACACCGATTGCATAATTGTTACCTACTGTTAAACCTGTTGCTGGAGAAGCAATAGCAGTAGGGATTTTGATCATGTCTGGTGTGTTAGCAGTGTAGTTAGTAGTAGAATCCTGAGATGTACCAGCTAATGTACCACCTGCATATACGTAGTCTAGGTAAGATAATACTCCAGTAGGACCAGCCATAGGAATAACAGGAACGATGTCAAAACCAACGGTTTTAGCAGCTACCTGAATAGCCAATGGAAGTAATGATGGGAATTTATCACCAGAACCAACATATGGACGACCAGCGTCATAAGTGTTGTTGTAGTAGAAACCAGCAGGACCCGCACCAGCTGCACCACCTTGGTAGTTACCAGCAGGAAGTACGTTACCCATACCGTTTAATACGCCTAGAGAGTTATAAGCTCCAGCTGACTCGTTTAATGAGTGGAAATGGCAATATTTAGATAACCATTCTACCTTTGAACGATCCGTCATACCGGTCTTACTCTCGATAATTGGAGACCATGTTTCGTAGATCTCGTTTTCGTTTAAGAGTTGCATTTTTGTAGATTATTTTTTAAATCTTTTTTCTAACTCTGCTGCGATATTCTGCATGTAAGAATTACTTACACTTGGATTTGCAGGTTTGTTAGTTTCTTGAGATTCGTTTAAGAACTCAGTAGATTCTGGTTTTACAGAAGAAAGACCTCTTGTTTTCCAGAAGTGATTGATCTGATAAGCAGTGTCTAATTTGTAGAATTTACTTTGAGCAACGATAGATGCTTTTTGTGATTCATTTAGACCTTCCCATGCAGGAATCAATTCAGTAGGAATCATATCAAGGAATTTCTCTCCAGAATTAACTTGTTCAGTTAAAGCGGATCCCATAATTTGAACTACATCCGTACCCGAATTATAGTTCTGCTCATTAAGAGCCTTAACGACCTTTTGTTTTTCGGCCTCGTTCAAGGATAAAAAGCCTTTCTTAGTTCTGTCATCGACAAGCTTTAAGAAAGAGTATTTATTTTCGTTTATGATCTCATCTGTTTTTGCAGTGCTAACAGATTCGATAAGTTTATCAACTTTAGAAGAAAGATCTGTATAATCTCCAGAGAATCCTGAAGTTCTTCTTCCTTCGTTAAGAGATTCGTTTACATTTTGAGCAAGATTCTTTGTTGATTTTCCACCTTTATTAATAGACTCTGCTAAATATTCAGTGTAATCAATTCCGGATTTAACTTTCTCAGCAATATAATCTGAATAGTTAATGTTTCCATTTACCTTCTCTCCTAAGTATTCTGAATAAGAAATATTTTGATCTAATTTCTCTCCTAAATAGTCAGAGTAAGTAATACTTTTATCTAAATTTTCTGCTAAGTAATCAGAGTAAGAAATATTCTTATCTAAGTTCTCTGCAAGATATTCAGAGTAAGAAATATTCTTATCTAAGTTCTCTGCAAGATATTCAGAGTAAGAAATATTTTTATCTAAATTTTCTCCTAAGTATTCAGAGTAAGAAATATTCTTATCTAAGTTTTCTGCTAAGTATTCAGAATAAGAAATATTTCTATCTAAATTCTCAGCAAGATATTTGCTATAAGCAATATTGTTGTCAAGATTTTCTGCGATATACTCAGAATAAGAAATGTTTCCATCAACATGCTCAGCTAAATATTTAGCATAAGTAATAGCATTATCTAAATTTTCAGCTAAGTATTTGTTATAAGAAATAGATCCTTCTAAATTTTCAGCTAAATAATCTCCATATTTAATAGCAGATTCTAAATTTTCAGCCAAATATTCTGAATACTTTTCTAATCTTTGAATTCTTTCTTCTAAAGAAGAATCTGTATTAGAAGATGAATTAGATTTAGAAGATACTCTAGAAATAGATTTCATCTCATTCTTTAATGAATCCATTTCCTTTTTAAGGATTAATGAATATTCGTTTAGCTCTTCTGCAGTGACAAAGTTATTGTCCATGTTTCTTGAATTATTTATGTTTTCTTTTAAAAGTCTAGAGATTTTCTCCGTATCTTTTATTCTATATATCTGAGTGTTAGAATTTTTTCTAAGCCCAAAACTTTCATTTATGTTAGTTAAAGAAGAAATAATTGAATCTTTTATTGATTCAGATGGTAAGTGAGACCCTAAACTTTCGTAAACTCTTTCTAATTGAGCATTTTCAAACCCTGGATCTGCAACAAGATCATAAGTAAAAATTTTCTTAATTTCTACTTTTTTATTCTCTTTAACATTACCAGCTGCTCTAGATGATATAGAAATAGGAATTCCAGCATCGATTAAACTTTTAGCTATTTTACCTGCTGGTGTATCTAAAAGCTTTACTTTGATCTTTACGTTTCTATTAGATTTATCATAAGAAAGATCTGTAATTACGTGTGAAATATTTTTTAAAGAAACATCAAATTCTTTAGGGTGATCTAATTCACCAACTAAACGATTCTGATCTATTTTCTTCTTAAGATAGTCCATATGAGGCAAATATTCATTTTCCTCATATATTCTGTGATTAGAGTTTTCTACTCCAAAAACAGCAGCGATACCTTCAAGGAAATAATCACCACCCTCTTTTTTAGTGCTAAGATTGTGTGAGGATTTCTCTAATATCAGTACGTAATCTAGGTTATTTTCCATTTTTTCTTTCTTTATATATCTAATTATGCTTCAGATTTTTCTTCCTCGCCTTCTGCTGGAGAACCTGCTTGTGCTACTACACCATCAGTAATTTCTTCCATTCCGTCTGAAAGATATTCTAAATCCTCCGCTGTTATATTTTTAAGATTTTCTGCTAATTTAGGCTCATTGGAGTTTAGCTTTCCTGTTGCAGCAACGCAAGCATCTTTAGCATCTACAAACTCCATTGGAATACCATTAGTAGGATCTTTAGTTTTAAATGATTTAGGGAATCCTGGAATTGTATCCATATCAGTAACCATGTCTTTAAAGAATCCTCCTACACCTTCAGAAGTAATTGAAGCGATGTCTCCTTCTAAACTTCCTCCATCAAATGTTGAATATTGTCTCTTAATTAAATTCCAAACTGATACTGCTTTACCATCTCCTGTATCCGTAAATGTTCCTCTACAAAGAATTAGAGTAGAAAATATTGCTAATAAATCTTGTGAAGAAACTGTTCCACCTAAGCTGTTGTATAATCCTCTAGCCATAGCTCTTACTGCTTGTTCTTCTATAAATCCATTAACTACTATTATACCGACTGCTTTTCTATCGTTTCCTGCCCATTTAGTAACAGTTGCTCCTCCGATTGCTCCTGCTGCAAGTGTAATAGTTCCTACAGTAGCACTAGTTGCAGCTACTGCAGTTCCAGCTGTAATTGCTGCTCCTGCCGCTCCACCTATACCTAGACTAATACCTCCTGAAGGAAGTGCTAATAATACGCTTCCTACTACAATACCGCTTATCAATGCTCCTTTACCTACGTCTCCCCACCATTCACTCCAGCTCTCATCATATAGAACTGTATAAACCCCGTCATTAACAGGTTTTAATCCTTTCCATTTTATTTCTTCTCCAGTGGCTCCTGTTCCTCCTGTTCCTCCTGTTCCTCCTGTAGCACCAGTTCCACCAACACAATCTAAAACTTTTCCTTGTTCTAGTGATTTCTTAACACAATTGTCAACGATTTTTTTCTGTGCTGGGGCTGGAGCAGGAGCAGGTGCTGCCCCAGTTGATCCAGAGGTTGCAGGATCTGGTTTAGCTCTAAGTCTATCAAATACGCTTTGTTCGTCTAATTTTTGAAAAGAATAAGATTCTTCAATAACTGAGAAAAAATCTTCAAATGATAATACAGTAGATCCTTTTATTTCTTCTCTTTCTTGGATTTTTTGGTCTATATCCATTTCTTCGAAATCGTCGAAATAATATGAGTTATTGTTTCCTTCAATAATTATTGAGGTAACGTCTACGTCAGCATCTGTAAGAGCCATTATTGCATCATACATAGGCTCGCTAAGCTCAGAAGTAAGAGCTTGTCCACTTTGTCCTGATAAGTAGCCCCAAACAATATTAGCTACTGCTGCAGTACCTTTACCGTATACTTTATCTTGTCCTCCAAATTTTTGTAAATAAGTTTTAGCAGAAGGGATAAGACTCATTAGTTTTCCTTGTAGCTCACCTACTTGTGTACATTTTTTGTTTAATGTTATAGGGAATTTACATTCTTTTACAGGAACTGGTGTTGGTGTTGGTTTAGGTTTTTTCTCACCGTCCTCTTTTTTAACAACATCAACACATTTCCCTAAAGATTTATCATACACCTGGCCTGGACCACATACAGGATCTGCAGTGACCTCTTGCTGTGGAACTTTTAAAAGTGATGCTTTAAGTCTTTCGTATTCTCTTTTTTGTCTGATAATCTCGTTGATAAGATCATCCTGTTTTCTTTTATATTCTTTAGCTTTGAATTCCCCCGTAGGAGTAACTATTTTTCCTCCTAAAGCACCAGCTCTATCGATCATTTGTAGATCCTGTGCTTTTTTGTATAGAGAATCTGCAATTTCTTTATATCTTTTTACGTCAGCATTATCTTTTAATGTAGGAACATACTTATCCCTATCAACCATACCAACAAATGAATTACCAGCATCTAAAGATTCTTTAGATTTATTAAAAGCCTGTCCTCTAAACTCTTCGTCAGTTGCCTCGGTTTCGTCGCCTGTTTTTCTTTTTTCTGTTAATCCTTCTTTAACGACCAATCCCTTTTTGATAACTTCACCAAATAATTTAGGATTAGTTTTTCTCATTTGATTTTCTCTGTCCTTAAGGTCATTAGTGAAATTTTCTAAGATCTTAGCTATGGTGTCGTTTTTTAAGCTCTTAAACATTTTAGGGTCTCCTAAAACAGCTTCTACTTCACCGCTAAGTAGAGAGTTAATCATTTTTATATTTGATTCGTAAGATGCTTTCTGTGAAGGATCTAACACTGAAAGAGACTCAATAAAGGAAAGAATATATTGTCTAAATGCTCCGAAGTTATCAGATCCTAGTATTTTATTCTTTATAGATTCAAACCCTCTCACCGTTTTAGCATCTTCCATTTTAGAAGATAAAAGCAAGCTAAACATAGTATTTAGTGAAGTAACTACTGATGTTATAGTATCTATTGCTTTCTCTTTTCTTGAAGGCCTATCCTCTTCATTGAGAGAATTTTTCATGCTTTCGAAAATAGGGTTAAACCCTCCATAGATGTCTTTTTTCATGTTATTATTATTCATTGTATATATTTGAATATGCTTTAGAGATTAACTCTATTATCTTTTCTATATATCCTTCATTTCTTAATTTTTTAAATGCTAGGTTTTCAACAGAAAATTCTCCTTCTCTCTCCAATCCTTCCTTTCTCATTTTCATTATTTTTTTCTTTATCTCTAAAGCATGATTATAAATTTCAACCTCGGTAGCGGTTGAAAAATCTGAGGAAGCCATTATATTTTCCATTTTTAATATATCGGAAACTATTCCTTGGAATTTCAGATCTACGTCTTTGTAGTCTATCTCTGGCGGATTATATTTAGGAACTCTAATCCATTCGTTTCTTAATAAAGAATATAATCCTGAAGCAGTATGAGGTTCGTTTATATCTTGAACATATAACTCTACGTCATATCCTCTTATTTTTATTTTATGTCTAAGATTCCATATGAATCTTACTCCATCTACTGCTTTTTTTACTAGGGGAAAATTTTCATCTATTTCTGTGAAATCTATAAGAACATGTACGTCTAGATCGGATTTATCTGTCCAGTTATAGTTTGCTAAAGATCCTGTTAGTTGGATATCTTTTATCTCTGGTTCAAATCCTAAGGATGAATAAAAATCCTCTGCTAATTCTAGGAGTTTTTTTCTTAATTTCGGATCGAACTCATAATCTTCTGCTCCTACGCTATCTGGTAGGTCTGATGTGATTTTTTTCCAGAATGAAGTATTTAACTCTTTTTTATAAAAATCGTCTCTCTCTTCTTTCTCTAGAACCCAAGAATAAAAATTTAAAATGTTTTTCAAATCTGGATATTGACTTAACGTATATATCCAGAGATAATACTATTATGATGTTATTCTCTTAAAACAATTCATTGTACATACAACATCTTGTTCGCAATAAGATTTTATATCTTCCACTCTACCACCCCAATAATATTCGTGAACCTGTGATCCCTCCATATTATCTTTAGATGTTGGAATTCCCAAAACGTGAGAAATTAAATCCAACGAGGAGAAAGTTTGACCCCAAGCACCAAAAGCAAATATTTCTGCTAAATCTAAAAATGATGTCTCCCAAGGCTTCTTATTCCAAGTCTGTATTATAGGATCAGGTGTTATATTATTTATTAACATCCTTTTTCCTAAATATGGCACATCGAAATTTTTTATGTTCTGTCCAGCTAATTTATATGATTTGGATCTTGAATTAGCTAGAACTTTATTTGCTTTTTCTAAAATATCCTTCTCATCTTCTCCATAAAAGCTGGTTAATCTTTCTACTCCTTCTGGTGTAAAAACCCCAAATGTAACACAAACAATTCTTCCGAACTCAGGGTGCAATGATGATCGGGTTATCCATAAATCACTAGGATCTGTAGATTCTCCTGGATCCACCTGCTTTTGAAGCCATTTGCATCTTTTAACCCATAATTCTGACAAATGAGGGTCTTTTATTTTTGCTTCTTCTAATGTTGGATATAGTCCAGATGTTTCTATATCGAAAAAAATCGATCCTTCTAATATTCCTTGGTGTAGCATGATATATAGTTTATATGGAAAAATACGGTTATAAAAACATAAGCTCTAGAAATGAGTTTGAAAAAGCTGCTAAAGGAGACGGTAGAGTTGACCATGGTCCTGTAGTAGGTGATGAGCTTACAACTTATGACTTTGTAGATCTTAAGAAAAAAGGTGACTGGGGTATGCCAGGTCAAACTAGATATTACGTTAAGACTATTGACGACCTTGTAAAAGCAAATGATAAGATGAGTAAATCTATTACTAATCAAAGAAAGCCTAAGGGATACGTTGCTTGGTAAAAAGTAATTAATCATATATCAAATATAAGAATTTTCTAATTAGGTTCCGGTAAATTATTATCAAAAGCCACATCAACTATTAAATTATAAGGATTTAGATCCTGGACACTTATAGTTTCTTCTTGGCTTGTTGGACAATAAAACATTATTGGATTAGATCTCTCCGCCCAAGTAGAAGCTGCAAGAAAAAGACTTTCCTTGTATGTCAATCCACCTTGATTAGTTCTGTGTGATCCTGTTCTAAATATGATAGGTATTTTTTTCTCTATGTAAGTAACAGATAAAAGATCCTTAACTGAAAATAGACTTGGCTTTTCGTCATTGATTATTGCTATTTGTTTTTGTATTCTCCATGGTAGAGTATCAAAGAATTTACAAAAATCCATCATGCTTTTTCTTCTGTTTCCGTTAGCTCCTCCTATGTGACATATAAGGGGTATATCGAATCTCCCCGCGTCTATTTCATCTATAAATTTTCCTATTTTGTTAATCTCTGATTTTGCTTTTTTTCTTGAATCTGAATCAGTAGATACTATGTGATTTTTACTTTTAATGTAAAATGCTATTCTTATATTAAGATCGTCTAAATAATAAAAAAATCTCTCTTTTTCTGATTCCTGTACCTCCGTTGACAATTCTATATCTTTCTCTGATAATTCAATAATGAATAATTTATATCCCAGAGAAAGATAGCTTTTTATTCTGTCACATATTATTCTAGCAAGAGAATTTTCTCTATAATTACTATCAGGAATTCTTATTACAAATCCGTTTCTAATCGTATCCATATTTTTTTTACCAGTAAAAAGAAATAAGTTTCTTAAAGAGAATCAAATTGATCTAGGTCCATTTTTGGCCAAGATGAGAGTAAACTTATTGGGGAAAGGTTTGCTACTTTAACTCCTCTTGCTTCTAGGTGGGTTTTAAGTACAAAATATTCTTGGTCTATATTTTTTACGTGCTTAGATAATTTATGAGTTCCAGTGTTTGCGAAAAAATGATCCTGAGTAAAATCAACCCCTACCATTCCTATCTTTTTAGCCCCCAATTGGTAAGCTATTATTATAGCCATATAAGGAGAATTCATAGTATAGTCTACTACACTTAAGTTATCAAGATTAGGACTATTTCTAGATCCTATTTTTATCTTAGAAAGATGCGAAGATCTATTTATCGGTCCAGGATCGTCTAGATGGCTAAATATAACTGGACTTAGAGAATTTTTTACATAATCCCATCTACCTCTCATGAATGTTCGGTGGTCATTGACTACAACTAGGAAATCTGGAGTTAGTATTCTTTCCACATCATTAACTCCTATAACATAATATTTACTAAAGTCCTCGTATAAATTGATGGAGGATCCACATCCAGCTACTATAAAAGTTTCGCCACTAAATTTATTTATATAGTTCGGATATAAAGAATTACCTAAATATGAGGATTTTATAGTTGTTTTTATCCTCTCAGCTTTATTATAATTCGTATTAGTACTTTCTGGGGTTATCTCTATTTTTTCTGGTAAAGGCTGAGATGGTGGTTTTGAATTATTCATAAATCTTTCCCTAGTAACCCTTAAAAGATTTCTTTTTCTTTCTATAGACATTACAAAAATCGGTTTATGATTTCTCTTGCTCTTTCTATATTTTCATCCTTCGATTCTCCATAGGATCTATCACAAAGAGCAGGGAAATGCTGTATAACATGTTTTTTTGGTTCTAGCTCATTTTTTAATTCTAGGAATAAAATGGAGAGTAGAGCTTTAAGATCCATCGGTTCTTCTGAAAGTTCAGGATGATAACAGAAATAACAAAATGCCTCTGCTGCTTTTATGATATCCTTAAACGCATCATTTACCGATGATCTAGAGAAATGTATGAGATTTTCTTCTGGAGACGGTAAAACTGAATTAAATATAAGATCCTCATCTGGTAAATCTTCAGAGAATTGTATTTTCCATCCTGTTCCCATCGGTCCTTCTACAGGATCTCCCTCTACATCTGAGTATGGATGTTCAAGTACTTTATTTTCTAATGAACCCCAGATAACATTACCTCCGTTATATTTTAGATTTTGAGCATTCTTTTCTCTAGAATCTATCCCCATCCCCATAACATTTTTAGAATTACCTCTATCTTCACAGAACTCAAGCGATCCTGGGATTAGTGTGTAATTTTTTTTATTTTTTAATGATTGGATCTTTATAATATAAGATTTTCCATCTGTTGCTTTAGATGTTTCTATTATCTCACCTTTAACTTTTTTATTTGATCCTTTTACCTTACCTTTTACTATATCTCCAACTTGAAAAACTGAATCCTTTACTAATAGACTAGGATCTGCATCTCTTCCTACTGCAATCGAAAGATCTGAGTATGCTTTATAATTAACTTTAAATACCCCATTGGAGCTATTAAAGCCGTCTCCATTTAAAGATTGTGCAAATTGTTCATCTATTAGTTTTATTCTTCTTTTCATTTCTGTTTCTTATATACATCAATTAGATCTCTAAGTTTTGAAGCAAGTTCATAATTCTCATCACTAAGAGCTTTTTCTAATTGTCTCTGAAGATCCACTGTTTCTGGTTTTTCTTCAATCTCGTCATCTGTTAAAACAGTCTCTCTAGAAACGACTACCATCGGTGAAAAATAAACCTCTAACATTGATTCCATAATAGGAATAAATGTGCTTTCGCCGTTTTCTATTTCTTTTCCGCTTTCATCAGTCTCTGGAATTTCCATCTCCCATTCTCCATTAACCCATATAACGTTCCAAGGACCGTACATATATTGTGATATATCGTTCTCTACAACATGATTTATCACATGCAATACCTCTTCTTTAATATGCTCCTCGTTTAACTTGACTTTTTTGTCAAGTTTTTTTATTCCAGGAATCTGAGTAGTCTCTGTTCCTATTGTCCTTCCCACTAATTTATAGAACTTATGAATCAATGGCCAATCAATCGTATCAATAACACGATTGATTAATATTTTATTTTTCTCAGATATTACCATTATCCTTTATTATTTTTACCGTGTTACCTTGCAAAGGTTCCATAAACCCCTTATCTTTAAATCCTACTATTTGCTATTTCAGTAAAATAATTTAGGTTCTTTTTTGCAAAAGAATTTTTTATTTCGTTGTGAATAAATCTCCTTTCTATCATAATCTGAATAGATCTTGAAAGAGGATTTCTTATAGCTTCTTGTTTAGAATCAGAAAATACTCTAGATGAATCTTTTAAATTCTTTAAAACCTTCTCCGTTATCGATCCCTTCTCTATATCTGCTGGATAATTATCGTATAGTTTTTGTTTTTCTTTCTTTTGATCATTTAATTTTTCGGCTTCTTTTTTACTTGCATCATCTCCTATTTTTTCTAAAATTATTATCTGCTTACTTAGAGAGTTAATAGAATCAGATATTGAATTAAAAAGTTTAACCTCGTCATCTATTAAAGAACTTATTCTTTTGAAATTCTTTATATCTGTTAATAAAGAAGCATGTGCTCTATTTTCTGTTGCCATTTTATTTTTTTATTTATTGATCGGGATCAACTACTGTAAAGTTTCCAGATCCGTCTACGTAACTTAATTTTAGTGTGCTATTTTCATCACCAAATAAAATACAAGTATATGAAGAATATACATGAGTTGGCGAAGGCGATAAAGTGAAATCTACCCCTAATACTGTGTATTGGCTAGTGTTATATTGGAAATCGCTTCCTATTGTATTACCTGCAAAAAATGTTGATGTGTTGTTGTTATTAAAATTATCAAGTATAGAATTTCCTACAAAGTGATCAGCAAAAATATTGTCATAAGCTCCGTCTCCTATAGTATTACCACCATTGAAAAAATCACCAAAGAAGTTACCTGCACGATTGTGCTGAAAGCTATCCCCTATATCGTTAAAGAAACAAAGATCCCCTAGATTATTTGAAGAAAAATTATCAGCTATTATATTAGTACTAAAGAGGAAATCTATTTTATTTGAAGCAAAATATGTTCCTAATGTGTTGTATTGAAAAAGATCTCCTATTCGATTATAATTAAATCCGTCACCGAAAGTGTTATTATTGAATCCCCAACCTATAACATTATTATAGTAACCTCCTCCTGAAGTATCTACAGTTACGTTATAAGTAAAGCTATCCCCTATTTGGTTTTCTATAAAATTGCTTCTTATTATATTTCCCCCTTCTAGAAGAGAAGGAGTTTCTGTGTCTATACCGAAGTAATTTTCTATAACGTTTCCTCTAAAGTCGTCTAGTATTATATTAGATATACCATCGGTTCCTTTGTTTCCAAAGTAATTACCTATACGATTTTCTTTAAAACCTGTTCCTATGGTATTGTTTATAAAATAATTACCAATAAAGTTATTATTAAAAGAGGCGTCCGCACCAAAATCTGTTGTTATATCTGTAACATTTGCTTTTATGCCATTTCCGTTGTCTATATCTTCAGATACTAATATTTGCCCTATTTGTACTATCACTTCTAAATATGTTCCTCCATCGAATGATACCTCTGCAGTAGATCCTAATCCGTTATCTATTATGTCGCCAACACTAAAAGTATTTACTGATGATATAGTAAATGTTGCATCATTACCTCCAGCCGATATAGTTATGGTATCACTCACAGAATAATATGTTCCTGGATTGTTTATTGATATAGACAATATTAATCCTAATCCATCGGTAACAATATCTACTGTTAATCCTGAACCTGTTCCGCCTGTTGTAGAAACATTCGTTGAATCTGAATATCCGCTACCTCCACTTACTAGGGAAACAGATGAAGTAGTTCCTTTAACGCTTGAATAAGTTATAGTTGTAACAGTACCTATCTTATTTCCTCCCGACTCTAATAAATCGTCACACCCAAAATAGTTACCTATATTATTGTTTTCAAAATTGGGTCCTATTATATTAGAGGATGTTGAATTACCAAAAAAGTCACCTATCTGATTGTTTCTAAAATTGTCTGAAATAGAATTATAATAGAAATAATTTTTTATCTTGTTATTAACAAAAAACTCTCCTACGTTATTTGCAGTAAAATCATTGAGAATATCATTACTGTAGAAATAGACAGAGGTGGAATTTTCTATAAAATTATCACCTATTCTGTTGCCAAATATTTCGTCCTTCTCGGAACCTCCGAAGTAGTCCTCTATCGAATTTTTATAAAAATTATTCCCTATAATGTTACTTTTAAAGTACGATTTTATAAAATTGCTATCGAAATTATTACATATAGTATTTTTTTCAAAATTATTTCCTGTAATATTTTGAGCAAAATTATTTCCTATTCTATTGTCTATAAAATTTTTACCAGATACTTCTGTAGTGTAAACAGAATTCCATTCAGTATCCACTGGACTTATATTAAAGTCCCAATTAGGTTCAATTGCTGAATTGTATATACCACCTTGATTGTTATCTCTAGTAATTTCAAGTACACCTGGTATTATTATATCTGTTTCCGATGTATAATTTCTTTTAGTAAAGGTTACTGTAGGCCCTATATCTGATCCATTAGAATCCATCTCTGTTCTTTCGTACTGAAACCCTCCTCCATTTCCTCCTTGTGTCCACTGATTAAATTTAAATCTAAAGTATCTTTCCGGGGAAATTGAAGTAACCCTTACAACGAATTCTTTTCCTATGATTAGATTACCTATTGCACTATTATTTGCAATCATAAAGGTATCATAGGTTCTTAATGTAGAAATAGTAGATAAGTCGCCCCACCCATAACTAATACCAAATTTGTATGCTGTGTTACTAGTGAAATAATTACCTATCTCGTTATCGCTAAAGTTTGTGCTTAACTTATTTGCTGAAAAATCTGAACCTATTTTATTATTATAAAAACCATCAAGTATTGTATTTTTTTGAAAATTGTTTTCCAAAGTATTTTGATAAAATCCGGATCCTATATAATTATCAGCGAATCTTGCGGATGTAATATTAGACATAAAGTCTCCATTAATTACGTTACTAGTAAAATCTACTGATGTGACATTATCCTGAAAATTGTTTTTTATTACGTTGTTTTGAAAATTAATTCCTAAAACATTCCCGTCAAATACAAAGGCTCCTAGATTACCAAAATCCCCTATCGTATTGTTTTGAAAATAATAATCTATAGTGTTGTTAGAAAAATCCGAATATATTGTATTTCCGTAGAATTCATCTCCTACCTGGTTCCTCTCAAATTGGCTAGAATTTTCTGCAAACAACAAATTGTAAGAGAAATAATTTTCTATTCTATTCGAAGAAACGTTAACATTTATAACATTATTATTAAAGTAATGTCCTATTATATTATCATCTATATCGTTAGTAGAAACATTCTCATAACAAAAATCACCAAATATATTGTTTTGATTGTCGGTACCAAATGTATTGTTGTAACAGTAATCGCCAAATTTATTACTTTCGTATGGTCCCTCTAAAAATACATTGTTTGCTAAAATAAATGTACCGCTTCCTACGTTCTGATAATTATTAGCAAGATTACCTACATTATTATTTTTTGCATAATCATTTGATATAGCATCACCGAAGGTTGTATATTCTTGGTAATCATCGGTTTTAACATTGGTTCTTTTATAGCTAAAATATCCGTATCCGTTGCTTTCTTCTATTGTAAAATAAAATAGCTCTCCTGTTCCTGTTGCAGAAATAGTATCTCCAATAACGGTCATTGTTACATCATCAGTAATTAAAGATATCTCATAATAGCTTGGGTTAGATCCTGGTATATAAATAACATCACCTACCGAAAGATCAGTAAATTTAGTATCCGTTCCGTTAACGGTTCCGTCACCTAATAGTTCTATAGTTCCGTTTAAAGGAGATCCTGGTCTATGTTTATAAAGCCTATACCTTTTAAAAAGAATATTTCTATGGTCGTAGTCTGTTCTGTTATTATATTCATCTATTCTTTCGGATATCCTTCCGTAAGCATCACCACCTGTTACTTCAGTAGATGAATATGTCCAATCATATTTAATTTGATCGTTGGGATAATCCGGTTGATAAGCATTCTCGCTGATTGTGCTATCGCTTGTAGCTAGAACTAAAATTGGTTCAACAGGGGAATCTTTATAATTTCCACTAGTTATAGGATTATTATTATAATCAAAATCCGGCTGATCGTAGCAAGTTTTAAAATCTGTTATTAGGTAGTAAGAGCCCTTTACTAAAGAACTTGCTCCTATCTCTGATACCAGTTCAGAATATGTAACCTCGGTAACACCTGGTCCTGTTGCTCCTGTTGCTCCATCTGCTCCTGTAGGTCCTACCGCATAATCTGGTCCTATAAAATCCCAGGCGTATCCGTTCCACTCCCAGCTTTTTCCGTTTGGTGCTGTGTATATCTCACCTATGTATGATGGTACTGGCCAATTTATCATTTTTTTATCCTTAATTTAAAAAAAGCTCTAGCTTTCTTTATATATCCGGATATAGATTAAGTTAATTATATTATACTCTGATAAATCCTATCCCTCCGTATTCCGAGGAATTATCTACAAATTCTATCTTTTCACCTTCTAGCTCACTCCAAAGAAGATCTACTCTACAGTTAGCATTTCTATGAAACTCTGTATTCTTAATATCATGAAATCCTATCCATCCTCCGGGTTTTACTAAATGCTTATACATTTCAAAGTCTTGTTTTACTCCTTCGTATGTGTGATCCCCATCTATAAATAAAAAGTCTAAAGAATTATTACCTATAATAGATTCGACATTTTCCAACATTTTATAATCGTGGGAAGATCCCCAAAACATATGAACATTTGAGCCAAGAGATTTAAGATACTCATCTCTTTTGTATTCATCGTAATCAGCCCTACCAAATTCCCCATGAGGCATATCTACGGAGATTCTTATTCCATCATCTGAAAGTTTACTCCATATAGCAAAAGTACCTCCTTGATCTGTTCCTATTTCCATAAAATTCTTAACTTTTAAGGACTTAAAAAACCTAGAAGCTTCGAATATTTCTTTGTGATTTTGAACCATTCCTAAATTGTATGACTCTTGAATAACTCTTTCTATTTCAGTTTGTTCATTATTTCCCGAGATATATTCTTCTATTCTTTTTATAACATATTCTCCAGAAATGGATTTCGTACATTCGAATTGTCTATCTGTACCTTTATGGTTAGGACACCAATTCCAATCCCCTGCATCTAATCTTTCTCTATTAAAGCAACTATTACAAACGTCAGGATTAAAAATTCTTAAAACATTATTATCTGAAAACTCGGTAATTGGATTACTAAACCCGGATATAAGAACAGTAGGAACATTTAAAGCCCACGAAAGCCAACTAAGTCCTGATCCTATTCCAACAAACATCTCGCAATTTTTTAGATATCTCATTGCGTTATCCAGTGTTTTTTCTCCTTCTATTCTTATAACACCTTCTGGTGTTTTGTTACCCATATATCCATCCTCCTCAGAACTAATAAGAACAACTTTATTTCCCCTAGATATAAACCAATCTACTAGTTCCTGCCATCCTTTAGGATTATTCCAGTATTTAGCCTGTGCAGTTGAATGTATTCCTATACAAACATATTTTTCTTCGATCGGTCTTGAGGAGTCACTAAAATGTATATTAGGTCTTAAACTTGTATAATCAAGTCCTAAAATATCTGTACTTGTTGACTGTAGTGGTAAATTTTTAAAGTCCCTAGGATTTAGATCCTGATTAAAATTATTTCCATTGTAGAACCATCCTATTCTATAAATAGCATAAAGACCATTTACTACTTGACCTGGATTAACAAAAGAAATATCTGGGTATTTTTCCTTAAATAGATCATTTTTAAAAGTGCTAACTACTACATTACATCCATGTAATTTTCTAAACTCCTCTATGTGAGGGAACCAGGCAATAGAATCCCCCAGTGATGAAGATTCTAAAGAAATAAGAATTTTTCTGTTTCTTAGATCTATTCTCTCCTCGAAAGTCTCTCCTGTTGATTTATCTATAATTTTTATTAGCCAATTCCTGAAATACTTTATAGAGGATCTTGCCCACATGTTGTTTTTTAACTCGCAGGAATAATATACCTTATTGTCTTTTTGATCTGTAAACAATACTTCAAAAACTCTACCTTCCGCATTTTTTATTTCTATAAAAGGTCCGTCGATAAAATTTATGTTAAATTGTGGTGGATCGGTTTTCATTCTTGGGTTTATAATTAGTGATCTATTTTTTATTGATAATGAAGCTTTTTTTGTTGATTTGTTGTATTTAAAGATCTGATTATATTTAGGAATTAATACAGTTACTCCGCTTTCCAATTCTTCTTCAGATACTGGATAAAATTGCATAGGGTAAGCTCCTACTGAAAATTCAAAAACCTTATCTCCTTTGATTATTTTTCCTTCAAGTGGTTCTTCGTTTCCTATTGCACAGATATAATTTTTATTTTCACTTAGTTCATTTGAAAGATACAAATAACTAGACTTGCCGTTCTTTGTTTTTATTTGTGGATATGTTGGAAGTATTACTGAGTTTAGTATGTTTTTTCTTGAGATATCTTGTACAGATCCAAGCTTCATACTTAATCCTGAATCCTCAAAACATTTATATAAAAAATCTTCTAGTATAAATATGTTTGGGTATTTAAAATATTTTTTCTTAGAATCTGTATCCTCTAATGATCTTATAACCTCATCATTTATTCCTGAGAAGAATGCAGAATTTATGGAATCTTCAGGATTCCATCTATAACCAACTATAGGATTATTGTCTAGATGTATAGAATGCTCTAATAGTGTGTTTTCATCGTCTATAACGTAATCGTAGTTTATAAAATGTGTTTTCTTAAATCCACACATTTTAGATACTTTAGAACCGTTTAAAATGAGTCTAAGTGCAGCGTATCCATGATTAAAATCGAAAGAATAAGAAAGATCAAAATCTGGATATCTTAAATAATGAACGAAAACTGTATTAGATAGACCTGCATATTCCTCATGAGTAACTATTGGATTATCTGTTTCACATATAAAATAATCACAGATAATAAGTATATCATCAGGTATAGATATATGTGAAGAAACTACTATAAAATATCCCTGTCTTTTTAAAGTTAATATACTTCTTTTTAATATGGATAATTTTTCTTCGGAATCTGCGTGAGAAAGTATCACTACGCATTCTTCCTTGTGATGTTTCTCTATATTCCTATCACAGACCTTCAATATTGATTCGTATCCTTGTTTACCTATATTTTCCCAAGAATATTTATTAATTATATCATTGGACTCTTCTAATGCTAATTTCTTTTTGGTGTCATAGTTGAAATAACAATCTTTTATTACTTCCACAAGATTGTCATAATCAGGTTCAGCGTATAATCCAGGTGTGCTCCCAGCAAATCCTAGATCTGCTCCTATGGAAGCAGGCTTTTCTTCCCTGATTTTAACAGGATTTCCCTTACCGTCTGCAAATTCCAGCTGAGCCCCCCAGTTTGAATATATTACAGGAGTTCCTGCTGACATTGCCTCTATCAGTGGTATATTCCAACC
>JACCDG010449240.1_pt1 | contig 17956 bp, 9 predicted proteins | sample 7442471 | NCBI WGS metagenome assembly JACCDG01 (sample SAMN15323444, study PRJNA562643) | freshwater metagenome | isolation source: river surface water | place: USA:Blue River Watershed | collected 2017-08-17 | reverse complement strand
CGCAGGTCGACGATGAAGATCGACATGCCCTCGCTCTTCTTCTTGACGTCGGCCAGCGGCGTGGTGCGGGCCAGCAGGATCATCAGATCACTGTGCTGGATGCGGCTGATCCACACCTTCTGGCCATTGACGACGTAGCGGTCGCCCTTCTTCACTGCCACGGTCTTGATCTTGGTGGTGTCGGTGCCGGTGGTGGGCTCGGTCACGCCCATCGACTGCAGCCGCAATTCGCCGCTGGCGATCCTCGGCAGGTAATGGTCTTTCTGCGCCTGGGAGCCATGGCGCAGCAGCGTGCCCATGTTGTACATCTGGCCGTGGCAGGCGCCGGAATTGCCGCCGCAGCGGTTGATCTCTTCCATGATCACCGAGGCCTCGACCAGCCCCAGCCCGGAGCCGCCGTATTCGACCGGAATCAGCGCGGCCAGCCAGCCGGCCTCGGTCAGTGCGTTGACGAAAGCTTCCGGATAGCCGCGCTCGTCGTCGACCTGACGAAAATACTCGGGTGGAAATTGGGCACACAGCGCGCGGATGGCGTCGCGTATGTCCTGGTGAGCGTCTGAGTGTGAGGCCATGGGCGTTCCTGATGCGAAGACTTCGTCGATGGGACGAAGTCTGCACCGAAGCCGCCACCGGGAACAATTCAGATATTCGTAAGCAGGGCTTAGGGGCGAATTAAGCGCCCCAAGCCCTTGTTTTTGAAAGGGATATCAGCGGCCTGCCGAGCCGCTGAAAAGCCCCTGAAAAGCCGACCTCAGGCCGTTTCGGCGGCCGCGATGGCAGCCCCTTCGGCCACCAGCAAATCGACCAGTTCGCGCGCGAACAGGGGCAGCGACTGCATGCTGCGGATGCAGATCTGCAGCTTGCGGATCGCCCACTCGTCAGTGATCTCGACGGTGCGGATCCCCATGCTCTTTGCATGGCGATTGGCCGCCGAGTAAGGCACGACGCCGATGCCGACATTGGCCTCGATCATGCGGCAGGCCGCCTCGAAGTTGCCGACCTGGATGCGGATCTTGATCTGGCGGTGCAGCGCATTCGCGGCCTGCGCGAGGAAGGCATGGATGGCGCTGGCTTCGACCATGCCGACGAAGTCATAGGCCAGCGCTTCGCTGAATTCGATGCGCTCGCGGCTGGCCAGCGGATGGCTTTCCGAGGTCACCAGCACCAGCCGGTCTTTCTGGAAAGGCAGCACTTCCAGCCCCTCGGTACGGACGTTGCCGGCGACGATGCCGACGTCGACCTTGCCTTCGGAGACGGCGCGCACGATGTCATGCGAGAGGCGCTCTTTCAGGTCCACGTTCACGTCCGGATGGGTGGCCAGGAACTTGGGCAAGAGCGCCGGCAGGAACTCGGCGATTGCAGTGGTATTGGCGAAGATGCGCACATGGCCGCGCGAGCCCTTGACGTACTCGGCGAGGTCGCCGCGCAGGTCGGTCAGCTGCTGCAGCACCAGCCGCGCATGGTGCATGAAGGCCTGCCCGGGCGGGGTCAGGGTCACGCCCTGGCTGGTGCGATACAGCAGCTTGACGCCCAGCCCTTCTTCCAGGTTCTTGATGCGTATGGATGCCGCCGGCAGCGACATGTGGGAACGTTCGGCGCCGCGGGTGAGGCTATTGGCCTCGGCGATATTGACGAACAGCTTGATATCCGGGAGGTCGAAATGCGCAGCCATGGGTATGTCTCAGAGTCTGATTTTCCTGGGTATGGATCATGACTGCAGGCGCGGGTCAGCCCCTGCAGTCCCATCGGCCGCCAGCGGGTCGCCGGCGAGCCGTCAACCAAAGACCGGGAAGGTCGGGAACCGGGCACCGAGCAGCGATTTGCTGTCGGCATGCCCCAGCCAGCCTTCGACCAGCGTCGCATACACGCGCCGGAAGTCCGTGGTGAACCGAAGATTACCACCATCGTCGAGCTGGGTCAGCGATGGCGGCGTACCATAATGCCCGCCCCTGACCGGTTTGCCGATCACATACATGTGGTTGGCCGTGCCGTGATCGGTGCCCAGGCTGGTGTTTTCCGCGGCGCGGCGGCCGAACTCCGAGAACACCAGCAGGGTCACGTCGTCGGCGCGGCCGATGCGCTCCATGTCCTTCATGAAGCCGGCCACGGCGTCCGACACATAGGACAGCAGGCGCTGGTGCTGCTCGCCCTGTTGCACATGGGTGTCGAAGGCATTGTGGCGATACGCGGCATAGAACAGGCGCGACGGCAGGCCGGCGTTGATCATCGCCGCGATCTTCGGCAAATCGACCGAAATGATCCCGTAGTCGACCGGGGTCTTGTAGTTGTCCCAGGCGGCGCGCACCAGTTGCGAGGCCTCGCGCGCGCTCCGGGCGATCTCGTCCAGATATTTCTGCGACGGCGAAGCGGCCTTGCCATCGCCGCCCATGTCGAGCAAGGCACGGCTTTGCAGCAGCCCCTTGCGCGCGAAGCGCTCCGGGTCATCGAAGACCACCGGCACATGGCGCTCGGCCGTCACGGCCAGCGACTGCCGCTCATCGATATTGACCAGAAAATTCGGGGTCAGCGCCGGGTCGATCGCATCGGCCACGCGGCCCAGCCAGCCATACGGTTCGCCACCATTGGGCACGCCGGTGTGCCAGTAGGCCATCGAGGTAAAGTGTGAGAACGACTGTTGCTCATAGCCGCAACCGTGGATGATCGCCATGCGACCGTCCTTGTACAGCTTCTCGAAGCCGCTCATGCTGGGGTTGAAGCCGAAATGATCGTCGATCTTGCGTACCTTGTCGGCTCGAATGCCGATCTTCGGGCGCAGCCGGTAATACGCATCATCGGCATACGGCACCAGCGTGTTGAGGCCGTCATTGGCGCCCGACAGCTCCAGCACGACCAGGATGCGCTTGTCCTTGTTGCCGGTGGCCTGGGTGGCGTTCGTCGCATCGGCGGCGCGGGCCGACAGCAAAGGCGCCAGCGGCAAGCCGACCGCCAGCCCGGCGCCGGCCAGCGCCTGGAGCAGCTGGCGGCGCGAATGATTGGTGTGATGATGATCCATGGTGTTTGCTTCCTGTTCTTTTCTGGACCGACAGATCGTCGGCGGCATGAGCCTGCAACTAGCCGAGCTGATAGCCCGGTAGCGACAAGATCACGTGCAGCGCATTGCGCAAGGCCTCTTCCATGTAGGAATCGGCATGTTTCAGATCCGTGGTGCCGAGGTCGGCGGCCAGCAGTTCGGCGATTTTCTGGCGTCGCGTCTCATCCACCGGCAGTGACAGGAAGCGCAGCACCAGGTGGTCGACAGCCTGGCGGGCCGTGCTGCAGCCGGCATCGCGCACGATTTTCGACAGGTCCAGCCGCGCCGGCGCGCGCGCAATCGGCTTGACCTTTTCGATCGCCTTGCGCCACGCGTGATAGCTGGCCAGCCGAGTGTTGAAATCTTCGTTGCGGTCGTTCTGCATCGACATCGACGTCACGTCCTTGTCGTCCGGCCTGGTGGCGGTGGTCACGTCCTTGCCCATGGCCAGTTTGTCGGCCACCGGCACGATGCCGTAGCGGTCATCCGGCACGCGGTCGTTGGCCACGAAATCAATCTGCGGATACACGGTGTCATAGACGAAATTGCCGCGCACCAGCAGCAGGCCGGGCGTGATCCAGGCCTTGCCACTGGCCCAGCCGGCCACGTTGGGCGGGAACAGCAGCTTCTGGCCCATGGACTCGGTCAGGTCATTGAAGTCCGGGATGCCCGGCACTTCCTTGAGGCCCATCTTGCGGTAGGTGGAGATCACCAGCTCGACCGGCGGCTTGATGCGGGTGCCGACCGAGGCCTCGCTGTAGAAGTCTTTCGACAGCAGCACGGTTTCAAGGAAAGGCGCGATCTCGAACTTCGAATCGCGCAGCAGCTTGCCGAGCTTGATGCGCATCGCGGGCGAGACCTCGTCGCGCACGAAGTATTTGTACAGCTTGCTGGCGATGTATTCCGACGTGACCGGCTTGGCGAGGATGATGTCGATCACCTGCACGCCATCGAAGTTGCCGGTGTGGCCAAGCAGAGTCTTGCTGCCGGCATCATGGCGGGTCGGGTCGATCACGAAGTCCAGGCCCTTGTAGTTCCAGCCGGTAAAGGCGCGCGCGGCTTCGCGGATGTCCTGCTCGCTGTAATTGCCCACGCCCATCGAGAACAATTCCATGATCTCGCGGGCGAAATTTTCGTTCGGCGCACCCTTCACGTTCACACCGGCGTCCAGATAAGCCAGCATCGCCGGATCCTGCGCGATCGAAATCAGCAGATCCCGGAAATTGCCGGTGGCCTTGGCGCGCAGCAGCTCGTTCTGCTTGAGCATCTTGCGGTAGTCCCGCACCTTCTCTTCGCCGGTCGCGAAATGACCATGCCAGAACAGGGTCAGCTTCTCTTCCAGCGGACGTTGGGTCACCAGCATGCGGTTGGCCCACCAGTAGCTGATGCGCTGCGTCTCCAGCTTGGAGGCACGCAGCCAGTACAGGAAGCGGTCGGCCACCTGTTGCAGCTTGCGGTTGCCTTCCGGCTTGGCCTTCACGCCCAGCGATTCGCCGGTCTCCTTGCCCAGGTCGGTGGCGGCCGGACGAGAGGTGGCGAACGGGTCCAGGCCGGGGTCGAAGGCACCGGATTCGTCAAACGGCGGCAGCTTGTTCGCCACCTTCTGGTAACGCACCAGCGAGCGCACGGCCGCATCGACCGGCATCGCGGCCAGCTTGTCGATCTCGGCAGGCGTGCCGCCGAAGCCGGCGCGTTCCAGCAGATGGGCTGCCCGGTCACGGTTCCAGGCGGCGGCTGGCAGCGGCCTGAGGTCGTCCTGCCAGTCGGCGGCGGCCGGCATCGTGGCAGGCAGCGAGGCAGCCGGCGCCAGCGCGGCCGTCGACAAGCCAAGTGCCAGCACCAGGGAACTGAATATTCTCATTTTGGAAACAGGGGTAACGAACGAGGCGGGCTCGATGGCCGGGTGGGCCAGCCGCGCTGGTGACAGAGCTTTCATGTGGATGCGGATCCGCTTTTGGCGGCTCCCCCGGTAGGTGTTTTGGATTTTTGAACTGGAGTCTAGGAGCAGCGTGCTATGTTTGCAATACGTTAAATCATGATTGATGCAGCCTCACACAACAAGAATCCCCAGGCAATCAATGAAAAAATTTCTGGCGGGCGTGCTGCTCGCCGCCATGCCGGCATTGGCATTGGCAGAGGCTCGCATCTACGGACTGCTCGATGAAGGCCTGGTTGGTGGTTTTGGCCGCCACATCCCGGCGGCCGAGCATGACTTGCGCCATAACTGGTATGCCGGCAACGGCAGCGGCCTGCGCCAGAACTATACGTCCCGGCTCGGCATCGTCAATGTCGAAGACCTGGGCGGCGGCAACCGGCTCGAGGCCCGGATCGAGGGCACGCTGGATGCGCTGCACAGCTTCTATTTCGACCGTCATGCCACCGTTGGCGTCAGCGGCGACTGGGGCTCGCTGCGCTTCGGGCGCACCCGCGACCTGATCAACGGCATCGCCAGCCGGGTCGACCCGTTCAATAACGACGGGCTGGTGCAGGACAAGATCCTGATCGCCCAGCACGCCAGCATCGGCCTCTACCGCATTCCCAACGCGTTGACCTGGGTCAGTCCGGTACGCGCTGGCCTGCAGGCCAGCGCCCAGTTCGGCCTGCGCCAGCATCCGGGCGACAGCAATGCGCTCAAGCTGGTGCTGACCTGGGACCGCGAGGACTGGGGGCTGCACGCCGGCGTCGACATGCCGGGCCGGCAGTTGCAGGCCAATGGCCACTACACGATGGGCCCGCGCGCGCGCAACTACGTCGCCGGCGCGCTCAGGAATCTGGGTTGGGTCAAGCTGGCCGCCGAAGTCCTGTACTCGACGCGCGATATCGAAGCCGCCGATACCGACCCGGCCATCGCCCGCCCGAACGCCAGCCCCTGGGGCTGGATAGGCACCGCGCGCTTCCCGGTCAAGGGCGGCGAATACAAGCTGGTGCTGGTCAGGAGCGACCAGGTATTCAGCAGATTCGGGGTCTGGCAGCCGATCGAGGAGATCGGCGGCGGCTATGAGCACTATCTGTCGGCCAGCACCATGCTCTACCTGCAGCTCGGCCATGAACGCAAGTCCGGCGGCGGCCACTGGCACGCCGGCCTGCTGAAGCGGTTTTGAACGCCCTCAAACCGTGCATGCCGGCGCGATTTCCCGCACAATCCGGAAAAAGCCATCCAGAACAACATCCCGGGACTTGCCATGAAACTCCAGACCCCTGCCCGCCGCCTGCTGGCCGCCGCCTTCGGCGTGGCCGCCATCAGCCTGATCAGCCTGGCCACTGTCGTCATCGCCGAAGACACTGACAAGGCCTTGCTGGAGCGTGCGCGCGGCTTGTTCAGCCCGCTGCCCGACCATGCGCGGGTTGACGACTATCCGCATTCGAAAGAGCGCATCGAGCTCGGCCGACAGCTGTTCTTCGAGACCCGGGTCTCGGTTGACGGCAGCAGCAGTTGCGCATCCTGTCACAGCCCCAGCTTCTACGGCGCCGATTCGCGCGCCCTGTCGATCGGGGTGCGCGGGCAACGGCTGCCGCGCAATGCCCACACCGTTTTCAACACCCCGCTGCTGGTGGCACAGCACTATGGCGGCAACCGTCACACGGTCGAGGAGCAGGCACTGAAGGCGCTGACCAGCCCGCTCGCCTATGGCAACAAGAGCGTCGAGGAAGCCGAGGGGCGCCTCAAGGCGCTCGGCTACGATGCCCTGTTCGCGCAGGCCTTCCCGAATGAGAAAGAGCCGGTCAATGTCGAGAATTGGGCGAATGCGATCGGCTCCTTCGAGCGCACCCTGCTGACCCCGGCGCCCTTCGACCGCTACCTGAAAGGTGATACCCAGGCCATCAGCCGCGAGGCCAAGGTCGGCCTGGAAAAATTCATGAGCACCGGCTGCGCCGGTTGCCACAGCGGCGCCACCGTCGGCGGCCAGTCCTTCCAGAAGTTCGGCATCACCGAGGATTACTGGAAAGCCACCGGCAGCGTCGAGATGCCCGAGCTCAAGGGCCGCGACATGGGCCGCTGGCACGACACGAAAAAAGAAGAAGACAAGTTCATCTTCAAGGTGCCGCAGCTGCGCAATGTGGCAATGACGCCGCCCTACTTCCATGACGGCAGCGTCGACCGTCTTGAGGATGCCGTCCGCATCATGGCCCGCCTGCAGCTGGGCCGCCAGCTGCCCGACCAGGACGTCAAGGACATCGTCGCCTTCCTGCAGACCCTGACCGGCGAGGTGCCCAGGCATTTTGCGACCGTGCCGGTGCTGCCGGTGGCGCCATTCCGCAACTGAGGCCGGCGCGGGCCCGGCTTCATGCGGCAGCCCTTGATGACTGTGCTGTAATATTGGCATCGAATCTATAGCTATCGGGCGAGCAGCACATGAAGGGCATCGTTTTCCGCGAATTCATCGACATGGTCGAGCAGCAGTTCTCGCTCGAACTGGCTGACGCGATCATCACCGCGTCCGACCTGTCGACCAAGGGCGCCTATACGGCTGTCGGCACCTATCCGCATGCCGAGATGGTGGCGCTGGTCTCGAACCTGTCGGCACAGACCGGCAAGCCGGTGCCCGCCCTGCTGCATCATTTCGGCCGTCACCTGTTCGGGCGCTTCACCGAGATCCATCCGCAGTACGTCAGCTCTTATCACAGTGCCTTCGAGCTGCTCCAACGACTGGACGGCAACATCCATGTCGAGGTCAGGAAGCTCTACCACGATGCCGAGCTGCCGTCGTTCACCTATGAATCGATGGAAGACGGGGGCATGCATTTCGACTACCGTTCCCACCGCGGGCTGGCCGACTTTGCCGAGGGCCTGATCGAGGGTTGCATCGCGCACTTCGGCCAATCCGTCAGCGTGCAGCGCACCGACCTGCCGGCCGACGACCAGGGCTCGCACACCCGCTTCACGCTGATACGGAATGCCGATGGCCACGCCGGATGAGATTTACCAGCGCCGGCTGGAGCGCGAGATCAGCGCCCGCAAGCAGGCCGAAGCCCTGCTCGAACAGAAAAGTCTCGAGCTTTTCCTCGAGGCGCAAGACCGCCAGGAAGTGCTGGATGCGCTGCGCGAAAGCCAGCAGCTGCTCGCCTGGCAAGCCACCCACGATACGCTGACCGGCGTCTACAACCGCAAGGCCCTGATGGAAGGCCTGAGCGCCAGCCTGGCCGCTGCCAGCGGCGAGAAGACGCCGCTATGGGTCGCCTTTGTCGACCTCGACCGCTTCAAGTACGTCAATGATCGCTATGGCCACGCGGTGGGCGACCGGCTGCTGGCGACCCTGGCCAAACGGCTGCAAGCGGTGCTGCGCCAGGACGACCTGATAGGCCGCTACGGCGGCGATGAATTCATCCTCGTGCTGCACGGCGATGAGCAGCAGGCGCTGCCGCCGGCGGCCATCGATCGCATCATGGCGGCCGTCTGCGAGCCCATCGCCTTCGATGGCTATACGCTCAACATCACCTGCAGCCTTGGCATTGCGGCCTTCCCGTCCGATGGCGATGCGCCGACGGCCCTGATCGAGCGCGCCGACGCCGCGATGTACCGTGCCAAGCAGTCCGGCCGCAACCTCTGCCAGTTTTATAACGCCGAGATCCATGCGCTGGAACAGGAGCGCGCGCAGATCGAGAGCACGCTGGCTCAGGCGCTGGCGCAAGACGAGCTGTTCCTGCACTATCAGCCCCAGATCGATGTCGCTGACGGGCGACTGGTCGGCGCCGAGGCGCTGCTGCGCTGGCAGCATCCGGTGCTGGGCCTGCTGCTGCCGAACCGCTTCATCCCGCTCGCCGAAGAAAGCACGCTGATCAATCGCATCGGCGCCTGGGTGCTCAATGAAGCCTGCCAGCAGTGCGCCGCCTGGCATCGCGCCGGGCTGGGCCGGTTGCGGATTGCGGTCAACCTGTCGGTACGCCAGCTCAACGGATTGGAGCTGATCGATCTGGTCAGGGACGCACTCGACCGTTCCGGCCTGCCGGCCGACTGCCTGGAACTGGAGCTGACTGAAAGCCTGATGATGGCCAACGTGGAGCTGACGCTGGAAATCCTGCGCGCGCTGCATGCCATGGGCGTGCAGGTGGCGCTGGATGACTTCGGCACCGGCTATTCGAGCTTTGCCTACCTCAGGCAGCTGCCGCTGTCCTGCCTGAAGGTGGATCGCCAGTTCATCTGCGACCTCGGCGACGAAGGCGCGGGCGACAGCGAGGTGATCGTGCGCAGCCTGGTGCAGCTGGCGCACAACCTCGGTCTGCGCGTGATCGCCGAGGGCGTCGAGAGCCTGCGCCAGCTTGAGCTGCTGCGTTCCTACGGCTGCGACGAGATCCAGGGCTGGCTGTACAGCCGGGCGCTATCGGCCCGCGGCTTCGAATCGCTGGCACGCGACCACAAGGATGAAGACTGGCGATCCGGCCTCGCGCTGGCGCCGCGCAGCCGGGCACGGCGGCCGGCCTGAGGGCGGCGGCCAGCGGCCGTCAATTCAGCGTCGTCACGCAGACATCGCGCCCGTCGGCCGGCACCTTCTCCGAGAACAGCCGTTTGATCGGCACCCAGACGATCGACGTCGCCAGCCGGAGCGCTGTCTCGATCACATCGCCCGGGTTGGGGCCGATGTCATAGTCGGTGAAACTGCCGCGCACTTCGATCGGCGTGGCCAGGCTCAGGAACTGTGCCGCCTTGGCCTGCGGCTGCAGCCGCATGTGCAATCGCTCGGTGCCAAAATCAATCGAGGTCACGCCGGTGACGCGCATGCGGCTGGTGTCGATCACCAGTTGCTTCTGCACGAGCTTGCCATCGTTCAGTCCGAAGCGCCCCACTGCGCAATTGATGGTCGATTCGTTCTTCGGATCCACGGTCGGCAGCAGTGCCACCAGCAGGTTCACGGCCCACAGGTCGAACACGCCGGATCGCAAGTCCTTCGGCCAGACCGCGAAGTCGATACGGCCATTGCCATGCGCCAGCATCTGCGACAAGCGCGGCGCGCGCGACGCCACATCCATCTTCAATGAAAAGCGCCCATCGAGCTCGCTGTCGGGCTTGATCCGGCGGCCTAGCACGCCATAGTTGAAATTGTCGATGTCGATCTTCAGGTCGGCCAGCACTTCGCCTGCGCTGTCCTTGCTGTCCTTGCCGTCCTTGCCCGCCTTGCCCCCCGTGTCACGCGGCTCGTACGACAGCGCCAGCCTGGCCTGTCCGCCCGGCATCTCGACCAGCACCGGGCCGATCTCGGCGCGGCCGTTTTGCAGCCTGGCCACCAGCTTGCCCTGCCCCAGCCTGTCTTTGCCGGACAGCACCTGCTCAACCTGCACCGACAGTGTCGCATCGGCCTGTTTCAGCGCCGCCGGGCTGAGCAGCGCCTGCACCTGGTCACTGGTCTCGAGCGCCTTTTTGCGCAAGGCCTCGGCGCCAGCGCCGTCATCCTTGCCCCCGTCCTTGCTCCCGTCCTTGCCCGGCGCGGGCGCCTTGCCTGCCTTGGCGGTGCCGGAGGCCTGGTCGCTGTCCAGCGCAGACCAGCCCTCGAAGCGGAAGTCGTCCAGCTGTATCAGCGGTGCCGCCAGCGCGATATCGAGCTTGGCGCGCCCGCTGCTGGTGTCCATCGTGCCGCGCCCTTTGAGCGAGCTGCTGCCGACCTTCAGCAACAAGTCATCGACCGCATAGCCGCGGGTCGACATCCGGAAGCGCCCCGCGACCGACCACGGCCCCCAGGGCGGCAGCGAGACGCGCAGCAGGCGGTCGAGGCTGTTGAAGCGCTCGCCGTGCAGCGTCAGCGCCAGTTCCACATCGCGCGCATCGATATCGCGGTCCACGCTGCCGGACAGCTTCAGGTTCGTGCCCGCCGCTTCCAGCGCCAGGTCGAAGGGCACGCGCCGGTCGGGATCGGCCAGCTCCTTCGCGGTCGCGCTCCTGAGCGTGGCCTTGAGCGGCTGCTCGTCGATGCTGCCGTCCATCTGCAGCATGATGCGCGCGCCTGGCGACGCCGACAGCGACAGCCGTTCCAGCGCCGCCCTGAGCTGCTTGCCGGTGTTCGGGTCGCGCAGCGCCAGCTTGCCGCCGGTGGCCTCGCCCTGCAGCCGCGCATTGGCCATCAGCGCCGACAGCTGGCTGGAGCGGGTGTCGAGGTAAAGCGCCAGCCGGTCGAGGCTGGCATCGAGGTTCTTCGCCAGCTTCAGCTGCCGCGCCAGCAGGCCGATGTCGACGGCCGCCGCCGACAGCCACAGCTGCACATGCGGCTCGTCTGCGCGCAGGTCGAGCATGACCGCGCCCTCATAGCGTGCGCCGGCCACCTGGGCAAAGAACGGCGAGCTCTGCATGTAGCCATCGCGCACACGGCCATCGAAGCCCATCTCGCCCAGCGCCAGCTGGGTGCCGCGCACATCGCGCGCGCGCACGCGCAGGTCGGCGTCTTCCAGCACCAACCGGGTCGGGAGGATGGGAATGTCCAGCGTCGGCTTGCGCTGTTTGCCCTGCTGGCCCGCGTCCTTCGCCCCGGCGGCGGACGCGGCCGACGATGAAGAAACTGATGAAGATGATGGCGCAAACAAGGCGTCGAGCTCCCTGAGGTTGACGCTGGCGATCTCGACCACCACCGACAGGTGCGACTTGTCGGCCTTTTGCACCTGGTCGATATCGGAGTAGGCGCTGCTGTCGCCGACCTGCAGCACCAATTGCGAAAGCGACCATTGTTGCGGCGTGCCGCGCAGCTTGCCGGCCAGCGCAATCGGCAGGGTGGAATCCGGCCGCAGGCCCAGCCAGGCGGCGACATCGCCGGCCTTGCCGGCGCCGAGGCTGAAACTGAAATCGGCGCTCTGCCTTGCGCCATCGATGACGCCGGCAAAGCGCCCCGCCACATTGCCCGAGCGCAGCGTCAGCGTCACCGGCGAGCTTCCCTTGTCCATCGCCGCGATCAGCGACTCGCCGGCCAGCTCGGCCTGCAGCGGCTTGCCCAGCAGCGTGCCCTTCAGGCTGCCGGCCAGCGGCTTGTCGCCGGCCACCGCCATCTGCAGACGATCGATCGTGAACCTCACCCGCTTGTCCGGGCCTGCTACGTTGCGCACGTTTCGTGCGCCTCCCGGCGGGCCTGCAGCGGGCGGCTCGCTGCCATAGCTCATGCTGCTGTTCACCAGGTCGGTCTGCACCGTCAGCGAGCGCATCAGCTGGCGGCCCTGCGCGCCTTGGGCGGCAACGGACAAGCGCAGCGTCCCCAGTCGTCCTTCGATGCCGGGCAGCCCGGTCAGCAGGCGTGCCAGCCCGCCGACCTCGGCATCGCGGGCATGGAAATCGATGCGCACCGCGGGCACCGGCCCGCTGGCGTCGGCGTCGAGCTGTCCCTTCATCGGCACGCCCTCGACCGTGGCCAGGACCGGCACCGTCAGCTTGCCATCGGCAAGACGGAATTTCATCGACGCATCGTCGATCCGACCCGGCAGGCTCAGCCATTGCGCCACCGAGACGCTCAGCTCGGCATCGGCCTCTTTCATGGCCGACAGGTCGACCTCGGCCGCCGCCAGGCTTTTGTACAGCGCATGCCAGTCGGTCGGCGGCTCTTGCTCGCTGTCCTGGCCGAGGAAAGGCCGCAGGTCCAGCGTCGTAAAGCGCAGCTCGCCGAGCAGGCGTGGCCGTGGGCCGCGGGTATCGATGGCCATGCCGCCGCCCAGCACCGACTTGCCCAGCATGCCCGAGAGATCGGACAGTTCGACACGGCCGGGCCGGATGCGCAGCGCGCCCGAGACGCCGGCCGCCCCGGCATTGGGCAAGGGCACGCCCAGCAGCTTGCCGAATGCCGCCAGGTCCGGCGCGCCTAGCCCGAAGCGCAACTGGCTGTCGGCCTCGCCCAGCTTGCCCTGCACCGACAGCCGGCCACCCGCGAAATCCAAGGTCAGCGCCAGCGGCCATCCCTTGCCACCGGCGGCGAAATCAGCCCAGCTGCCGCCGCTGATTTGCAGCGCATACGGCAACCTGTCATCGACCTTGCCGCTGGCCTGCAAGGCCAGCTGGCCGCCGGCCGGTGCCGATGCCTCCAGCGCATCCAGCGTGGCCAGCATCGGCTTGCCATCCTCGCCGCGGTAACTGACCCGCAGCCGCTGCAGCGCCAGCCGGCGTATGTCGATCGCACCGGCATCACTCTCTGCGTAGCCTTCATCATCGGCCGCGCGGTCCGGCGTTGCCCCGGCTGCGGGGGTGCCGAAAGTCCAGTTGTTGCTGCCATCCTCGCGCTGCACCAGCGACAGCGAGACATCGCTGGCCGACAGCATGTCGGCCCGCAGCTGCCCGCGCAGCAACGGCCACAGATCGAGCCGCACTTGCAGCTCGCCCACTTGCAGGAAGTCGTCGCCGCCAAAGCCGGCCGGCTGCAGCAGGCGTGCCCGCTTCACGGTCAGGGCAGGCCGCAGGCTGAGCTTGAGCGTCAGCTCGCCGTCCAGCCTGAGCTCGCGCCCCAGCTGTTGCGAGGCCAGCCGGGCCAGCGTGCCGCGATAGCGCTCGCCATCAAGGCTCACGCCAAAGACCGTGAGCCAGACCAGGGCCAGCAGCAGCAACGCCAATCCCGCCAGCACCAGCCGGCGCGAGGTGCGCAAGGCCGACAGCAGAGATACAGGCAGCGAGGGCTTCATCAGCAGGGTTCGATATTCGTTTTTACGGAGCGATGCATAAAGGATAACCGACGTCAGCGCAGATGATTCGGTTACACTACGTGAAACTTTCTTTCTGGAATCATTCTAATTTGGAGAGCCAATGCGAAAGGTCTGGAAATTCGCATCCCTGGCACTGGCCACGCTCCCCGCTGGCGCCGGTGCGGCCGTCAGCGATGTCTATCCGACTGACTTCGTGGCCTTGAAGGAAGGCGTGACCAATGTCACCCTGTACACCGCTCATCAGCAAGGTGAAGGCCCCTATCGCAATGGCAGCCTGCAACTGAAGGGCGAAGTCGGCCTGACCGGCGCCGCCTTGCGGGTCAGCCGCCTGTATGAATTCGGCGACGAGCGTCGCTACGCGCTGGCACCGGTGATCGTGCTGCCCTGGTCCGAAGCCACGCCGAACGCGGCCGCCGCCCGGGTGGTGGGCAATGAAGTCCAGGGCATGGGCGACCTGCGTCTGGGCACCAGCTTCTGGTTCGTGATCGACCGGCCAAACCGCGAGTACGCGGCCGTGACTTTCTTTGCGATCTTGCCGACGGGCCAGTATGACGGCAGGCAGGCGCTCAACATCGGCGAGAACCGCTACCGCTACACGCTGGCCGGCGGCTGGATGCGCCCGCTCGGCGAGCGCTGGGTGATGGATCTGGCGCCCGAGATCGCTTTTTACGGCGCCAACACCGACTACCCGGTGCGCCGGGTCATGCGCCAGGATATCTCATACGCCCTGACCGGCTATCTGCGGTATCGCTTCACGCCGGCATTCCAGTGGATGGTGGGCGCGCAATTCAATCGCGGCGGCGCCACCACCGTCAATGGCGCGGCCCTGTCGGGCGCGCCGAACAATACGCGGCTCTCGACCGGCCTGCTGCTGATGGCCACACCGGAGCAGCAATGGCAGTTGCGGGTGTCACGCGATGTGGACTCCGACAACGGCTTCCGTCTCGGCACCGAGGTCGCCTTGCGCCTCAACTACAGCTTCCGCTGAACCCCGCCCGCGCTTGCGGGCGTTTTTCATCGTCTGGCCAGCCCCGGATCAGGGAATTTTCGAGATCTGGTCCGGCTGGTTCAGCTGCAGCGTCACTGTCTTCGATTCGGTCTTGCCGTTCTGGTCCGTCAGGGTGATGCGGATGCGGAAGACGGCGTTGGCCGGCACGTCATTGCCCACCCGCAGCTTGATGTCCTTGATCGCCTTGTCGTAATCCGACAACGAGCCCTCGCCCTTCATCGTGACTTTGCCGGTCGCATTGTCGACCCGGGTCGGGACGCCGTCGGCCTGGCCCAGCTCGATCGTGGTCGATCCGTTGGCAAAGCCATCGACGATCTCGAACGAGGCGCTCTGGATCACGCGGCTCTTCGATGACGACTCGTCAAGCGCGATCACCTTGCCGACCGGGATAACGTTGCGCGCGCCCTGGGTCAGCGGTGCCTCGCTGACCTTGATGACGGACGAGCCGCTGTCGCCGCCCGAACCGGCGCTCTGGTCGGTCGCCAGCACGGTCACGCCGCTGCGCGCCGTGGTGGTGGTGGCCACTTTCGGTGCGCCGCCCTGGCCGCTGGCGCCGGCCGAGGAAGACAGGCTTTCCGGCTTGATCTTCGGGAAATCGATACCGGCCGGACGCGGGTCCGGCGTCAGGATCATGCCGCCCAGGGCGATCTGCAGCGTGCCGGGCTCGAACATGATCGGGCCGCCGCGCGCCATGCCGTCGAACATGCCGCTGGTCCTGATATTGCCCAGCTTCAGGCTGCCGATTTCATCACGCATCTTGACCACACCGGCCGTCACTTCCACCACGCCGACGAAGTTGTTGCCGGTGTTGGCCAGCGTGATGGACGCGTCCGCGCCGGCATTCCTGGCCACCAGCGTGGTCTTGCCGCCGGCCGTCAGGGTCGCAGCTTCAGCCTGCGTGATCGGGCCGCCGGAGGTCGTCAGCAGCAAGTCGCCGGTCGTCTTGACCTTGTCCAGCACCAGCGGCGTTGCGCTGATGAAGGTGGCCTTGTTGGCCTCGATCGCGACCGCGCCGCCGAACTGGTTGCCCGCGTCCGTCATCACCACATCGCCGGCGGTGGCGGTGAACGAGGACTTGCCGCCGATATCAAGCGCAGCCACCGGGGCCTGCACGACGCCGGCCGCGCCGCTGGCCTCGATGTCGCGCGTGACCGTGACGGTGGCCAGCGTCAGCAAGGCATCGCTGCTGATCTTCGCGTCATCGGCCAGCAGCGTGCCGATGGTCAGCGCGCTGGCGGCCTGCAGCTCGACCAGGGCCGCAGCGGCGTCGACCTGGCCGCCGAAGCTGTTCGCTGCATCGGCCAGCGTGATGCTGCCGGTGCCCGCCTGCAGGTCGGTCGTGCCCGTCACCGCGAGGCCGCCGGCCTGTTGGCTGACATTGCCGTTGTTGGTCGTGGCGCTCAGCGTGCCGACGCTACCGGTGCCCAGCGTCAGGGCGCCGGTGGTGGTCAGATCCAGCGACTGCGCAACGGCCAGTGTGGCGAGCACGAGCTCATCCTTGTCGTTGACGCTCGCGGTGGCTGCCGTCAGCGACAGCGCACCATTGAAATCATTGTTGGCATTGGCCAGGGTCACGCTGCCGGTGCCGACCGCAATGCCGGCCGTGCCGGTCACGGCGATCACGCCGGCCTGGGTCTGGCTCAGCGAGCCGCTGCTGCTGCTCAGCTGCAGGTTGCCGTCGATGTTCGTCGCGCCCAGCACCAGGGCGCCGGTATAGGCAACCGTGGTCGAGCCGCCATCCAGCGTCAGGCTGCCGCCGGCCTGCGCACCAAAGCTGTTGGATGCGTTGTCGAGCGAGATCGAACCGGCGCTGACCACGATGGCAGGATCGTTGGGGTCGAATTGACGGGTGTCGATGGCGGTGTCGCCGCGCAGGATCACGGCATCGGTCTGCGTGACACTGCCGCCGGCGGTGGTCAGGGTCGTCTGGCCCTGGACCTGGGTATCGCCCAGTATCAGGTTGCCACCGCGGGTATCGACGCTCAGCGAAGCCGCCTGTGCATCGTCCACCGTGACGGTGCCGGCCGCCAGCAGCGTCAGCGCCTGGGTGGCGCGCACACTGTCCAGGGTCAGCGCGCCGGCATCCGTGACACGGATCGTCGCGCCATCGACCGCGACTGCGGCCTGGAAATCATTGCCGGCGTTGGCCAGCGTGATATCGGCCGCGGCGCTGCCCGGCCCGGTGGCGGTGGCGGTGAAACTGCCGGCGCCGGCGGCAGTGATGCTTGCATTCGGCGCCTGGGTGATCGCGCCGCTGTCGCTGCGAACCGCCAGCGTGCCAGTCGCCGTGATGGTGCCCAGCTGCAGGCCGCCAACAGCGTCAACCACAGCGACATTGGCAGCGCTGACCGTCAGCACGCCGCCGAAATTGTTGTTCGCATTGGTCAGCGTGACATCACCCGTGGCGGAGCTCAGATCCGCGGCGCCATCGACCAGCAGCGCGCCGGCCTGGGTGATGTTACCGAGCGCGGCAACGGCCAGCTGGCCGGTCGCCGCCACGCTGCCCAGGGCCAGCTCACCGACCGTGTCGCGAGCGGTGACGTCAGCCCAGCTGCCGCCGTTGGCGTTGTCGAAGCTGAGCGTGCCACCAAAATCATTGCCGGCATTGTCGAGCGTGGCCACCTGCCCGGTCCGGGTGTCGGCGGTAAAGATCGCATTGCCAGCCACCTCGATCGCGCTGCCCGCCCGCTGGGAAACGCCGCCGGTACCGCTGGCGCCCGTGGTCAGGTGCAGGTTGCCGCCAACGTCGAGCGCACCCAGCTGCTGGGCGCCTGCGTTCACGATCGTGACATTGCCGGTGGCCAGGGTGGCGTCATCGCGGGCGGTATGGATGGTGTCGAACACGAGGCCGGCCGTGCTGACCTGCAGCGAAGCCAGCGGTGTTTGTGCGCCGACATCACCGATGAAGCGGGTCTGTCCGGCGTCGGTGATCGTCACCGCGACGGCGCCGTCGAGGGTGGCCAGGAAGTCGAGGTCATGGCCGACGAAGGTCGTGGCCGCACCCAGCGTCACCGCATCACGATAGGTCTGGCTGTTGGTCGTTACGACCCGGCCACCCGTGATCGTGATGCCGTCGGCCGAGCTGATCGTGACGCTGGTCAGCGCCGAGCTTGCGCCGACAGCGCCGCCCAGTACCGTCGCGCCGCTATCGACGATCGTCAGCGATACCTGGCTGCCGGTCGCGCCATTGACGGTCGCACCGAAGCTGATGTCGTCACCGGTCAGCGTCGTGTTATTGCCCAGCGCAAGCGCGCTGTGGTAAGTCTGGCGGCCAGTCGTGCGCACGCTGCCGCCGTTGATGGCCGTGCCATCGGTCGAGG
>JACCDG011460724.1_pt1 | contig 17960 bp, 15 predicted proteins | sample 7442471 | NCBI WGS metagenome assembly JACCDG01 (sample SAMN15323444, study PRJNA562643) | freshwater metagenome | isolation source: river surface water | place: USA:Blue River Watershed | collected 2017-08-17 | reverse complement strand
TGTCGGTATACGCTCGAATCGGGAAATCATACTCACCGGTTTCATCTGCTTCATTCCACGCTACCATTTCTCCGTTACGATCATACACAACCCCGCGCTCAGCGATTATCAATACTTCATTAACTCGATTTCGCTCGGCAATTTCTTTGAACTCATCGCCTCGTACAACTTGAAGGTTAAAAATTTGGTATAAAAACACGACGACAATACCTGAAAAAATTAAACCGACTGTTCGAACACTTTGCTTTTTAATCGGTAACTCACGCTTACCTTCAAGCCGTCCCTGATTGAATTCTGGAATGTTAGACGCATCAAGGAGCACCTCCTCAACATCAACCATTTTTGTATACCTATCACGAAGTGTGCCCATACCTATGTCGCATACCCACGAAGCCGTGGCTTAAGAAGCTCTGAAATTACAAACCAGATAATGGTAATAATTGAAAACATCGGAACAGTATAAAAGGCATCAAAATATCCATCTACCAGAAATCCCAGGGGTATGAGCCAGGCTGCACTTCGATAGTACGTAAAGAGAAGTGCGGCCAGAGCGGCTAACAGTAATTGGTTCTGAATCACCAACAAAAGTACCGTACCGTATAACAAGCTGTGTAAAAAAAGAATCATAGGGTTGACGAGGCGCTTGAGGTAGCAATTACTGTTGTGCTAGCCAGCTGCAACTCGGCGGTATTGATATTGAGCGCGTTTGAAATAATATGCTTAACTCGTTCTTCAATTACTGGAGGGTCTGAAGGAGTAATTGCCTCACTTCCGATTGACACGTAATGAATACTCGAAATTGGCTGAGAAAGGGCTATATATCCAAACTGCTCTGGTTGAGAAGGCTCATTCTCGAGATAGGCTACTCGACCAAAAACACCCGGGTGTAAACTTGGGAGATGCACTAAATCTCCGACTTGTAATGGTACGCCCTGTGGTACTCGAACACGAGCAATCCCTCCTCCGTGGCCATCAATAGTTGCCATAACATTCGCACCACTAATAAAGGCTGTCGTTGAAAACCCTGGAGTGGTAAACAGCTCAACAAATGAGTAGGTATCGGTGGTGCTGGTCACGATACCAATGACATTATCCCTTCCCACATACACTGGTGCTCCTGCTTGTATACCTGCTCTACTCCCTTTATCAATTTGCAGATAATCATAGGGTAACTGGCCCGGTCTCGCGATAACAGCTGCGGCGATTCTTGTTTCACTATCTACACCAAGAAGCTGCCGTAACCACTGATTTTCTTCATACAGTCGCTGTTGTGTTAGGTCTGTTCCAGAAGCAATTGCAACCTCCTGCTCAAGTTCAGTAATTCGGGTAAGTAACTCATTTCTATCTCTTACATACATCGGAAAACGTGAGTCAGATGTCTGAATCCAAGTATGGATGCCATGGATTGGTGCAAGGACAATTTGACTAGTGAGCGAAAATAATTTTGGTACTACTAAACCAAAACACAGTACACAAACAGCCATTACTACCACTTTGATAATACGTTCTGTTCGTTCGTTCTGTTTAGAAGTGTGCCTGGAATGAAGCTTCATGGTCTAACAAAATCTCACTATATGCATCGAGGTCCTCGACCACAATGCCCGCTCCTCTAATAACAGCTCGAAGTGGGTCTGGGACCACAATCACAGGGACGGAGAGGGCATGCTCTAAGAGCGACGCAAGACCAGGAATGAGCGCTCCTCCGCCCGAAAGATGAATACCCCGCTGCATAATGTCTGCGAGCACTTCTGGCGGTGTTACCTCAAGTGCAGCTCGCACATTCTCTACAATAGTATCAATATGCCCCGCTACTGCATCTCGCACGTCACTGTCTGTAATAACCACCTCACGTGGCAACCCGGTTACCACGTCTCGCCCACGGACCACCAGATCTTTTCCTCCTGTCTGTGCGTTCGTGATTGCAGTGAGTGCTATCTTGGCATCTTCGGCCGTCTTCTCACCTACGTGAACTTTGAACTGATCTTTTATATAAGAAACAATAGAAGCATTGAGATGGTCTCCCGCAGTGCGAAGGTTTTTAGAAACTACGAGACCATTGAGTGAAATAATAGCGATATCAGTCGTACCACCTCCGATATCAACTATCATACTTCCGATCGATTTTCCGATTGGAAGCTTTGCCCCAATAGCAGCAGCCATCGGTTCTTCAATCAGAAATACATCTCGCGCACCTGCATTCTTGGCTGCATCGTGTGCAGCACGCATTTCTACGTTTGTGATACCTGATGGTACCCCAACAAGCACCCGAGGTGCCACGAGTGTTTTCATTTCATTTCGTACCTTTCCGATAAGATAGGCAAGCATTTCTTCGGTAACCTCAAAGTCGGAGATAACTCCATCAACAAGTGGGCGCACTACTTCGATATGGGCTGGAGTACGACCCAGCATCACCTTGGCATCATTCCCTACTGCCACCAGCTGGCCAGTCTTTTTATTAATCGCAACAATAGTTGGCTCGTTAAGGACAATTCCCTTTCCTTTTACGTATACCAAAGTATTTGCAGTCCCTAGGTCAATTGCCATGTCTGTCGAGACCGCCGAAAGGAGCGCGTTTAATTGTCGCGTAAAAACGTTCATTTGTGAGGTATTGTACTACGTATTTTCGCTGGTGCCAAAGTTGATAAAAAAGCCGGGCGCTTAAAACTTCCTTGCATAGCTGTAAACAGACAAGTTTTTGTGGTCACTTCTCCAGCTCGCTGCAGCCTATTTTCTCCCTAGGAAGAGTCGAAAATATGCTAAGCGCCTGGATAAATTCGCAATAGTCGAGCTTCGCTCTCGTTTGCTCATTCAAAGTCTGCAAACAGCTCCTCCTCCGTCACTTGTTTTACTTCACCAGTAGCTCGGGTAACAACTTCAAACCGCCCACTTTCCTTACCTTTCTTACTCACAACAATGCGATACGGAATCCCAATAAGGTCACTGTCGCCAAATTTTTCTCCTGCTCGTGCTTCGATACGATCGTCAAAGAGTACCTCTACACCCGCCTTGGTAAGATTGTTATACACTCCTTCCGCCCAGTCTTTGATTTCAGCATCTTCGAGATTAAGTCCTACCAGGTGTACTTTGTATGGTGCTACTGACTCTGGCCACACGAGACCTTTTTCGTCACCAAGCACTTCGACAAGTGTACCCATAAGACGAGTCGGACCAATACCATATGAACCCATATATACCGGTACTTTTTCTTCAACTTCATTTGTGTAGTACAAACCAAGTGGTTCTGAAAACTTCGTTCCGAGATGGAAAATATTTCCAGACTCAATTGCTTTTTTCTCTACCAAGTTTTCTTTTACTAGGCCGAGTTTTGAAATAACCTCATCGGTGTACACTTCTTTATTAAGCGCGATACCAGATGCTTCATCGACATAAATAATATCTTCACCTGCTTCTGAAACGGTTTGAAACTCTTCAGAGAATTCGCTAAAGATTCCTCCCGAGGCGAAGGTTACGTAGGTCTGTTCACCGATTCCAGCACGATCAAACACGCGTTTATACGCTTCTCGCATGCGGTTATAAAATTCGTTGTGTTCGACCTCATCCTTTGAAAAGTCGTAGAGATCTTTCATCATAAATTCACGACCACGCATGATGCCACTCTTAGCCCTGGTTTCGTTACGGAATTTATTTTGGAACTGATACGCATATCGAGGCAAGTCTCGATAGGAAGAAATATGATCTTTCATAATGCGAGTCAAAGGCTCTTCATGAGTAATACTCAGACCCACCACAGTTCCGTTCTTTAATTCTGTTTTAAACCAATTGTCTACTTTGACGTCATCCCATCTGTCGGTCTTTTCCCACACCTCGCTGTCCTGAAGCGCCGTCATAACAATCTCTTGTCCACCTTCACGATTCATTTCCTCGCGGATAATTTGCACAATCTTCCCAAGTACACGAAGTCCGAGTGGCAAGTAACTGTATACGCCAGCCATTTCCTTATGAACATACCCAGCACGAATTAAAAGCTGAGCGTTCTTGGCCACCTCGTCGGCTGGCGCCTCCTTTCGAGTCTTAGTAAATAGTTGTGATTGTCGCATATCGTTTTTATAGGTGTGATTTTAGCACAAGGTTTAAGATTTTATTACTCCATCACTTACTATTGACTTTTTTAATAAATATGATTTTATATAAGAGCAACCTATTTTGGAGGGCAATGTAATGGAACTTTTACAAGAAGATTTTGAAGCGATGCTCGCTTCAGCAATCACCCCTGTCGATATCAGCAAGTACTTTGCTGAAGACTACGACTGGGAGTTCGACACTTATGAGGAGCGTGACGCGGCAATTATCAAAGCTGCTGAGCGCGCGATCGAACTGGTCGCTACAGTCCAAGACGGAATCGACCTCTTCAGAAGCTTCTTGCCGATAGACGGGCTCGTGACCGCAGAGCATGATACTCGCGTGTTCAATAAAGTGGTGGACCTGGCGACAACCGGCGAAGATATCGACACGATTTACTCGGCATTCTACCTGAACTACATCTACCACAACCACACCGACATCGCGTGCAGGAATCACATTCGCAAGATCTTCGACAAGGCTGACGAACTTGGCCTCGAAGCGAGCACTCACATCCGAAACTAGCCGTCAACAATCTTGGAAAAGCCGGGATTGGAGACGGCTTTTCCTTTGTCTGAATTTTGTGATGCTTTTGAAAATTGCGTGAGATACGCGGAAGGCAAGGAAAATAATTTGAGGCGTACTTCTTGTGCGTTGAAAATTATTTTTCGCAGCCTGACAAAGTAGATTGCGTAATTTTACAAAAGCCGACTAATGTCGTTGAAGGTCACAGCGGCCATTAATAGCATAAGGAGAACAAACCCAATCACATTCGTCCACCCTGTCCACGCTGGTGGTATTTCTTTTCGGGTTACTGCTTCGATAGCCACAAAAAGTAACCGTCCGCCATCAAGCGCTGGGAATGGAAGAAGGTTAATGACGGCAAGGTTGAGGGAAATAATAGCGGTGAACGTAAGGAGTGGTGTAAGTCCATATGACGCCGCATCACCAACCATCCCCACGATTCCAACAGGACCAGCTACTGACGCGAAGTCCGCCTTCCCCACCACAGCATCTTTGATGAGTGTATAAAGCCCAGTGATGATGCTGGTAGTCCCATGAACAGTCATTTTAAAGCCTTCAATAATCGCGCCAACCACACCGAGCTTCTTTGTCTCGATAAATGCTAATGAGGTACCAATAATGGCTTTTTCTGGTGATTCACTCACCAATCCTGCTTTTGGAAGAATAGTTACTTCTTGCTGCTTATCATCATTTACAAACGTCACTGTAACTGGATTTTCTCCAGCTCGGGTAATGAATTCAGTAAATGTTTTTGGCGTCGGATCTACCAATACATCAGACACAGTTGTTACCTTCACGATATTTGACCCAACCGGCAAGACACCGTCAGCTGGCGCACCAGGGAGTGTTCCCGCAACAATAAGCATTGCTTCTTTACTGGCCGCAGCCTCATCTACCGCTTGTGGAACACCAATCAGAAGCGTCGTTGAGAACAACAACCAAGCAAAGAGAATGTTCATAGTGATTCCAGCAAGCAAAACAACCGCTTGAGCCCATTTTGGACGCGCATGAAATGCGCGTCCGCTATCTGCAGTAGCCTCTTCTCCTTCCTCACGATTCTCACCATATATCTTCACATAGCCGCCAATCGGTAAAAGATTGAAGTTGTACTCTGTCTCTCCCTTTTTGATACCAAATAACTTTGGCGGGAAGCCGATAGCAAATTCATCGACACGCATGCCGGTTTTTTTGGCTGTAATAAAGTGCCCCCACTCATGAACAAGCACAAGGACAAAGAGGACTAGGAGAAAGAGTAAGATAGACATACTAGTTATTTTTGAAGCTCAACTTCTTTCTGATTAAACAGTGTTTCAAGTGACTTGTTTGCACTATCAACTGCTGCCTGAATTTTTTCTTTAAAGGTAAATTTTTCGTCTTCGCTGATGTCACCATCTTTTTGCTGCTTATCGATAGTTTTCATAAACTCATCGCGCACCGCACGAACAGAAATACGTGAATCTTCAAGCTTTGATTTTGCTAACTTCATAAGTTGTGCTCGACGTTCTGTGGTGAGCTCAGGAAAAATAATCCGCACACCATCTGAATCAGCTGCTGTTGAAACTCCGAGATCTGCTTCTCGAATAGCTTTCTCAAGCGCTGAAACAGCCGCCTTGTCCCAGACGCTTACCCGTAAAGTGCGTGCATCTTCAATATTAACGCTCCCAACCTGATTGACCGGCACAAAAGTTCCGTAACTCTCAACCCGGATACTGTCTAAGAGGAGCGGGCTTGCCTGTCCAGAACGAATACCTCCGTATTCCTTTTGAAGCCATTCATGTACCTCCTGTAATTTCGCTTTAACTTCTGATTCCATATCAATAAAAGAATTATATGTCGCAGTGTAGCATTTTTTTGAGGCAAGTTTAAGCAGGTAGTGTCAGCGCGAGATGTTCAAGCAAGAACTTATTTGAAGCGCCGCGGGTAAGCAGTAGTCTTGAAACAAAATCAAGTTCTTTTAAGGTGTCAATTGGCAGCCTTCGTTCTTGCTGTAACACATAGCCAATCAGTCCTCGTTTTATTTCAGTTTGCCAGGCAATATCTTTTTGCTTTAGTGCCTGTTCTATTTGTAGGAATCGCTCCTTTACATTTCTTTCTAAAAATACTCCAAACGCCTCCGTTTCACTATATATGCTCTCTTCATGCGTACGAGAAAATCGAGACTCCAAGGTTGCAAGTAGTGTGTACCCGTGAGGAATAACAAACAAAAACTTTGTTGAAAGCGGCGGCTCCTCAATAATTTTTAGAAGTGCTTGTTGTGCCTCTTCAGTGATAAATTCCGTCGCAACCATGATGAGCTGTTCGGTAGCGTCCCCCGTCGGTCGGCGATAGGCCTCTTCAATAATTCTGCGAACTGTATCCACACCGACCTGCGGTTCCTTATATACCACCTGCGGTGCTGTATGAAATTCAAACAAAAGCGGTACCTCTGTACTAAGCAAAACAGCATGATGGGATGTCATGCTGTCTATTATGCGATACTTTCTTCTGGCTTCAAAATTATCGATTGTTCTGGTCTAAAATTTGGCGTATAACCCGTCTTAGGTAGTGTTCGAACGTCTCACCTTTTTCATAGATAAGACCTTGCTCGTACCGCCAACCATTCATGTAGTCGGTGAGACTTTGACGAACTTCTTGTGTTGCACCTTCAAATCTACCTGCAAGTAATAATGGTATCTGTAATTCCGCCATTTTTTTATACAACGGGTGTTCACGACCTTTGGGACCTGTACCAAAGATGCCGCTTTTTTTGAAAATAGACCATTCCGAGAGGAGTTGTGAGAGCCCATCTTCTACTTCGGGTGAAAGCAGCGGGTCTCCAGACTGCAACACTGGTGCACTAACCGGTGTGGTTGGAAGTCCAGCCTGAGCATGTGATTGCTGTACCATATCAGCCAAAGAAGAAAATGTATGTGGTGTTGGTGTGTGGACAGTCGGTGCAGGAGCGGCGTAACTCGGCGTTGGCACTACCGGGTGGTCGCTATATACCTGGGTTGAAGTATCTACAGCCTGATACGGAACGTGTGGTACTGGAGGAACTGCCGGCTCTTGTTGTGGCTCACTAGTTTGTAACTCACGAAAGACTGGTTGTGGCACAGGTTGCGGTGGTGTGTATTTTGGGAGTGGTGGAATATCAGGCTCTTTGGGTACAACCGCCGAAGTAGCGGCGGAACTCTCAACATTCTCGAGGGTCACTTCAACAGCGCGAAAAGCAGCTTCAAGACGTTGCATAGCCGAGTCAGCAGACATACCACTATTGATACGCTTCATCGCATCGAGTAGCGCGCTCATGTACTCACGCCCTACTTCATTGTTTATGTCAACGAGATTAACCGGATTCCCTACTTTTTCATTAACCACTGCTTTAATTTCTCTAATTCGTTCTACGTACTGCTGTTGGCCAGCTTTCGGTGTTGCAACTGAAGGAACTACAACTGCAGCAAGTGGCTCCGTATCTTCCACCACCGTCGCGACTGGACTTGCTTGGGAGAAGAGCGGCGTTGGGGCAGCCACGGGTGGTGTAGAGACAGCCACCGGAGGTGGTGTGGTTGGTGTTGGCACAGGCGCCGGGGCGCTTGGAATGGCAAATGAAGGCGCATTTCGAAACGTGCCAATTGTTGGGTGCTCTCGCTTTGGTAAACTATCTTCAACAAGTGTCTTTGGTGTAATTGGCACCAGCTTGAGGGCTGTGATTTTTTGTTCCAAAGATAGTCTGACACTTTGGTCTTTGCCACCATTTGCATACAGAAACACCAAATCTCTAATGTCATTTTTTTCTTCAGGATGTAGTTCACTTCCACGAACTGCCAAAAGAAGTGCAGTAATACCTGCTTGTGTATCTAAATCAAAGAGCCTATTCCCGTCAACGGGTAAAGAACCAACATTCACCATAATGTAATTATGATACCACTTTTTTTCTCGATACAGAGACTAGCGGTTATGAACACCCTGTGAATTACGAGTGCGTTCCGACTCAACTCGTAACAATTCTATTTCGCTTCGTACAAAGAGCTCAAGGAAAGACATCTCGTCATGCGCATCTACATATGATTCAAGGTATGGCATTGCCTGAATCCAGGCCATGTACATTTCATACGGAATGTCTCTTTGTAACATGAGCGCTCTAATGTGGTCGCGGGGCTGTGAATCAAACTCGTCAATGGAAACTAACGTCATGTCTTTCAAAAATGAAAACGCACTTGCATGAGTAACACCAAGAAGCGCATCTAATTTTGAAGGAGCTTCAACTCGATAGACTTCGCGTTTTAGTGCTGCTTCAAACGCAGCTGGGGAGCTATACCGCTCTTGTAGGATAGATCGAATATCAGTATCTTTTAGCAGCCTGGAAAGCACTTCAGTAAAAATTGACTGTTGATCAAAAAGTTTCGCAGCGCGCTCATGTTTCTTCATTGCTTCGGCGGCATTTTTGCGGTCAGGAGTCTGGTCAGCAAAATCTTCTGTTTCAAAAAATCGCAAAAGGCTTGTCTGTAGTTGCTTTAGTGTCGTAGTCAATTCATCAAGATCGGCATCTATCCGTGTGGCCACCCTGAGCAAATCTTCTGGCGATGTAATAGTGCCAAACTGTTGAACTTCTTCAACTTTTCTCAGTGTCGTGCTGGCTGTAAGTTTGAGCTGCTCATAGAGAAGCTTCCCTAGTTTTAGTTCTGGTGTAGACGCTTTAGCGGTTTCGAGCTCACTGAATTCGTAGACCAACTCGTCTGCGTGAACAGCCAGCATCCTGGCTCGATCGAGCGTAACGTCAAGACCAGCTTGGGTATGTTGAGGTATTTCAGATTCGTCAGTAACAGTGGGTGGAAATGTTGATTTCGTTAATCGGTCATACGCTGAAGCGATAGTGTCGTATTCAGTTTGAAGCTCTGCGATATTTTCTTCAAAAATTTCACCGCCAAATTCAAGCACTTTAGTATAATGAGCTACCAACTCTTCTGCTCTTCGTCTGGCAGTTTCAACTGCTAGCAGGTCACCATTTACCATAACTTCGGCCCCACTTGTCTGCTGAAGCGCTACAACAAAATCTCGATAGACATCCTCAACAAACCGCAAAAATTCTTGCAGCCCTTGTGGGGTATCAATTGAAAGTTCTTTCTCTTCAGCTGGATTCATAGTTGTTTAGGTATTCTACATCATTCCTGTTGGAATTGGTGGTGGTATCACCGGTTTTTGGTACCGCGCTTGTATCTCCGCCTCAACAGCATATCGTGAGCGACCATATCGAGCGAGACTCATTTCCATAAGCTTTGCCGCTCTTAGTGAATCTGAAACTATCGGCGGCAAAGTCGCAACACTGAAGGGCTGTGTTGGTATCCCATCCGCGAGGATACGAAGATACGCATTAAAATTTGGAATATACATAATGTCATGAACAGAAAATACCGGATGGAATTGATTATCAAGCATTTGTGCATCCTCGGTACCGACGCGGAAAACCGCCATAGACCCGACGTTACCAAACACCGCATCTTTGATACTGGGATCAAGTTGCGCAATGTACTGGTGCGCGACCGAAAGACCGAGCTTATACTTGCGAGCTTCGGAAAGTATAGACGCAATTGATGGTGTTGAAATATTTTGGAACTCATCAATATGAAGATAAAACGGCGGAAAACTGGCGCTAGGATCATCGACTCGAGACAATGCTGCCATGAGAATCTTGCCAACAAAAATCATACCGATAAGATTGGCGTTCAGTTCACCCAAACGACCCTTCGAGAGATTTACTAAAAGAATCTTGCGCTCATCCATCAATTGTCGGAAGTTAAACGATGATTGCTGTTGGCCGATAATCGGACGAATATAATCGTTAGCAGTGAGTGGATCGATTTTGGAGGTAATGTATGGAACAATATTTTCGAGCGCAGCCTCACCACCTGCTTTAGTGGCTATTTCTCGCCAAAACTGAATCACCACTGGGTTGGTTGCCTTTTCGAGCTTTTGTCTCCGATATCGAGCGTCAGCCATTACTCGTGAAATATCCATAAGGGTATTGCCACTTTCCGGATCTTCCATGACGAGCATGGTGGCGTTACGGAAGTACTGCTCAAACATCGGCCCCATTGACTCAGGATTGGCACCATAAAGTTTTTGGAAGATTGAAAAAAGCTCATTGACGACAAATGTTTTCTGTTCTGGCTTGGTGACGTCATACTCAAGCATGTTAAGGCCAATCACTCGGTCCGTTCGCGACGGATCGAAGTAAATAACATCTTGCTCCCGCTCATGAGGAACTGACCCAAGCACTTCTTCGATATCAGTACCGTGCGGATCTATGAAGCATACTCCGGCACCACTTTTGATATCTTGACTAATCAGGTTGGTGAGAAACTTGGATTTTCCAGTACCGGTTTGTCCAATGACATAGAAATGTCGCATTCGGTCTTTCTCAGAAATAAAAATCTTTCTTTCAGCCCCTCTGTGCGTATTAATACCAATAACCGACCCTGCCGAAGGCATATCGTTTGGCGCTGGCGCAGTTTTAGCTGTTGATTGCTTGAACTGCGGTGTTGAGTCAAGTCCATCTTCTGGAAAGTGAATAATGGTAGAAAGTTCTTTGAGTGAAAGCGGCAATGAAGATTTTGCACTAAACTCTCGAAACGAAAATGACTTTGTTGCTTTCCGTAACGCCCCGTTACGTACACGATTAAACGTGAATGAATTACCATCAACAAGACTAAACTGATGAAACGTAGACTCGAGTTCCGATAGAACTTGCGCTGCCCGGCGCTCTTCTGTAGCAGATACAACCATTCTGATGTTTGCTTCAACAATTTCTGCAGTATTCTTTTGTCGAAATAATTCCACTGCTCTCATATCAACTGGTTTTTGCTCGACGTGATGCTCTTTTTGTTTAGATCCGGAGGCAAAAATAAGATTTGAAACAGTATTTCTAAATTCTCCCATCATGGTACTACGATCAATCGCTTCGGCTGGTTTCGTTCCCTTCTCAACCTCTTTAATAATTGATTCATACGTCTCACGATACTTCTTTTCTGGAAAGCGAATAGCAAATTGGATGGCAGCGCCACCACCCTCGCGTTCAATTTTTGAAAAGGCATTTAAAATAGTTGCAAATGGATCACTACTAAAATCTTCCAGTGGCTTTAGTGGGTAGATGGGATGTTTTTTTAGACCAACCTCAGTAACAAGGGTTGTTCCTCCATCAACAAAAACATTGTAGTCGTGAGGCAAGATGGTGAGTATCGCGTGAGGAAAGAGTGAGAGCGTATGCTTTTCAAAAAGCTGTGCATACTCATTTGGTACCGATGCATAGTACACGATGTCATCGCTTTGATCAGCAACAGCTACCTCCAGTACAAAATGATTTCCCATTCGAGCAGCACCAAGTGTTCGAAGCCCGGAAAAAAGTTGTTCCATCATACCGATAAGACGCGTGAAGTCTCTGGCCACATCCTCTGTATTTTTTCTGGCTGGGAGCGTTATTTCGTACAGCGTCATATGAAGAAGATGCCAGGTTGGAAGTCCTTCTTTTAAATCTGCAATCTGCGCACCACCACGAATGTGTTCAATTAATTTTCGGTGCACTTCATCAATAACAAATGAATTCTGTGTTGATTCAAGAACGGAAAGCGCGTTCCGAACACCCTTTTCTGCGACCAGCTGCATAATATCTTCGACAGGGTCGTGTGACACAGCCATAAGCTCGGTCGAATGTCTAAGTTCCTCATCCGAAAGTTGGTAGCTTTTATCAAGCACCAGCTTGGGAGTAAAACTAATGTACTGTTTTATCTCCTGCTTACCAATTGTCTCAATATCAGTCGAATCTATTTCGGGAGTACGAGAAAGCACCTCTCGCTCTTTTTCAGCAATTCGCCTCCGCAAATATTCAATTTCTTCGTCCGGTGTAGAAAATTGTTTTGGAACTCCTTCGTACATTACATCTATTGTAACGTGAAGGCGCGACAGAGCCGTGCCTTCTTAACCACACCCATTCAAAGTCGAAAATCGTGATGTAAAGTTAAAAGTCAAAACTGTTTTGCGAAGCGAGAAAATCTCGCAAGTTCGAGGCGCGCAAGGAAATTATTGCGAGCCGTATTCAATATACGATGAGTAATAATTTACCGCAGCGCAACGAAGAAATTACTGATTTTATCTCTTCGCTAAGACGGCGCGCTTATAGACGTCAAGGTGTTCAAGTGCCGTACCAGTCCCCTTCGCCACACAAAATAGAGCTTGGTCTGCCAGACGAGCCTTTACTCCAGTTCGTCTACGAATTAACTCTGGGAAGTTTCTAAGCTGCGAGGTACCGCCAGTCAAAATAATTCCTCCATCGATAATGTCAGCGGCTAGTTCTGGTGGTGTCTCTTGAAACACGTCACGAATTGCCTTCACCATCTCTTTTAGTTCTTTCTGTGTAGCTCTAACGACTTCGTTACTCTTAATCTCAGTGGTGCGCGGCAAGCCAGAAAGCATGTCACGTCCTTTAATTTCCATCGTGAGTTCTTCTTCAAGTGGAAGTGCCGAACCAACACCAATTTTGATATCTTCAGCAGTCTTTTCACCGATAGCGAGATTACGAGTCTTTTTTACATAATCAATGATGGCTTGGTCGATTCGATTGCCGGCACACTTCACTGAGTTAGCGGCCACAATACCGCCAAGCGAAATCACCGCCACGTCGATAGTGCCGCCGCCCATATCAACAATCATGTGACCCTGTGGCTCGTAAATAGGAACACCTGCACCAATTGCTGCCAGGATAGGTTCTTTTACGACAAAGGCGTTTTTGGCGCCGGCGCGCATTGCCGCCTCAACTACCGCCCGACGCTCGGTTGATGTTACGCCGGCTGGCACCGATACCATTACATCTGGTCGAAACAAACTGTATTTACTCATCGACTTTTTAAGGAAGTACCGGAGCATCGCTTCTGTTACCTTATAGTCAGCGATTACGCCGTCTCGCATCGGGCGATACGCACGAATGCTTTCTGGTGTACGACCAATCATCTGCTTTGCTTCAGAGCCAACAGCCAACACTTCATTCGTGTCAGACACCGCCACTACTGACGGCTCGTTCAAGACAATCCCCTGTCCAGGGACAAACACCAGAATGCTAGTGGTACCGAGATCGATACCGATTTTAGGCGTAAGGGACGCAAACATGTAGGCACTATAGTACCACAAATTCTATACCCAATATATTACTGCGATATATAGCATATCTGCTATACTCTTCTCATATGCAAGATATTGGAACTCGGATTGCCGACGTACGCGAAACCGCTGGTCTTACCCAGACCGACTTAGCCAAAAAACTGAAAACCACCCAAAGCGCTATCGCCCGCATTGAAAGTGGTAAGCAAAACGTGAGCGCGGATATGCTCAAGCGTATTGGAAAGGCACTTGGCAAAAACCTTATCACTCTCTCACCCGGGACGGTGAACGTACAAATCACTGGCGGCAAGAAGCTCTCAGGTACTATTCAGACCAACACCTCAAAGAACGGCGCAGTTGGCTTGCTGTGTGCCTCCCTCTTAAACAAAGGCACGACGACATTGCATGGGATGCCACGCATTGAAGAAGTGCACCGTCTGGTTGAGGTACTTGAAAGTATCGGTGTGAAAATTGAATGGAAAAAAAGTGTCATGAAGATCACTCCACCAGCCAAGATTAATCTCTCAAAGATTGATATTGAGGCTGCCAAAAAAACCCGAAGCATTGTGATGTTCATTGGCCCGCTCATCCACCGCATGAGCACCTTCGCACTTCCGCAATCCGGTGGTTGTAAGCTTGGCAGCCGCACCGTACGGCCGCATTTCTATGCGCTAGAAGAATTTGGCGTTGATATTAAAGTGACAGAAGATGCGTACAAGGTATCTGTGAAGCATCGTCGCCCTGAAGAAATTATTCTCTTTGAGTCTGGCGATACCGTAACAGAAAATGCTCTCATGGCGGCTGCGCTTGGAACTGGTACCACTACTATTAAGTACTGTTCGGCCAACTATATGGTGCAAGAGATGTGTGTTTTCCTAGAGGCACTTGGTGTACAGATAGAAGGTATAGGTACTACCACCCTTACCATAACAGGCGCTGGGAATATCAAGAAAGATATCGACTATCATCTAGCTGAAGATCCTACCGACAGTATGTTCTTCCTCGCCACCGCGATTGTAACAAATTCATCTCTTACCATTACTCGCTGCCCGATTGAATTTTTAGAACTTGAACTGCTTACCCTCAAGAAGATGGGCTTTAAGTACACACAAAGCAAGCCGTACCTTGGAAAGAATGGTCAGGTAAAACTCGTTGATATAACGACCAAGCCATCAAAGCTGGTGGCCGCAACCGATAAAATTCATTCACGCCCTTACCCTGGCATCAATGCTGACAACTTACCGTTCTTCGCAGTTATCTGTACGCAGGCGGCTGGACAGACACTCATTCACGACTGGATGTATGAGAAGCGCGCTATTTATTTCACCGAGCTTGATAAACTCGGTGGCGACACGGTGTTGGCAGACCCACATCGTATATACATCACCGGCCCGAGTAAACTGCGTGCTAACGAGCTCGTCTGTCCACCGGCGCTTCGTCCGGCCACCATTCTTCTTATTGCCATGCTTGGCGCCGAGGGTCGTTCAATCCTCCGCAACATCTATAGTATCAACCGCGGCTACGAGAAGCTCGTTGAGCGCCTCACGACCCTCGGCGCGAACATCGCCTACCTTGACGAATTTTAGTGTGGGTCTATTCTTATAAAGAAGGAGACAAGACATGACCCAGCCAAAAATTCTTGGCCAACATGATATAAGCGAAACAAAGCGCTTATATGTGGCCAATGTAGTAGTGCTCCTTTTTTGCATCGTCGCAATGGGAGTAGGTATTTACTTCACGATAGGCACAGCATATATTGTTTGGCCATTTGTGATTGGAGTACCGATTGTTGGTCTGCTCATCCGCAACATATCGTTCTTTAAGCTCTGGCAATAAGCCGCCCAACAGATACAAATCGCCCGATTTTATCTGTTGGGCGATTTTGTTATACTACCCCCATGTACGTCATTGAAGTGATTCCTCTCATTCGCGGTACAAAGCTTGAATCACTCTCCTACTACTCGAGCCAGTCGTATGATATTGGGACCTTCTTGCAAGTGCCAATTAGAGGAAAAGATAAGCCTGCCATTGTTACGACCGTAACTTCTGTTGGTACAGCAAAAACGGCTCTCAAAGCAGCTACGTTTTCACTGCGCAAGCTCCCTAACCAAGCGACAACCAATATTGTTCCCTTCGCACTTAGAGAGACCGCTAGAACACTTACTCAGCGATACCCTGCGTCTCTGGGCGCAATTCTATTCGCTCTTCTTCCAGCTGATATAAGAGACGGCTTACGAACGTACAAAGACAGTGTCGCGATAAAACATCAGGAGGATCCTACTCCACAGATACTGATGGCTAGACTAGATGAACGCTATCGAAGTTACCAGAGTCACATCCGAAGTACCTTCGCCAAACGGGGGTCCGTTCTCTTTGTAGTTCCAACAAGTACCGATGTGGCCTACGCCAAGAGAGAACTAGGACAAGGCATACGCGACAGAATTATTACAATCACAGCAACCAGCAGCAAGAAAAGTTACCAGGAAATGGTAGAGGCTCTTGAAGATACAAAGTTTTCAAAGTTGATTATTACTACCCCACCATACGCGTACTGCGGCCGCAGTGACATTACGAGTATTATTATTGAGCAATCAGCCAGTGCTCATTACATCGACCGCACTCGACCGTACCTTGATCACCGCGATGTTCTGATGGCTTTTGCCGAAGCACAAGGTGCAAGTATTATTCTTGGTGATACCGTTGTTCGAACTGAAGAAGAAGCAAAGCGTCGAAGCGACACTTATTTCACCTATGGAGATGAAGTAAAACGCTTAGTATTCCCTGCTCCACTTCATATCGTAAAGCAAAATGATAAGCCGCACACTGAAGTCCCGTTTCAACTTTTCTCTCCCTCACTCATTAAGAGCATTACAACAACCCTGGAAGCAAAGGGACATGTATTTTTGTTTAGTGCCAGACGAGGACTAGCACCGGTAGTGGCCTGTATCGACTGTGGGTATATTTTTCGCTGCCCAGACTCACATACACCTTACTCACTCATTCGAACAGTTAAGAATAATATCGAGGAGCGATGGTTTGTTTCTAGTACCTCCGGTAAGCGAGTGCGAGCTGCCGACGTCTGTCCTTCGTGTGGCTCATGGCGACTTAAAGAACGCGGTATCGGTATCCAACATGTGTATGATGAATGGCGGGCGCTCTCCCCACATTCTGATGTTACACTTCTTGATCATACGACTGCACCAACGCCACAAAAGGTTGAGCGAGCTGTTCGAGAATTTTTTTCTAAAAAAGGTGGTGTTCTTATTGGTACGCAGGTTGCGCTTCCGCACCTACACCGTGGCGTAGACATGAGTGCTATTATCTCACTCGATGCAGCCAGAAGCACTCCGACCTGGAGAGCGGATGAGTCACTTTTTAGACTCATTATGAAGCTTCGTGAGTGTAGCCTTAAAGAAGTATTGATTCAGACAAGAAGCGAGATTGATCCTCTTATAGAATATGCCAATAAAGGTGCAGTTGAACGTTTTTTTGACGATGAGATTGCTCTTCGTGAGCAACTTCACTACCCACCATGTAGCATCTTTATCCTCCTAACATGGTCAGGAGCTGAGGCGGTTGTTCGTGAATCAGAGAAAGAAATCAGAACAATTCTTACGACCCCCTTAGCCGAATACTATACCAACCCTCACTCGACTCCATCTCATACACTTCGGCATGTACTCATGCGTATAAAAAAATCCGAAAATGACCAACTGCCTCTGATTCTTGACCAGGTGCGTCATTTGCCGCCGTATGTCAAAGTCGAAATCAATCCCGAAAGAATCGTCTAAATACAACATCTACTTTATTGCGCTACGGTAGTAGTGTCATTCATCGTACAAAGAGTACGCCCATACCAGTCTCCTTACGGCCTCGTATCTGATGCATTGAAACGATTCTTTTATTAAGGTAGGAAGGCATGACTTACTTCGCAAATTTAGCTATTTTTGCTATATTAGGCACATTATGGCCAAGCTTGTAGCCCAAAACCACCCTGCTCTACACACTATTTCTGAGGAAATTACCCCGGAAGAATTTTCTGACGGGACTGTAGCAAAAATCCTCAAAGGGATGCGTACAGCCATCAAAGAATATTCTGTTGATGGATTTTCGGCGGTCGCAATTGCGGCACCCCAGATAGGAGTAGCGAAGCGAATGTTCTTGATTGAAGATCAGAGCGGCTCGCCGGAAGAACGATTTCCTACCATTATTGCTATTAATCCACGGAT
>JACCDG010268291.1_pt1 | contig 17970 bp, 20 predicted proteins | sample 7442471 | NCBI WGS metagenome assembly JACCDG01 (sample SAMN15323444, study PRJNA562643) | freshwater metagenome | isolation source: river surface water | place: USA:Blue River Watershed | collected 2017-08-17 | reverse complement strand
TATCGGCATCTCTCCCCATGCTCAGCATGAGTGCGCAAATGATAACGTCTGCTAGCTCCGCATCAAAATTAATATCCCGGTCCTTTTTACGCTGGTCCGGGTCAACCTCAGTTAATGCCGCCTCAGAAAGGTCCCCTACCTCTTCACTTAGTTTAACCATCCGCTGCATGAAACGCGTCGTGTCATCTTGAGTGGAAGTACTCCGAAAGTGGGTGTTTAGTTTATTGATTTTCTCTAGAATCTCTTTCATATACTCAATGTAATATTTAATTTTTTCTATTAAATATTCTCTAGGTGCTTGTACGCCTCCGCACTCGCGACCCGTCCTCGTGGTGTCCGTTCCAGTAACCCTTGGCGGATGAGGTATGGCTCAATGACGTCTTCGATGGTTGATTGCTCCTCGCCGGTTGCAGCAGCAATCGTGTTGAGGCCAACCGGGCCGCCGTTGAACTTATGAATGATGGCGTTTAGCACAGCTCGGTCGGGGGCGTTAAGACCGAGGGGGTCAATCTCTAGGAGGGTGAAGGTACGACCGACAACGTCAGCCGAAAGGTCACTTCCTTCAAGTTGGGCCATGTCGCGGCAGCGTTTCAAGAGGTAGTTGGCGGTGCGTGGCGTGGCGCGGCAGCGCTTGGCGATGTTGGCGAGAATCGTTTCGTTTGTAGCTACACCCAAAAGGGCAGCAGAGCGCGCGAGGATCTGGGCTAACTCGGCATCGCTGTAAAACTCGAGGCGAAATGTACCGCCAGAAAAGCGTGAACGAAGTGGGGCAGAGAGGAGGCTGATACGGGTAGTGGCGGCAACCAGCGTAAAGGGTGGAAGTTCGAGTTGGACAGTGCGGGCAGACGGCCCTTTTCCAATGATGATGTCCAAGACGCCCGACTCCATTGCTGGGTAGAGTACCTCCTCGATACTTTTTGAGAGGCGGTGGATTTCATCGATAAAGAGCACGTCGCCCGGGCTGAGGTTCGTTAAGATGGCAGCTAAGTCACCAACCCGCTCAATGGCTGGCCCGGAGGTGGTTTTCATGTTGGTGCCAAGGGTCTTCGCAATCAGGTGAGCGAGGGTAGTTTTACCAAGCCCTGGCGGCCCATAGAGCAGCACGTGCTCAGCGGCGTGACCACGCTCGCGGGCGGCAGTGAGCAAAATACGTAGATTTTCTTTGGTTTTTGCCTGGCCAATGTACTCTTCCCAGCTGTTGGGACGAAGGGTTTGGTCGAGGTTGCCGGCGCCATCGCGGGAAAAAGTCGGGGGAGTAGTCATGCGTACTATTGTATAGGAAAACAAAAAACCGCCAAATCAGGCAGGGGAGCAGGGAAAATGCTTGACAAATTTTCTAACTGTGCTAGTATAGTTGGCAAGCAGAACGTGTTCTTGGGCCACTTGGGCTCATCCTCTCTTTACAACTCCATCGACACAAAATAAAAGCGTAGTGATACGCAATTTCTTTTGTCATCGAGCCTATAATTCTCTAAGCAACAAGGGTTACGTTGCGAGGGTACTTTGGTACTCACTTCGAGTGAGCGCACTGAGAGATTTCTTAGCGCGTCATCCACTTTCTTATCGGAAGGCTTGCTTAGAGAATTATCCGCTCGATAGAGTTGTGAAGAACGCGTCCTGACTTGTGGCCCACAATAGCATACACACCGAAGTTGCCTACTTGTAGCTAGAATAAAATATTGTCTACTACCAAAAAGAGCGGCTACCCCTGAGGGGGCAGCCGCTCTTTTTATATTTAGACCACGTGGTTGAGGAAATCGTCTACCTCTGGGTCCGGCTCTGGTGCAGCAACTGCGGTGTGTCGACCGTCTCTGAGGTCCACGACACGCATGAGTTCGTCGAGTGCCGTCACGCCGCTTAGTACCTTCTCGACGCCGTCTTCCGCCATACTCGGGATGCCCTGCCCCTGGGCTGCTTCCAGAATGATGTGCTCACGGGGGTCGCGGATGATGGCCTCTTCTACTGCCGTATCAACTTTTATGGCTTCAAACACTGCTTGGCGACCTCTGTAGCCAGTGTGGTTGCAGGCGGGACACCCAACTGCCTCATAGAGGGTGATGGGGTCAGCGATTGGTGGGGGAGCCGGGTGGGTCTTCAAAACTTTTAAGATAAGCTCTCGTTCTTCCGCAGTACTCTCGCGAGGTTGTTTGCATGCTTCACAGAGGACACGAACGAGTCGCTGCCCTAAGACCAAGTTGACCGACGCGCCAATCATGCGGTAGTCGACTCCGAGGTCGATGAGGCGAGGGAAGGCCCCAACCGCACTGTTGGTGTGGAGTGTTGAAAACACGAGGTGACCAGTTTGCGCAGCGTGAATGGCGGTTTCTGCTACTTCGCGGTCGCGGATTTCTCCTACCATAATGATGTCGGGGTCTTGCCGGAGCACGGCGCGAAGGCCAGCAGCAAAGGTGTAGTCGTCACCGACCTGCGTCTGCACAATATTGTCGAGCTTGTACTCAACGGGGTTTTCAATAGTGATAATTTTTACCCCTGGCTTGTGTGTCTCCTGCAAAAAAGCGTAGAGGGCCGTGGTCTTTCCAGAGCCGGTTGGACCAGTGGTGACGATGAGCCCGTTTGGGCGGGCCAACTCTTCTTGCATAATAGCGGTCAGGATTGGGTTGATGCCGAGTGAGGCCATGGTGAAGCTCGCGACCGTTGGGTCCAAGAGGCGCATCACCATAGACTCGCCAGACGCGCCAGGAATGATAGAGGAGCGTACCTCAACGTCGCGGTCACCAATGGTGAAGGTGAAGCGGCCATCTTGCGCCATGGTGCGGACATTGAGTGTCATGCCGGAAAGGAGCTTGAGGCGTGAGATGAGGCGGGTGTAAATTGATCGTTCAAGATCAGTGATGTCGTACAAGACGCCGTCCAGACGGTAGCGTAAACGGATGCCGGCTTCTTCTGGCTCAATGTGGATGTCAGAGGCACCGAGGGCGAGCGCTCCCGCAAACGTGGTTTCAAGTGTTTCCGAAATACGACGAGCGTTATTAACGGTTTTAATACTCTCGAGGTACTGCTGCACCGTTTCGGGGGTGCTGAAGGTTTTCATCTGGGCAGCAATCCGGTCGGTGTCGATGTCTAGCACGCCTCGCTTTACCGCAACGGTATTTTTTTGGTCGTGGTAGCGTTCCCAGCCGTGCTCGAGACTACTGGTGGAAGTCATAAAAATAGTTGGCTCAATGCCTTTGGTGCGCAAGGCCGCTATAAGTGCCTTTGTATCAGGGTTGTTGGGGTTTCTGATGGCGAGCGAGACCCGGTCGCGCATTTTTTCAAATACAACCGCCTGGGCGCGAATGGCTGTCGCCTCCTCAACCATTTTGAGTGCGTCAGGATTAATGGTGACGCCGCGGAGGTCAACGTACGAGTAGCCGTACTGCACGGCTAAAGACTTAATGAGATTATCTTCTTCTTGGCGACGAATCTCCTCGATTCGTTCACCGGTGATTGCATTGTTAAATTGCGCCATAGATTCTTTTCTATTGTATCAGGTATGAAGGTGGGGAATGTGGCGCATTCCCCTACGGTACGTGTGGGTGTGCGGGCTTATGTACAAATCGCTTAAAATATGCTATAATATTAATAATTATGTTCATCTTCAGGGAGAGCAACCATGCTCCGTGTTCTACTGCTTGCAGCCGTTCTGGCTTGGCCTAGCCTAGCGCTGGCCTGCAACACCGACCGTGAGGTCTGCGATTTTCCTTCCGACGAAGAGACGCTTACTCGAGCGGCGGAGAATCATACGGTTAACACCGAGCGGCGTCTGCTCGGTATGGATCGCAATGAGGCACTGGCCAGGAGGCTGCAGAAGGCTGTCAGAGTGCCGGTAGTCTGCGCTAACCGGGTATATCCCTCAAGCCGTGGCAACTACAACGCTGCCCTGTGTGCACCTGCGGTGTGTCTATCGCTCCCGCCAACCAGCGCCATGCAGTTCTCGTTCAGTCCCGAGGTATCAAGGCGGGCGCGGGCGGGTGAAGCAGTCTATGTTTTGACCGGCCCGGCAATGCGTGCGTGCGTCCGAGCGCACTACCAGCGTTTCGGCTGGAAAGCTTGGCGCTACTAAGAAGGTTCTAGGGCCCGTATGTGAACATGCGGGCCTTTTTCTATACTTTTGCTACAATGGCTTCTAATTATGGAAACGTTTCGGATTAGTGCAGTGGAGGAATTAGAGGGTGTTGCGACGTGGGTACTCGCAGTCGCTGCCGCCCGGCCACAAACCGAAGCGGTTGTGCTCGCCCTTCATGGTGACTTGGGGGCGGGAAAAACCACGTTCACCCAGACGCTCGCACGCGCACTCGAGGTCAACGAACCTGTGACGAGTCCGACCTTTGTCATTATGAAGGGGTATGAACTTGAGGAACAGGTATTCAAGAATCTCATTCACATCGATGCGTACCGCCTCGAAAATAGCAGTGAACTATCGGTGCTCCACTTTGATCGTATCTTAAAAGAGCCGCACACACTCGTGGTGATTGAGTGGGCCGAGAAGGTGGCTGATTTGCTGCCAGCGGGAGTGATTAATCTTTCCTTTACGATCGAGGGTGAACAGCGCGTACTAACCCTTACCTAAGCTATGGCTAAAAAAGATTCCAATCAAAAGACTCTCGTCCTGCTCGATGCACATGCTATTTTGCACCGCGCCTTTCACGCCTTACCTGACTTCGCCTCGCCCACCGGGGAGCCAACTGGTGCACTCTATGGTGTCGTTACCATGCTCTTAAAGATTGCTGAGGAGCTAAAGCCTGACTACATCGCAGCCTGTTTTGATCTTCCGAAACCAACCTACCGCCATGACGCCTATAAAGAGTATAAAGCTGGCCGCGCCAAGACTGACGATGGGCTCGTCGCGCAAATTATTCGTTCGCGGGATATCTTCGCGGCGTTTAATATTCCCATTTTTGAGTGTGAAGGCTTCGAGGCTGACGATATTTTGGGTACCATCGCGCACCAGCTAAAAGGTGAAAAAGATCTCCGGGTGATTATTGCTTCTGGTGATATGGATACGCTCCAGTGTGTCGACGGGAAGCGCGTGCAGGTCTACACCCTAAAGAAGGGGATTAACGACACCATTCTCTATGACGAGGCAGCGGTAAAAGAGCGCTTTGGTTTTGGTCCTAAGCTCGTACCCGACTACAAGGGGCTGCGTGGTGATACCTCTGACAATATTCCTGGCATTCGTGGCATTGGTGAAAAAACGGCGACCGACATCATTACCACTTTCGGTTCTATAGAAGAGATTTACAAAAAACTCAAAAAGAACGAGCAGGCCTTTCTCGATGCGGGTATTAAAGCGCGCATGATCGGCTTGCTGAAAGAGGGGGAGGAAGAAGCGCAGTTTTCAAAAATGCTCGCGACTATAAGAACCGACGCTCCGGTTACCTACGAGGTGCCGCAGAGTCACTGGAAAGAGCGAGTTAATAGCGAAGCTATACTAACGCTCTTTGCTGAGCTGGGCTTCCGCACGCTCGCCGCCCGGGTACGGTTTATCTTTAACTTAGCTGAAGATGTGACGCCAAGCCAAGTAGAGACCGGTATTTCAGAGCGCGCCGTCAAAGAAGCGAGCGTCATGCTCTGGCTCCTTGAGAGTGATCGCACGAACGTAAGCTATGAAGATATTATCGACTACGGTCGTAACTATTTTGAAACTACTGACTTCGCGCAGATAGTCGAAAAGTTTATGGCGAAGCTCAAAGACCAACAGCTCTTGGGCGTGTTTGAAAATATTGAAATGCCACTCCTTGAAGTGATTGAGTACCTCAATGGCGTCGGGGTTGCACTTGATGTGACCTACCTCAAAACCCTTTCGGAAAAAATGCACATTGAGCTTACTGCTCTTGAGGGAAAAATTTATGAACTCGCGGGGATGACCTTCAACATCAACTCACCCAAACAAATGGGGGAGGTGCTCTTTGATACACTCGGCCTTAAACCAAAACAGCAGAAGAAGACAGCAACCGGCCAGCGCTCTACCCGTGAGAGTGAACTCGAGAAAATGAAAGATGACCACCCGATTATCGTGGAAGTTTTGCGCTACCGTGAACTGCAGAAGCTCGTTTCAACGTACATCGACAACTTGCCCGGCATGGTGGCAGCCGATGGCCGCCTCCATACTACGTTCCTGCAGACGGGCGCAGTGACCGGTCGTATGGCGAGTCAGAACCCTGGTCTCCAGAATATCCCGGTAAAAACAGAAGAGAGTAAAGCCATTCGTCGGGGGTTTGTGGCAGTACCAGGCTACACCATGGTTTCTATCGACTACTCACAGATTGAACTTCGCGTGGCCGCCATACTTTCTGGCGATCAGCAGCTCATAGAGATTTTTAAAAACGGTGAAGACATTCACGCTGGGGTGGCCTCACGGGTGTTTGGAGTACCGCAGAAAGACGTCACGAGTGAGATGCGCCGTAAAGCCAAGGTGATTAACTTCGGCATCCTCTACGGCATGGGGGTCAATGCGCTGCGAGCAAACTTAGGTGAAGGTACCGGAAGGGAGGAGGCGCAGGAGTTTCTCAACGCGTACTTCAATACATTTACTCGTTTGGCTGAGTACCTTGAAGAGACGAAGGGCTATGCCCGTATTCACGGTTACACCAAAACTATGTTTGGCCGCCGCCGCCATTTCCCAGGGATTACCTCTTCCGCTCCATTTATCCGCGCGAGTGCGGAGCGCATGGCAATCAATGCACCGGTCCAAGGAACGGCTGCCGATATTATGCGTATTGCCATGAACGAGGTGTATGCGCACATTAAAAAGCGCGAAGATGACGCCGTGCGCATGCTCCTTCAGGTACACGACGAACTCGTGTTCGAGGTGCGCGATGATGTGCTCGAACGCGAATGTGAAAAACTTGAAGCGATTATGGAGAACGTACTCCGTGATCAAGAGACCTACGGCGTACCGATTTTATGTGATGTAGAAGTAGGACCAAACTGGGCAGACTTAGAAAAGTTTAAAAAGTAAAGATAAAAAAGAAAAAATGACGAAGAAAAAGCCCGGCGCAGTGCGCTGGGCTTTGGGGTTACGGGTGCGATCTGAAACGGCTGCCTTCAACTCGGGGATCCTATATGCTTTGGCTCGCGTACGATACGGCTTTTTGCATAATTTCAATCGGGCACATTTCGTCGCGCAGGATCTGTATTTGCAACACTTCATGACGAAACAGCTCCATCGAGAACGAACCATCTTTGTGTACACACTGAAGCAGGGCGGCGTTGAATAGTCGTTCGGCTGGAACTGCAGCGCACATAGCTTCTGCTGCTTCGGCGGTAACGTTTACTGCAGCGATATCATCATGTTCGAGGAGTCGCGGCATCTCCTGTACGAAGTCTGCTTCTGAAGCAAATGAGGTGAAGAAACAGACACCCGGCTGCTTGCTTTCGGGTTTCCTGCGAAGAACGACGAGGTAGGACATAGTTGGTCTCCCTGACTTTGTTAAAACTGTTTGTATGTAACCACAAAGCACAAATATGTCAATAAAAAGCCCAGCGCAGTGCGCTGGGCTTTGGGGTTAGTTGCTGAGAATACTTTCCAAAAACTCTTTCACGTTTTTAAGGGTGCGGCCGTCTTTTATTTTGAAGCTGGCGAATTCACCAAAGTGATTTGAAATCCATGGGGCCAACTTAGCCGGTTCGCCGTTTTGAAGGAACGTTGATTCACTGCTGTGTATGTACGTTGGTGGTGTGTGCTTGTGCCCGCGCATGGTGCGCAAGAGTTCAACACCTCCACCACCAGGCATTTGCACGTCGGTAACGACGGCATCAAACTCGGTGGTTTTGATTTTATCAAATGCCTCGAGGGCGTCACCAGCTTCAGTGACCGTGAAGCCAATATTGCTTGCCAAGAGTGCAAGGCAGCTGCGTAGCGACAAGTCGTCGTCGACAATGAGTACGTGCATGTCCTTAGTCTTCCTCTGTTTGGGAACGGTTCGTGAGTATCTAACCAAATCGCCACTGTGGTGTCAATGAATCACCGTTCGGTTTGGTGGTATGATACCCGGTATGTTTTCAGTCATCTACGGAAATGACGATAGTGCGGTGCGGAACGCACTCTTAAAAAAGACGGGCAGTGCTGCTGCGTTGGGGGTTGTGGTGACACAGATTGACGGCGACACCTACACGCCGGGGGTGTTTTCCGATGCGGTGGGCGGCACGTCGCTTTTCGGTGAAGCGATGCTCTTTGTGGTTGATGCAGCCAGCGCAAAAGCCGATTTTAAAGCTGAGCTCATTGAAAGTTTGTCGGCACTGAAAGACTCGCCACATGAATTTATTGTCATTGAGGGGGCGCTCTTGGCTCAAGAGAAAAAGGTATATGCCAAGTTTACCGACACACTTGAGGAGTATAAAGCTCCGGCAGCCGAGCGCTATAACGTATTTGCGATGGCTGACTCGCTTGCAAAGAAAGATAAGAAGACGCTCTGGATGCAATTAATGGAAGCCAAGGCAGCCGGACTCTCTTCGGAGGAAATTATCGGTACCCTCTGGTGGCAGATTAAGAGTTTGCGGTTAGCGGCGGTTACCGCCAGCGCTGAGGAGGCAGGCATGAAGGACTTTCCGTACCAAAAAGCCAAGCGAGCATTGGGTTCATTTAAGCCTGGTGAGCTTGAAGCTCTTTCGATGAGTTTATTGACGGTGTACCACGATGGGCATGGGGGAGTGAGGGATATCGATGCGGCGTTGGAGGGGTGGGTGTTGAGTCTTTAGTGCGACACATCCGGAAGTGATGGTGTGAAATCTTAAAACCTTTCAGTTACCTGAAAGGTTTTTATTATCCGTGTCTTGTAGCTGGGAATCGACTCTTGCTTAAACAAACGAGCTTCAAAATCAAAGTTCACTTTGATTTATGATGCGAGTGCAGTTTAAGAATGGTTTGCATACGGGGTCAGTACACCTTTTGGATATTTTAAGGTGGGCTTGTGGTCACGAGTTACTAACTATAATTGTTCGCTTTGCTCCAATTCTAGTAAGTGTTCTCGACCCCGGCTCGCGGTTTTCTTTTCTTGGGAGAAAAGAAAACAACGCTGCGCCTCGCACAAACGCCGCACCTGCCGCAGGGCAGGTGCTAAATAAAAAACCTTCCATTTGAATGGAAGGTTTTTTATTTGCGTTTGTGCGCCCAGTAGGGATCGAACCTACGACCTTGTCCTTAAAAGGGACCTGCTCTACCGGCTGAGCTATAGGCGCATATGTATGAGTTCAGGTTTTCCCAAAATCGTGGCAAAACTATAGCACGTTATAAGGGTAAATCAAACGCGAAGGCGCCGGCGCCGGTGATGAAGAGGGAGAGGGAGATGCCGAGGAGGAGGACGTAAAAGATGCGTGGGGGAATTGTCTCGTGGGTGAACCAGCTTCCAAGGATGATGAGCTTGAGACTCATAAGGAAGACTACAATCGCGGCAATCTGAGTGGCGTAGCCAAGTACGAGCATAGCTCCGGTTATACATTCAGTGAGCGCGAGAACAACTGCACTGAAGCGGCCGTAGGGCCACCACGAACGTGTGAACGTCTCTTTCAGTGTGCCGATTGAGCTCGCGTGGAGAAGGCCGAGGTACATCAGTACCGTGCCAATAATTACCCGCAGGATGAAGTAGGCAAAGAGAGCGAGAAATTGTATTGGGAAAGGGTTCAGCATGTCTTCCTAGTGTAGCACTTTTGCATAATTAATTTTTCTAGGGTATCCTCACTGAAAGAGCTCATTTTTTTGAAAGGAAGCAAGATGCGACACGTGTCATACATCAGTGTGCTTCTCATGGCTTTGTGTGGGACTCCCAATCAAGTTCATGCGGAGATGCGTTATGCGCTCATGGTACTTACGTACAACTGTGATGCTGCTACGTTATCGCGCGTGCAGGATGCAGTGGATTTGTTGCCAGATGAAGCCTTGCTAGTGGTGGCTAATGAAACGTTGTGCGTCGAGGAATCGCGCGTTATGGAATTCGGGTCTACCGCACTGGTGCCGTCTGCGGTTGAAATTGTGAAGCCGCCAGCCAGTGTTGATATGTCCGAGGCAGGGTACCTTGTGGTCATTAAGCAAGTGATTGAGCTTGACCCCTTGGCCACTGATGCCTAACGTAGTTCGTTGTATTGGAGTCGCGTTTGTGACTCCAATTTTAATACAGTATGCAAAAAGTAGTCATTTTAGATTCAATCAGGAGTGCCCATAATGTGGGTTCAATTTTTAGAACGAGCGACGGGGCTGGAGTCGCACATATATATGTCTGCGGGTACACCCCGGCTCCTATTGATCGCTTTGGTCGTGCGGTGCCCGAAATTAAAAAGACGTCGTTGGGTGCAAGTGAAACAGTGCCCTGGAAAGCGGTGAGTGATAGAGATGTGCATGGACTCGCTGCAACGCTTCGGGCTGAGGGGTATACCATTGTGGCAGTGGAACAAACTGAGGCGTCGGTACTGCTGTCTGACTTTGTCGTACCTGAAAAAGTAGCGTACGTTCTCGGAAATGAAATTGATGGAGTTTCGGCAGCGTGGCTTGCTGTTGCCGATACGGTGCTTGAAATACCGATGCGGGGAATGAAGGAGTCACTCAATGTCTCCGTGTGTGCAGGTATCGTATTATTTAGGTAACTAAAAAGCGACGAAGGTACTGCCTTCATCGCTTTTTACTATTGGTACTATGCAGATTTGAGTGCGGCTAACTCCTCCTGCACTACGTCCGCGTCACTCCACGGCTGTCGGCTGTTGTTTGGTCCCATGATGTATGGGTCAGTACCCTTACCTGAAATGAGGACGTAGCTCCCGTCTGGCGCTTCTTCAAAAGCGGTTTTAATCGCGAGTCGTCGATCCATGATGATGTCGAGCTTGCTCGCATCGGTGATGCCTTTTGCCATTTCGTCGACAATTTTTCGTGGGTCTTCATCGTAAGGGTCTTCGTTCGTCAGAATAATTTTGTCACAGTAGCGTTCGGCGATAGCAGCCATCTCAGGGCGCTTCCAGGTATCGCGACCACCACCAGTGTTGCCGAGAATACAGATTTTAGGCTGATCTTTAAATGCTTGGTAGAACTTCTCGAGCGAGTCTGGTGTGTGGGCGTAATCAACGACTGCTGTGATGTGCTTACCAGCATCTTTAGCGGAAAAGAAGTGCTCAACGCGGCCTTTAATTGGCGGCAGCTGGCGAAGGGCTTTTTCAATCGTGCGCAGCGGTACACCCAGGGCTCTCGTCATGGTGATTGCTGCGAGTGTATTGTACACATTGAACAATCCGACGAGCGGTACCCTGATGGTCATTTCTTCTTCAGCGTCTTGGAAAATGAGACTAATGCCATCACGGTGGAGTGTGTAGAGCTTGAGTCCAGCGAGTTGGTAGGGGAGCTTTTCTTCAACCGCAAAGTTTAGGAAATCAGCTCCGTGCTCATCGTCGACGTTGGCAACAATGTAGCGCGGTTGCTTACCCGATTCCTCAAGCTGCTGCGCGATGGCGAGCTTGGCTGCTTTGTACGCTTCAAACGAGCCGTGTGATTCAATGTGCTCTGGAGTGAGGTTCGTAAAGACGAGTGCATCCATATGGATGAAACGGTGCCGGAACTGCTTCGCGCCCTCAGATGTCATTTCTACCACTGCGTGCGTGCAGCCAGCCTTCACTGCATCACGGAGAAACTTCTGCACAAAAAAGCGTCCGGGCGTGGTCATCTTAAAGAGGTTTCGCTTTACGGTGTCACCAATCTTGAATTGAATGGTGGAGAGTGAGGCGACATGCTTGCCGTCTGCCTCAAGAATCGCCGTGATGAGTTCAGTCACAGTCGATTTACCTTTTGTACCCGTAACGGCAATAACGGTAATTTCTCGAGAAGGGTTGCGGTAGATAATGCTCCCCAGGTAGGCCAACGCAAGGTGGTAGGGTGGACGCAGCTTTGCGAGGACACGCCGAGGGATAAACCGCTTGATCCAGTACAAAATGGTGCTCATATATAGGTAGTATACGACCTTTGCTGTGCTATCGGCACTTGTCGCCGTGGACTATGCCTGGGGTAGTGGCGCCGGTGATTCGCGAAGCTTCGTAGTATAGAATAGCGGTATGCGACCAACTGCAGTGAAATATGGCGGAACAGCTTTTGCGGGCGTATTGGTTGGCGTTTCGTTGCTTCACCCAGCGCTATGGCCACTTGTTTTTATTGGTACAACCTGGGTATTCATGCTGCTGGCGCAGGCGACTACCTGGCAGCAAGCAGTTCGTTTGAGTTTTGTCTTTGGGCTACTGAAGACACTCACGGCACTCATTTGGTTCTGGGCTGTCTACCCACTCGATTGGCTTGGTATTGAAAGCGTTCTCCTGCAGGCAGTATTGGTAGTGGTGTACTGGCTGCCGGCAGCTGTCATGTTTGGTTTCGGCAGTATGATGCTTGGAGTGGCAGTTTGGTATACGAAAGCCTGGCGCTGGCCCTATCAGCTACTGACCGTATCGGTAGTGTGGCTTATGGCTGAAATGTTGGGGGCTACTATTTTTTCTCTGTACACCCTGGGTCCCGGAAGTTCACTGCAGGCAAGTTTTAGTTTTGGGTTTAGCGGCTACGCACTAACAAGTCAGGGTTGGCTCGGGGCGCTGGCTGCGTATATGAATGTGTACGGACTCTCATTTTTAGTGGCGAGTGGGAGTTTGCTATTTTTGGCACTCTATCGTGTATCGCCGCGGTGGGGACACAGTGTTATTGCATTCATTATTATTGCGTCAGTTCTGCCGGTGACGTTTTCACACCAACCGCTTCCTCAAGGCGTTTTTATTGTTGGGACACAGTGGACGACTGCTGATAAGCAAAACTGGAACACCTTTGACAGGGCAACCATCGTCATGGAAATCCTGGAGCACGCAGCAGCAGCAGGTGCCGCATACATTATCTTCCCTGAAGATACACGGGTGAGTGAGGCACTGGGTGGGACAGAAACGACCATGCGCGTGCTAACGAATCTTTTCCCCCAAGGTGTCATTGTAGTAGATAGTGGTCGGGTCGATGTTTTAAAGCGCGCCTACCTCCGTGCGTATATTTACGATACCAAGGCAGCCAAGGTGTACATGTTTGATAAGCAGTACCTAGTACCTCAAGGAGAGTACACCCCATACGTCTATGGTGCACTAATTGCGCGGCTCCCACAGTCTCCATCACTCACGCAGGCGTTAAACGATATTTCGTACTGGCCCGGAATTAACCAAGCGACAGTCAATCTTCCCGAACACATTCCTGCCGTTCTATTTTGCTTTGAGAGTGTGACCCCGAGTGGGGTAGCTGCGGCAACACGCGACCGTGCCAAAGTTCCCTTTGTAGCGCACGTTGTGTCGCACGGCTGGTTCCATCGCGAAGTGCCGGTTTTGGTGCATCAGCTTGATGCGATGCTCCTAATGCAAGCGCGGTATACCGGCCACGCGATAGTTCAGTCGGGCAATCTCGTTACCACGAAACTCTACCTACCTAATGGCACTATCGTTATTCCAGAGATAATTGCCGAAGGAACAACGTGGACTCTCTCAGCGCTCTAGTTGTGCGGTGAACATGTAATTCACAAATTCAGTTGGCGCATACAAAATCACAAAGTATTTTTGTCTCGGTTGCTCTGCCAGAGGGTATTGCAATGATGCGTTGTTCACGAAGCGTGCGGGGATAACAATCACTAGTTGACGGACAAGGGCGTATTATATATGTATATGAATTATGTAACATTAATGATACCGGTGGTATCGAGACGACAATTGGTCATTGCGGTATTGGGGCTACTAGCGCTCGTGGCTGCGTTTGTGATGTGGAGCGGTCAGCGCAGTGCAGACGTAGTGCTTCCATTGGCTGAACCATTAAGCGACAGACCGATGGTAGATACTTCAACCTACCTCTATTTTAGCGGGATACAAACTCAGAATGAAGCTGACGCCGGGCTACATACCTATGCTTTGAACCTAACGAACGGTTCAGTTGAGCGCGTTTCAGACTTTCCTGACGACCACAGCTTCTCTCTGGTTGATGAACGTCACGCACTCTTTGTGGGGCAGAATTGGAACGTTGAAGACACTGCCGATCCTGACTACTGGTTGCCTATCTGGGTTGATTTTGGCGACACGATGCACGGTATTCTAGCCGCAGTGAGTGGCTGGAACGAAGTGGATTTGGTCGCACATCCAAATGGACGAAACATAGCCTACGCGCAACAGCCAGAACAAGTAGACACCGTCGCAACACGCGCGTTGGCCAGTTGGGAGGTAGTTACAGCTGTTCCTGAGGACGGCACCGTTGAGCGCATTCCGGGCGCGAGTGCACCACAGTGGGTAGGTGAAGGGTTGGTGTACCTTAAAGCTGATGGTGTGTACTATCGCGACCTGACCACGAGCACAGACGTCCGCCTCTTTGCTGGGTATGAAGGGCTCACCCGTAACGCTGATCTTGCTGCCACTCCTGATGGCCGCTACCTCGTCATAACTGTCCCTGGTCTGAACCTAATTGAAGTACTCGAAGTGAACACATTTGCAGAAGATGGTGCAGTGAGTATCTACGTGCACACCGATCCGTCTGCTGCGTATCTCCACCCAGTCTTTGATAGGGAGCATAACGTATTTGCTACTGTTCGCTTTGAAGACCAAACACCTGTAATTGAATTCCGAGGTGTGACTGATAGCCAAGTTCTTCAGGAGGAGCGCCTTACTGGATTTACTAAAGCATTCTTTGCCCTTAATGACTGGAGTCCATTGCGCATTATGGACGCAGCGAGTGCTCAGGAAGCGGTACCGGATACACACACTAATGATCATGAATAAAACAACATATATGGTTACAAAAATACATTCTTCAGTACGCGTTGCGCTCCTCGTTGCACTCATGCTCACGGTAAGTATTCCGCTGTCGCTCTACGCGTCAGATAAGTTTGGGGGCGGCAAATCAAGCACAACAAACGGAGGTGGTGGTGGAAACTACTCTATAACCACTAATTCAAATAGTCGTTACGGAGCGGTGGATGTTCGTAACAATCGAACAGGGGAGACTTCTCAATTCCGTGACTGGAATGGTGACGGTGACTACACCGATGATAATGAGCGGATGACGAGTAATAATCGAGGTGGTGGCGGCGGTGGCGGTAATGGCGGTGGCGGTGGTAACGGTGATTGTATCAATGGTAATAATGGTCGAAACTGTGGTGGCGGTGGTGGTGGTAATAATGGCGGTGGCGGTAACGGTGGCGGACAGCAGTGTGTGGCGGGCGGTACCTGCCAGACTACTGTCAGTAACAACCAGTGTGGTGTAGCAGTAAATGTGTCTGGTACAAATCGATGCTCAGGTGGTACCCGCACCTGCCAGGCACCAACGACCGTCCCGGTCAGTACACTGCAGGCTCCGTGCACCAGTTTCAATGATTTCGACCCAGACTCAACCCTTCGCACAGACCCAACCGTTGTCCGTGAAGGTGATCCGGTGCGAGTATTCTGGGATCTCGGTACCTCACGCAATTACCATGGCAACTGTACACTTCGCGGTTCAGGTATTGCCACAAACTTTGTACTCACGTCACGCTCAGGTAGTGTCACGATTGCAGAAGTAACAGGGCCACATCAATACACACTCTCGTGTGGTGCCGCCAGTATCAATCTACAATTGCGGGTGATTCCTGAAGTGTACGAGTCATAGACCGGCTCCGTAACAACAAAAAAATCCTGGCAACTGCCAGGATTTTTTTGTACGTGCGCTACATCTGTCCGAGTACCTTAAGTGCTTCACGCACCGCTTCGTTTGCGGTAGCAATGGTTGGCGGAAGTTGCAGTACCACTTTACGAGCATCAACCGGTGGGTATCCAAGTGAGACGAGTGCGTCGATGGCATCGCTCGTGTAGCTTGGGAGTGCATTCGGGCTCGTGTGCGTGTCGGTGCTGACAAAATTATCAAACGCATCCTTGAGCTCCATAACAATTTTTTCAGCTGTTTTCTTGCCAATACCTGACACTTTTGTGAGGTACGACGCATCGTTACTGATGACTGCATTTTTAATTGTGGCAACATCAGCCTTGATCATAATGTCGAGTGCAGATTTTGGCCCAATTTTAGGAATAGTGAGGAGGAGTTCAAAAATTTCGAGTTCATCGGCAGTTGTAAAACCATAGAGGTCGAGGGCGGTCTCGCGTACCGCCAAGTGGGTATGGAAGCATACCGATTGATCTACCTGGTAGCCATAGCCTGCAGTCGTATAGATAAGGTAGCCCACACCGTTTACATCAATCACTACTTGGTTGGCGGCAGCGCTCGCAACAAAGCCGCGGATCTGTCTAATCATATACGTGCTAGTGTACACCAGAAGGGGAGGGTTTGTCTTCGCGGTACCGTAGGCGTTGCATTTTCTGTACTCCTAGGGTATAGTTCAGCCCACGTAAAACGTATATATATGCCAATTACCAAAGGAGCAGAAAAAGCCCACCGTTCATCGCTTAATAAGCGTGTGTACAACGTTCGTCGTGCTCGCGCCATGAACGACACGGTGAAGAAAGTACAAAAGCTCGCTGCCGCTGGATCAGCTAAGGAAGCCGAAGCTATCTTGCCAGCCGCTTTCAAAGCAATTGATAAAGCAGCCAAGCGTGGTGTCATTAAGGACAACACAGCAGACCGTAAGAAGTCTCGCCTCGCTGCCGCCATCAAGCGCGCAACAAAGTAACAAAAAAGCACCACGGCCGTGGTGCTTTTTTGTTCCCAAGCAGTTTGCTACACTTACGACCATTGGTGTATATGTCTCAATACGTATCTAAAAAAACGTTTGTGTGTATCGTGGTCATCCTGCTTTGCGTAGGGGTGTGGTATGGGTACACCAGTACAGTACCAGAGGCCCCAGCACGAGATGTACGATTCGTTTCGATCGCAACCGACGAAGTGCTCACTGCGCAATTTCTAAACGACAAGGTTGTACTGAACGGGCTTGGTCTGCGCGATAGCACGCTCACCGAAGTCGACTCCTCTTCAGGTGTACGGTTTGAAGACAGAGTAACTGGATTAACACTATGGAGTGAAGGTGCGCAGGTAACGCTCTATGAACGAGGAGCGATTATCTTCACTGGCACTGAATCAGCTGAAGCGTCAAACACCTCAGCACCAGTTGAGAATACCGTCGCCGATTTGTTGCTTAATACCACGTGGATATGGCGTGAGACGGTCATGAGTAACGGTGACCAAATTGAACCCGGTGACGCTACTGCTTTTTCAATAACACTCAGCGGCGGCTCTGTTACGGGAACGACCGATTGCAACAATTTCCAGGGTACGTACAGTCTCACCAGTGCAGCACTCTCTATGGGGCCATTTTCGATGACAAAAATGTACTGCGTAAATTCACGTGAGCAAGAGTTTATCAGAGCGCTTGAGGGACAAACTACTGCGCTCTTTAACCTTGAGGGTAATTTAGTACTCCTCTTAAAAGACGATGCTGGCTCAGTATTCTTCACGAGAGCGACGACGTCACCAGTTCAGTAGCTTGGTCGTTAGTGGCGGATATAGAATGAAAACGTGATTGTGTCATCAAGGAGAAGCTCCTCTTTGTTGCGTACACTTGCCTTGAGCGGGAGAAGGTAACTACCACTGTGGCGGTCAGGAAAAATAGAGGTAGTGAAGGTAGTTGTACCAATAGTGACCGTTACCGGAAGCGAGCCAAATCCACGCCGATTGTGCGCATACGTTTGCTTTATGGTTGTCCCTAAATCTTTAGGAAGGGTCACAAAATGCCAGGAAGCAGATTCCCCGGGGTAGAGCCAAATTTTTGCTTGAGCGGTGTATTTTGGTGGCGTCGCCATCCAATAAGTATAATCACCAGGCCATCTTTTTGCACGACTCGCATTTTTACCAATTTAGTTCTATACTGTCGCAGTTCAGTTTGAACAGAGTGAATATATTGGAGGATTGGCCGAGTGGCTGAAGGCAGCGGTTTACTAAACCGCCAGAGGGTTAAACTTCTCGTGGGTTCGAATCCCACATCCTCCGCAAATACCAAAACCCAAACAAAGCATAGGCTT
>JACCDG011532691.1_pt1 | contig 17973 bp, 34 predicted proteins | sample 7442471 | NCBI WGS metagenome assembly JACCDG01 (sample SAMN15323444, study PRJNA562643) | freshwater metagenome | isolation source: river surface water | place: USA:Blue River Watershed | collected 2017-08-17 | reverse complement strand
GTTTTCCAGTTCACGCAACCCTTGCCCCAGTTTTTCAGGTTTTTCCAGCCAACTGCTGGTCTGAAATACGGCTTATTGTTTAGTTTGTCATCCAGCGAACGGAAGGTGCTTTTGGTTTGAAAGCCGAAGAACGCAACCCTGTTTGCGACAACGATTTGCTCTTCTTTTGACGCTTTGCTTGGCGTTGATGCGAATTGCCTTCCGCCGTAATTTTGCCAAACACTTTTAGCCATTCCGAGTCCACCTGCGTAGTAACCACCGTCGTTCCATTTGTGGTTCGTTTCGCACCATGCGATTGCTTCCCAGAACTTGACTGAGCCTGCTTTGCGTGTCCGCAGTTGCCTTGCGAGTTCAGGGTGGGTAGTCCCGCTACCCGTTGAATGAACACCGCTTGGTGTTTCCGACGACTTCGTGACGGGACTCGTGGATGTCGTGGGTTGTGTTTCAGGTTCAGTAGATGCGCTGACGGGTAGTACGGTTGCCGTTGTCAGTAAGACGGCTGAGACAATAGAAGTCCCAAGTATTTGTTTTTTCATTGTTTTCTCCTTCGCTTGGCGGATAAGGAGCGATGTCTGTCGGAAGGTGTTAGGCGCAGACAACGCTTTCTATGTCAAGTAGTCACGAGTTCTATTTTACCCCCTCTGATTTGGGAAATCTAGGGATAAATACTTTGTGAATGTAAGATAAAAGCGAAAAGCCCTATTTCTAGGGGGTTCGTCTCTCAAAAAATTGTTAGATAGATGAGCAAAAGCGGGGGTTTTAGCCCCCGCAGTCACATTCTGTTAGTAGTAGTCGGGTTCGCTCCAACTCTCAATAATTCGCTCAATGATTCGTTCGTATTCGCTGGAATCACGGAAATCTGCTTCTGTCTTTCCTTCGTTCTCGGAAAGCCAAATGTCCAAATCTTCTTGGTAGCAATCACCTTCGTATTGCTCTACCGCACGCTCCCACGCTTCTTCGTATGCGTACTGGTCTTGGTAAGGCTGTTCTAGCCACTGGTCGTAACCCACGATGTTCTCCTTCGTCTAGTAGGTACACAGTCATTATTACACATGGGTGTATCAGTGTCAAGTATTTAGATTTACTGCTCGGTGCCCCCGACGGGGATTGAACCCGTGTGAACCAACTACCCTTTCAACACTTTATAAGAGTGAGGGGATACGGGGGCGTAGTAGCCCCGCGCGATTTATGTGCTGTGTCTCCCGCGGGGCTGCGGAGAGTATGCCAGATAAACATGGGCATAGCAAAATCCCCGCCATTTCTGACGGGGACTTTCTTTCGTTTAGTTTTGGTAGGAACCGCAATGTTCACATTGCATTGTTCCGTCATCTCCCACGAGGTAAAACCAATCGTGTGTACATTCTGAGTTACTGATGTCCCAAAGGTCATAAATCAGTTCTTCCCAGTCAATAGTCTTTTCGCCCATCTAGGTGTCCTTTCTAATAGGTTGCAATCATTATGACAGAGGGGTGTGTCAATCTATTTCTAGGCAAGACCACGCTGAGCAAACAGACCCACAAGGGCAGAGCCGACACTCTCACCACTCGCATAACCGCCCTCGGTCGCCACATCAACAATCGCTCGCTTGCGGTCAATCAGGTCGTACATATGTTCGTCAATCGTTCCTTCACATAACAGATAGGTCACAGTCACGCTTCCCTTCTGTCCGAGTCGGTGACACCGTGAATAGGTTTGGTCAAGGTCAGCGGGTGTCCACGGCAACTCAACAAACAAAACATCTTGCGCAGCCGTCAGCGTGTGGCCAGTCTTGGCCGCTTGGATACTCAGCACCATCACAGGCGCAGTCCCGACATCTTCGCTCTGGAAACGGGACTTCCCATCTTCCACATCTTCTATGTCCATTCCGCCCTGGATTTTCAGTCCGCCAAATCTTTCTGCGAGTTCATCAACAATGTCACGGTGATGTGCAGCGATAACAACTTTTTGTCCCGACTCAATGTGTTGCTCAACGAGTTCTATTACTGCTGGGAGTTTTGCTTTAGCCGCAAGGCGACGCAAGACTGACATTTCTACAAGTGCTTGGTTGTATTCGGCTTTGATGCGTGCAAGAACTTCGGCTGACTTCGGGTTTTTACCGAGTTCTTCCGCGATGCGACGGGCTTGCTCAGCGAGGTATTCCACAATGTCGTCCTCGGCTTTTTTGTATTCCCGCATCGCCGCATCAGTCCCGCTGACATACACGGGATTGTGTCGCACGGGCGGAAGGTCAGGAAGCACTTGGTCTTTGGTTCGTCTGATGTAACAGTTTCCACGCAACTTTTCGTTGAGTTCGTCCATGTGGCTGTTGCCTGAAATGTTCCATTGACCAAATCTGTCACGAAAAGCATTGCAATACCTTCGGTAAAAACCCCACAAACCGCCGAAAGCATCAAGTTTTCCGAGTGCGTCCAACTGAGATGCGTATTCGGCTGGGCGATTCGTAATTGGTGTTCCCGTCAGACAGAGAACAACTCCGTCTTGCGGGGCTGATTTGGCAATCTTGATGGCTGACTTTGTGCGTTGCGCCGTCGGTGATTTGATGTAATGAGACTCGTCAAACACATAACCGTTGTGGTTTAGCAGTTGCTTCTGCCAGTGCTGAATGTTTGAGTATCCGACAACCAGAACTTCGTATTCTTCTTCTGGGAAATCTTTGCGGTTGATAACAGTTGCGACCTTTCGGTTCGGCAACCACTTTGCGTATTCCTTCGCCCAGTTCAGTACCAAGTTTGGTGGACACACTATAACAGAGGGGTATGTCATGGTTTCTTCCAGCGTTGCGATGGCTTGCAGAGTTTTTCCCAGTCCCATGTCGTCAGCAATGAAGCATCTGCGTGCTTTTGATGCGTACTCCACGCCTGCTTTCTGGTACGGAAGGAGTGGAAGCCCCGCAACATCTATCGTGCCTTCGGTAGCGCGGGACATCTCTACGGATTCTTGATGCTTTGTCCGCAAGTCAGTTGCCATCTCAGAAAGTTCCGTCGGGAGTTTTTCCCTGAACTTGGTTGCCCAGTCAAGAACATCGTGGATAGAAGCAATGGGCGCACGCCATGCCTTGGTCTTTGCGTGCCATGTTATTGAGGAAATCTGTTTGACGGCTTTTACTTTTACTGGGTCGTAAGCAAAACTGAGGTAAATCCAGTCGCCTTCTTTTCTGATGCCGAACACTTCGTTGTCGGGTTTGGGTAAATCAAACAGGAGAACTTCTGGCTCAATGTCAAACTCGTGTTTTGTTGCGAAGTCCCGCGCTGCGTGAAGGCTTGTCATCGGGACTCGCCAGACTTTCGCCAGCCTGTCCCACTTTGCGCCATCAACGAGTTTTATCTCAGCAACTTGCGAAGCGTCGTATGGAAAGTCAAGAACCAAATGGTCATCATTGAGAAACATTCGTGAAGTCATGTGCGAAACATCTTAGTCAATAAAGCCACAAATTATTGACGGTGGCGGAAAGCCACGCCCAAAATACTTTGATACACCCTGATGTCATACTGATTACATACAAATACGGGCGAACTAGGAGTATCCCGTCAGAAAAGGAGAAAGCAATGTTTGACATTGAGACTGACCCTATTGGACGACCACAAATCAATTATGTCCAACTAAGAGAAGGTCTCGCTTTTATGCCGAGAGTTTATTCTGTTGGCAACTTTTTGTATTTCATCAGATACGGTCACCCAGTTTTTTACATGGCTGACCAGTTGGAAATACTAATCCAACATTGTTATGACGATTACAAAAATGGTTTCCTTGTTCACCATGGTGACTGGATACAAATGCGAGACAACATGGAAAGCGAAGTTTGGCGATAAACATCAGAGATGCCCTCACCGAAAGGTGGGGGTTTTTCTTTGCCTGTGTTCGGAAGCCCCGCTGCGCGACCTGGAAGTCGGGGCTGTTGCGGGGTGTGTGTTCGGCGCGGGACGCACGGGCGCGCGCGGGCGCATGGGTGCGTGTGTAGGTGTGTAAGCGCATGGGTGCGCTGGTGTGTGTGCTGACGCTTTGCTCTGAACTTCGGCTTCGCCTCGCTCGGCTCCCCCGTCAAGGTTTCAGATAGGTTTATTTGACTTTGATACACCCCCCTGTTATAGTTCTCGTATCGCTTGACACCCCGTTGAGCCTCACCCGAAAGGTTGCCCATGTCCACCACACTCACTCCCATCTCTGTATCCGACCTTGTCGCTTGGCTCACCGAGCAAAGGTGGTCAGCGTTCGCTCAGTCGCTCGCTTCGGCTTACGCTCGCTATGGTCGTCTCTCCGACAAGCAGGAGGCTTCGGCTCGCTCCATGTACGAAAAGGCTCAGGCTCGTCAGGCTGGTCGTCAGGCTCAGGCTCCTGCTAACCCAGTCACCGAAGTCGGTATGTACCGCTTGGGCGACAACATCTACCGTGTGAAGATGTCGCAGGCTGGTCGCTTGTACGCAATGCGCTTCACCCCTGAGGGTGCTTCACGCTTCTCATACGAGGGTGGTGCTATCCACCGTCTCTCCGCAGACAACCGCATGACAGTCGCAGACGCTCAGGAAGTCGGCGCACAGGTCGGAATGTGCTGTGTGTGTGGTCGTGACCTAATCGTGGCTGAGAACATTGAGCGTGGTATCGGACCCGTCTGCGCAAGGCGGGTCTAATCCCCTCCTGCACCCCTCAGGCGGGCGCAACCAGTCAGACCCTCACCCAACTATGGGGTGGGGGTCTTTTGGCGTTCTAGGGGCGTTCTGACATTCCACCACGCAAGCCCGCTTCTAGGGGGCATGGCTCAACTAATCCCTTCCCCCTCCGCATACCTAACCAAGTCACCTGACGAGTGGACTCCACGAGACCTATTTGAGCGTGAGGTGGACTGGTACTGTCAGGGTCACTCCCGTATCCGTTATCGCTCCCGTGAATGGGTTGAGTTCACCGAACGGTTCGTACCGTACTGTGAGGACTGGAACGGGTGCTGGGTGGCTGAGGAGGCGTACCGTGAGTTCGTGCTGTACCTGACGCTCCCAGAGGGCGAGTATTACCCTGATGAATACCCTGAGGGCTGGCACTTTCGGCGTTAGCCCCTTGCCTCATTCGTGGCTCTCGGATACAATGCCGCCACATGAACGCAACTCTACTAAACCTTCTCTTTATGCTCTTCTCCGCATACCTGACCTTGATAGTCCCGCCCTGGCTACTGCCAGTAACAATGGGCGCGGGGCTGTTGATGTTGGTGCGTGTTTTGCGGGACATGAACGCACAAAAAAACCCCCACCGCTAGGGTGAGGGTTTCCTTTGGTTAGAGTGCTACTTCATAGACATCTACATTTACGATGTCATAAAAATTAGGGATTTCGGTAACTCCCCACATTTCACGCAAGCGATTTTCTGCTTGTGCGATTGCTTCATCGTGGTCAATGTCATCACGCTCCTCGGTGATAACTATCTTCACTAAGATGTCATCTCCGATAAAACGCACTACATAGTCGTAAACGGTTTCCATTTCTGCCTTTCCAGTAGGTAGTTCGGGGGCTATCCCCGATACCCAGCATTTTACCAGTGGGGTGTGTCAGGGTATTTTGGGGGGCATTAGAAAACCCCGCCATTTCTGACGGGGTTCTCTGCTAGTCGGATTGGATTAGCGGAAGATTGACGCTTGGTATGCCACTTCTGCGATTTGGTCGCAGTAGACATCTTGTGCCTCGTATTCCACGATGTCGTCGCCTCTGCGCTCTCCACGCACTACATGACGGTAACGGCGTACCGTGTATGTGTCCATGAATGAGAGGGTCACCTCTACGGTGCGATTGGTTCCGCATGGGAGTTGTATCCCGATTGCGTTGCCGTCACTCGTGCGAATGATTGACCACTTGCCTCCTGAGATTGCCAGCACGGTCATGAAACCGATTTGGTCACGGATAACAGTGGGGTCGCAATAACGCCCTTCACGAATTCGTGTGTTCATTTTTTCACCTCTTCTCTTATTTCTAGTAGGTGCTTACATTGTATAGGTTGGGTGTGTCATAGTCAAGTATTTAGATTTATCTAACCGTGATACACCCCTGCGGTATGATGTGTGCGTACCTACTAGACAGGAGAAAACCCCATGATTGAGGTTCTCGTAAACATCGGAACATTCGGGTGGCTCGCCTTCGCAATCCGCCTCGCACTTACAACTAAGTGGGGGGTGTGATGAACTACCCAACAATGGCACGGGTGCGCATCTTTGATTTCGTCAAAAATGCGTTCTCGGAGATTTGGTGCGACACATACAGCGAAGCACTCAAACTAACCGAACAGAAAAGCGAAAAGATTTTCTACACGATTGAGATTGTAGAAGTAGCACGATAAAACCAGCGAAGATGCCCCTGCCGAAAGGTGGGGGTATTTTTATGCCCGCCCCACGAGTCCCGCCGCCACACGAACAAATGTTCGGATGCGGGGCTGTTGTATGTTATTCTTTCACGCGGGACGGCGACAGGGTGTTTTTTCCTTTCTACCTGTCGCCGTTCCACCTTTCTTTTACTGCGCTACAAACATTGACGGTGGCGGATAGCGGGGGTAGAACGCCAAAAACCCCGACACTTTCATGCCGAGGTCTTTGTTAGTTTTATTTAGAAACTTTTAGAGTTCTGCGGAAACTTCCCGAATCTGAACTTCACGGAAATACTTGCGGAAAGTTTTTGCCTTTCCTTCCGCCTGCGCCTTGCCGTGAACTCCGTCAAAGATAATCCACTCTGTCGGGTGAAGTGCGAACTCCCCAGCGAAGATTGGGTCTTTATGGTCTAGCGGTAAATGCGCCAGCACTATGTATTTAGTAGACATAGTTTCCTTTCTAGTAGGTGATGGCATAAGTGTACCAAGAGGGTCTGTCATAGTTAGACTTATCCAAAGACTTGACTTTGATACACCTATCCTGTATTATCTCTGCATGGACTACTTACTCATGGACAAAGTATTGGCGCACTTAGAGCGTCACGCTTCCACGAATACCTACTACAAGGGATTACTACGGCAGTATGAACTCCTTGGGAGACTCTCCGCTAAGCAAGTCGCTTCGGTGCAGAGGGCTATCGTGGACGACAACATAAGGGCACAAGACAAGGCACGGGCAGAGATTCGTGAGTGGAACGCTAACCACTAACCTTGATACACCCCTTCGGTATAATTAGCGCATACCTACTAGAAAAGGAAAAAGTAATGGACAACATTGTTATCACTAATGTCACGGAAGTTTTCACCGTAATGACGCTTAGCGGAATAATCGGCTTGATGATTGGCTTCGGAATCGCATTCCGAAAGTAATCAGATTCACCCCCGCCAGAAATGGTTGGGGGTTTTTCTTTGTCCCCGTTAGCCCCGCGATGCGGTGTTGGGGGCGGGACTGCTAGAACAGCGTCGGGGAATCTTCGGCTTCTTTTGTTTGTAGGCAGATTTTGTGTGCGTATCCGAGTGCGTGTGATGGCTTGATGACATTGCCCGTCACTTTGTTTCCCTTGACTTCCACCCACCCGATTACTTTGTGGACTGTTGTTTGTCCTTGTCCTATCTCATGGTTGCACACTTCGCAAATAATCATGCTCTCACTTTACCTTGACACACCCCTTAGATACAATTTGTGTGTTACCGAGTGAAACGAACAAGTGTTCGCAAACTTGACTATGACACACCTATGTGTCATACTTGTAATACCTACTAGACGGAGGAATCCAGTGATTATTAGAAACCATGTATGGAAGATGGCAGAGGCAAAAGGAATCTCGCCTAAGGCTATTCAGGAAGTTGCCAACCGCAAGTCCTCATTGTTTTATGTGCGCACACACGGACTAGGCAAGTGTTCATGTGGCGTTGCTAAGGAAGGTTGGAATGGAATCGGCACCATTGACGGCGTTCGCTACGCAATAGAGATGGTTGCTTGTCCCAAGTGTGGCGACTTCCGCACCGCATACAAGATGAACAATGACGGTTGTACCCCGATTCGCCCTGACCAGTGGGCAAGAGGTGAGCGCAAGTATGAGCGCAAGTGTGGCGACTGTGGGCGCACGATTCGTATCACGGCTCAGACATGGGAAAAGTTGCGTGAACAGACCACGCACCCATGCAAGAACGGCAAGGTTGCTGACCTAATCGCTGAGGAACACAAGGACATGAAAGGGAAGTACCACCCGAAAGGGTGATACACCCCTATGTCATACTGTCTCCATACCTACTAGAAAGGCTCAACATGAGAAACACTCCCGACAGAATGGACATTGCAAACGCACTTAGCAAAGTTCGCAATGACGATAACCACGCTGAGTGGACAACCGCTTGTATCGCAATGGCTGACCTACTTACGCATGATGATGCGACAAGAACAGCGTTCCTCGCTATCTGTGGGCTTGACACACCCTTACGATAAACTTATCCATACCACCTACTAGAAAGAGAAAAACATGGACACACAAACACTCAAAGGAACTATCACGAACGGTTGTTCGTGCGTTACATACAACGAAGAAACTGGCGACTGGCAAGACGCACCCGAATGTTGGGGCGACTGTTGGGACTGTGCAGTTGAGGACTTTGAGAATGTCACTGAGTCACTCCGTAACAACAACCTCACCGACTACTGGAAGGTTGAGAATCTCCGTCTCTGGAACGGCGAAGTCTCAGGACACTTTGAGGCTAAGAATGTCAAAGACCTATTGCGTGGCATGACCGTCAATAGCGAATGGATAATGCGCTACGAAGTGTTTGCAGACCGCATTGAGTACTCACTATCACACCACGACTCACCAATGGGAAGCGCAAGCGTTCTCCGTCCAGTGAGCGAAGAAGAATACGAAGAAAAGTTCAGGTGGTAAAGGCAGGGGAAACTCTGCCACACCCCTATGTCATAATGTACGCATACCTACTAGAAAGAGGACAACATGGCTAAGAAACGACACAACATAAAGCGCATTGCGCAAAAGGCTTGGAACGCCGAAGAACGGCAAATGTTCGCTGACGGAAACATTCTGAAAGCGCAACAGATTCCCGACAGGCGCAAGGCTCAGGACAAGAGAGAGTGTCGTGACTTCCGTTGGCAACGCTGACGGAGGCACACACGCCCACTCACACACGAAAGGAAACACCGTGAGACTCGCATACAACTACACAACCGACAACTTTGCTTGCTACCCTCCCGAAGTGGAGGGCAGTGTTCTGTTTGACACCATTGAGGGTGCTGACGAAGATGATGAGGTAATCCCCTCACTCATTAGCAATGGAGATACCTTCGTCATTTATGATGTCTCGCATTGGGACTCCAATGACCTATCTCACTTTTTCTCCCTCCACGACGGAGACAAGGTAGGACTCATGGAAGGACTGACGATTATCTCGGAAGGTATCTACGGGCTTATCGGCATAAAACACTGATACACCCTTCCGCTAAACTTACCGACATACCTACTACACAAAGGAACAGCATGGAAACAGCATTTGACCGTTGGCTCACTAACGACAGTCGTGGAGAATCTATGGAACGAATCACACAAGACCGACTCATGGAAACCGACAAGGAAACTGGAATCACCTACCCGACTCACATTGACGAACTTTCGTGTGAGGACTGTGACTGGGAGGTTGGTTGGTCGTCCAATGGAGGATTCACCGAGTTCTACGCTGACGACAGCGACACTCACTACAAATGCGAGGACTGTCATGAGTATTGGGAAAAGAACCGCTACACCGAATAGGGGGAACCCGTCCGAAAGGGCGGGATTCTCGCAAGCCCCGCATCACTAACTGTTAGCGCAAAGAAGATGGAAGCCCCGCCTCCTATTCCGCAGCGCGGGACTAACGGGGGAACACAACAGGCACGGGACTCGTGCGGGCGCACGGGCGGGCGCAGGCGCAGATGCGCTACAAATAAGCGACGGTGGCGGATAGCGAGTTGCTGAAAGCAACTTAGTGCTAACAACAGCAAGCAGATAGTTGCGTTCGCAACTATTGGTGAGTTTACTTCACTAACCAAAAGTACCTTGACACACCCCTATGGCATAATGTTGGGACACGGCACAGTTCAGATAAACTAAACCGTGACACACCCCTCTGATAAAGTGGTGGTCATCAAGGCGAGGGCAACCAACCCGAAACCCTGATACACCCTCATGATAAAATGGGGGCATACCTACTAGACCGAAAGGCAAGAAAATGGAAAATCCAGTTATCGGCATCTACATCTCTGATGAAGTGAGCGAAACCGCAGGCGGTATCGTCATCTACATCATTCATCAGGACGGCGAGCGTGTGCGTGGCGAAATCGCACCCGACATGGTGAACGCTTACAAGGTTCCCATTCTCAACTAACCCTGACACACCCCTTCGTTATCATGGGGGGCGTTGAGAGGAAGTACCGAAAGGGAAACCTTGATACACCCCCCTGATAAAATGGGGGCAACAACTTAGACAACTGAACTTTCTGACTAACACTCATGGGCAAGTCTCGTGAGGTTGGCGGAGACATGATAAGGCTCTCAGCACGATAAGGCTCTGAGTGCGACAGTAGGGGTGCTAGCCACCTACTCCCTCCACTACACCCGTCCTCCTCTCAGACCCGTCCTCCGACTGTCTCCACGACCTCCGTATGAGTAGTACTGCTCACACAGCGCAGATGAGGCTCGCTACCTCAGCCTGTGAGTGTTAGTCAGAGGGTTCAGGAAACCCTGACACACCCACCTGATAAAATGTCGGCATACCTACTAAACAAAGGATTACTAATGGAAACAATGGAAATCATCAACCCACTCGGTGAAGCAGTCACCACAGTAACGGCACGGGTGGAGTTCACCTACGAGGTGAGCAATGTTCTCCCAATGCTCCTCGCTGACCGTGATGACGACATGAAGGACAAGGCGGTTACATTCGCTGAACTCATGATGTATGTCAAGTTGATGGCAATGAGCGACTTTGTGGCTCGTCCGTTCCCACTCCGAGAAATCGTCCTCGCAGACCAAGAGGGGTACGAGGTCTAACCTTGACACACCCCCATGTCATAATGTGGGGGTAAGCAAATAGCACGAGGACAAGCGCAGAGAAACTCTGAAACACCCTCCCGATACAATGTTCCCAAAACCTACTAGAAAGAAGAAAGCAAATGAACACAAAGACAGCAACAAAGGCATACTTGGAGGCTCGCAAGGCATTGGAACTTGCTGAGGCAATCAAGAAGCAGGCGGAAGCAGAGATGAAAAAGGCTCTCGCTACCGAAGGCTTAGACTTCGCAATCGTGGACGGTATCAAGGTCTCCGTAGTTCAGGGCGAGCGTCCTAACTACAACGCAGAGGCATTGCGTGGTCTCGTCAGCGAGGAAGTCTTTGAGACGGTCACCAAAGTCGCTGTGGACGGCTCCAAGATGAAGTCGGCTATCAAGGTCGGCATGGTCACGGCAGAAGTCGCAGAGGCGGTTACAGAGGTCACCTACTACGAGCAGGTGCGAGTGACCGAGTTGGCTGACGCTAAGGCTGACGCTCCAAAGGTCGCAAAGGTCGCATAGGACAGGGAACAGGGTGGGGGTGAAACTCCCCCACTCGCCTCCCCGATTTGACAGCGACATTACAACCTGTCATAATAATCCCTACCTACTAGAAAGAAGCAAATAATGGGCTTAGATAACTTCCCCCGAAACTACCCCTGTAAGACGCAGGGAACGGCTGTCATGGTTCAGCGAACCAACAGAGAGGGCAACCTCCTCACACATGAGGACGGCTCACCCGACATGAGTATCTCATGCGAGCAGACGCAAGCGTGTGGCGGTTGTCCCTACAAGAACGCATACGACAAGTCAGGCTTGACTGGCGGTGCGGTCTATGGAATGTTGGGAACAGACTGCTGGTACAGAGGCAAGTACGGCAACTACCTACTCAGCGTCGCAGGCGTAGACGAGTTCTCGTACAGTTTCTTCGGAGACAATGACGACCAAACCGAGAAGTCAGCAGACTCATGCGAGGAACTCGCTGACGCAATCGGTGAAGCACTCACGGAACTCAACGGAAAACTAATCGTGGACGGCGAGGACATCACCGAACAACTCCGATACGCAGAATGGTATCTGAGGTGGGCTGTGGCAGAGTGCGACGGACTCGGAGCATGGTACTAACTATGACTTGACGGTGGCGGATAGCCACCAGCCAGCGTCAGAAATGACGCACAAGAAAGGACTACAACGGTTCGCCTCACCCGAAAGGGTGGGGTTGAGCCACATCTACAAAAGGACGAAGATGAAAGAAAACACAAACAAGGTTTGGGAAGGCAGGGGAAACCTGTGGAACCACCTGACAATCTATGAAGCATCAGACGGAACCCTTATTGGCGACCTACGAAACAGCACAGTCGCATACATAAAGGACACCGAAATCGTTTTTCCAGAGGGAACAACTTTGGAAGAAGCGATTGCGAAAACAATCCGTGAGGACGGCGAATACCTTGACCACCTCACTATGTACGCAGAAGAAGGGTGACACACCCCTCTGTCATAATCTAACCAACACCTACTAGAAAGGCTAAACATGAAGCAGTATCAAGTATTAGTCGTTCACAACATTGTTGTGGCGACAGACGGAGATGAGCGAGACGCAGAAGAAATCGCTCTTGACCTATTCCAGCAACGACTCACAGAGGGTCAAATCCACATCAGCGAGTTCGCTGTTGCTGGGGCGGAGGTTCTTGACCTCCAAGATGAGGAGGACGACAATGAATAAACTTATCTGCGACCTTTGTGGCGAAGAAACACACGACGACAACAGCGAAGTGTTTGAGACCTACTACGGGGACGGCATGAAGTTAGAGCGTCATTGCTTTGACTGCGACCCCGCAGATGAGGAGGTCATGTAATGAACGAAGCACGATTTACCGTTTGGGTGGGTGGGACAGAAGTCAATGACTATCTGCTCACCCATGCTCAGGCAATCAAACTCGCAGAAGTTTGGAAACAAGACGGCTACGAAGATGTAGCAATAGACGAATACAAAGGAGACAACTAATGGCTCGCTACATAGTGCGCTGGGAAATGATTTACGAGGACGCAGAGAACGAGTTTGACGCAGTAGCGCAGGCTTACGGACACATCTGCGAAATCGCTACCGACCCCTCAGTTGGGGCTAACTTCGTTCAGGTAATAAACCCTGACACACCCAACTGTCATACTGCTGTCATGTTGGACGAGGCACTTATCGTCCACGAACTAATGAAAGAGGAAACCAAGTGATAGACGAAAGAAAAGAAGAACAAGTAGACAAGTGGCTCGCTGAATACAAACCTGTGGCTAACCACATCAGCGACTCATCAGGCTGGGAAATCAACGAGAAAGGCATCTTGTTTGAGACCTATGGTGAAGAACTTGACTTCGTGCGTCAGCAACCCGACAACCATGTTTGGACTTGGATAGACGGAGACGAGGGAACGGTCATTGTTGCTGGAATGGCATTTGTGAACCGTATCGGTTACTTTGTAACAGAGAAAGCATGGGCAGACCTCAGCGAGTTCGTTGAGGTGGACACATACGAGGACGAGGAGGACGAGTAATGGCTGAACTAAACCAACACATTCACGAGATTGTGGACATTCTTGATGGGGAGTATTACTCCATTGGGATTGTCTCAGGACATGAAGCACTCGCAAATCTTCTCAGTGATTTCTTTGACGGGCATTTGGATAACTTTTTGGAAGAACAAGGAAGTTCCAAGCACGAGTTCCATAAAATCATCTTCTGGGTTTTAGCGAAGAAGTGGATTGTGGAAGGCAAGATGTGGCAATCACAACAGCATTACTACGCTCAGAAACGGGTGTAGTTCTCGCTAGCCCCGCCATAGAAATGTGAGCGAAAGCCCCGCCGCTTCGTTTTACTCGCGGGGCCATTGCCATCGCAATAGATGCGGGACGCATGAGCGCAGCGCAGATGCGCCGACGACCAGATAGCGCGCTACAAATTATTGACGGTGGCGGATAGCCGTGCTGTTTCTGATAAATCAAACTGTGATACACCCCTTTGTCATAATGTGGGCATGAATACATTTATGAACCTGATTGGATTTATTGGATTGGCTGGCTGGATTGGAGTGCTGGCTTTCTCGGTAACCCGATAACTTTACTTTGATACACCCATGTTGTATTATGTGGGCATACCTACTAAACCGAAAGGACAAATGAAATGCCAAACTGGTGTTCTAACAATCTCTACATCAAAGGTGACCGTGCGAGTATCGCTGAGTTTATTCAGCGTGTAACGCTCTCTAAAGAAGAGCAGGAAAAGCGTGGTCAGCAATACGACATTCTCGGAAAACTTTATCCAACACCACAGGAACTCCAAGACACAGTTTCAGGTTTCTTTGGCAACGATACAGAGAAGCAGGCTGAACTAGAAAAGAAGCAGGCTCAGAACCTTACTAAGTATGGTGCTAGGGACTGGTATGACTGGAACAACGCAAACTGGGGAAGCAAGTGGGGCGATTGCGACACTTACCTCGTAGGCGGAGAAGGCGACCCTCAGATTGAGTTTGGCTTTCAGAGCGCATGGTCACCACCGACTGAGGGCATTGCTCACATCACGACACTATTCCCAACGCTGGAGTTCGCTCTCGCATACCACGAAGAAGGAATGGACTTCTACGGTCTCGTGACCTTTGAGGACGGCTGTGCTTGCGATGTTTGTGAGTCAATCTCTGAACTTGACGGAATGAAGGAAATAGATTGGGACTCTGACAACTACATGGAAGTAGTGGAAGAAAACCATGAGGTTCTTCTCAACGCACAAGAGAAACTTCTATCGGACGCAGGGTTCTAGAAACTCTGACACACCCCTCCGATAAAATGGTCGTGTGTTGGGGAAGTACCAAGAGTAGTTACCGCAGATGCTCCGCTTGGGAAACCCTGACACACCCCCACGATAAAATGTGGGGACAGAGAGCGAAACCTAAGTAACTCTCCGATTTGACAGGACACAACAAACCTGTCATACTTATCCAAGTCGGGCAACCGACACATACCTACTAGAAAGACAAAAGATGGATAACAACACTCAACTCCCACAATGCTGGCAGGATGTTCAGGACGCTCTGAACGCTGGCATTGACCGCATTATCTTGTTCGGACCTCCAGGAACAGGCAAGACATTCGCAGGTCTCAACTACGGCGACACACAAGGTGGAGCATGGCGTTTGATTTGTACAGACGACATGACCAACGCTGATGTGACTGGTCACTACATTCCATCGGGCAACGATTGGGCGTGGAAAGACGGCACCGCTATCAAGGCATGGCAAGGTGACGGTCTCCGTGGCGGTCGTCTCGTAGTGGACGAAATTGACAAGGCTGGTGGCGATGTGTTCGCAACTCTCCTCGCAATGACAGACACACCCGAATCCGCTAAGTGGGAAAACCCCAACAACGGTCGTGTAGTGCGTCCGCTTGACGGATTCAGCGTCGTGATGACCACAAACATTGAGGACATGAGAGAACTCCCTGAGGCTCTGAAAGACCGCTTCCCTGTGGCTATCCGTATCAACCAACCGCACCCTGACGCACTCGCTCGTCTCTCCGCAGACTTGCGTCCATACGCACTCCGTATGGCAGACGCAGGCGACCGACGAATCTCACTCCGCACATTCTTCGCATACGACAAGTTGCGCAAGACGCTGGGTGACGAAAAAGCGGCTCGTCTCGTGTTCCACGAAAAGGCAGAGTCCGTTCTTGACGCAATCAAGATTGACAAGGTCGCTATCTAGTAGGTAGATAGTGGGGAAACCCTGACACACCCATTCGCTAAAATGGTGTGTGTTGGGGGAGTACCCCAGCCACTAGACCAACTACTAGAAAGAGAAACAAATGACCAACATAGAAATTATCCCACTTCCCGAAATGCTGGGACGCAAAGACGCAACACATGGAGAATGGCAAGTAGACGCTTGCGCTCCTGTGCGTGGTCTCCCACATACCAACATCGTGGACAGAAAGATGGTCGTACCTGTATCGCAGGAAGAAACCGACCGTGTTATCCGTGCGCATGAGATGGTTCACGCAAAGGTTTCACCTGCTGACGATTGGGTACTTTGGCTCAACCGTGGCATTGCGAGCGATACGGCTCTCCGTGCTGTGGAAGAAGTGCGAGTGAACTACCTCGTCAAGAAGGCAGGCTTTGACCCAATGAAGCACCTCGCTGACGGTTCAGAACTCCGTGCTGGAGAAGAATTGTCTGCTCGTGACGATTGGGCTGGTGCTGTGTACACGACAGTCGGATTCACCTGCTCTGCTGGTCTCAAAGATTTCCTCACAGGCGTTCGGCGTAACAACCGAGGCTGGGGTGAGGCATTGCGTGAGATTGCGAAAAAGGTTGAGAAAGAAATAGTCAAGGCTGACAAGCGTGGCACTCTCGGCTCAACAACTCGTGACCCTCGTACTGGTCTCGCTCCACTTGGGTTCTCTCATGTTGAGCGAATCGCAGAGATGGTAGACCGACTCGCAAATCCACCACGACCCGAAAACGAAGAGAACGAAGATAACGGTCAGGCTGGCAAAGACGGAAACGACACACAAGATACTGACGGTGGCGAAAAGCAGAAGAAGGACGCAAGCAAAGGCGAACCAAAGGCTCCACCAGTCAAGAAAGATGACATCAAGAAAATCAACCCTGCTGAAGCAACTGGCAATGGTGCGTCTCAATGGGCAGAACTGAAAGTTCGCAAACTCCCATTGACTCGTCACGCACCAGGCGGTCTCGGTCGCAAGCGTCGTGCTACCGACATGGGGCGCAACCCTCGTCGTATCGGCAATGCGTTGGCAGACCCACAGAAGCGAATCTTTGACTCAACAAAGAAAGGCAACGGCGGTGTCGTCATCATTGACGGTTCAGGCTCAATGTCTCTCACAACAGAGGACATTGTAAAGATTGTGGACTCTGCTCACGGCGCAACCGTTGCGGTCTACTCAGCAGATTCAGCGAATGTCAATGACAACTTGTTGATTCTCGCAGAAAAGGGCAAGATGGTTCAGACGCTTCCACAACGAAACGGTGGAAATGGTGTTGATGGTCCTGCTCTAAAGTGGGCAATCAACCAGCGTCAGCACGCTAAGGCTCCTGTTTTGTTCATCACAGACGGTGCGGTTCACGGTATCGGACAGGGATACAGCGACTTGCTCGCAATGGACTGTATCAATATGGTGCTAAAGCACAATGTGATTGTTCGTCTGAATGTCGCAGAAGGAATCAAGGCTCTTGAGGAAATCAAGGCAGGACGCAAACCGAAGCGTTGGTTCCCTCATCCGTGGCAACGCACATGGCGTTCACTCAACGGAGAGAGACTGAAGTAAAAGTGGGGGGAAACCCCCACAGCCTTTCACGGCTTGGTCACCGTGATACATAATGTGCTAAGTGTTTCTACTCTTTCCGCTTAGCACGACAGAGTACCCACCGTTTATTCGGTGGGTATTTCTGTATCCCTAATCTTTGATTCTGAATCTTCGGAATAGCACGATGTCATAAACGCGCCATAAAACAAAAACGACAGAAGCAATAGTTGAGTCGCGGTAACTCACAGAGAAACCTAAAACATTCAGAAAAGCAAAGATGGCGAAGGCGTTTATCGCCACGACAAGAATAAATCCAGTCAATCCACGAACAAGCAAACTTGCGTCTATCTTTTCTCTCGGTGTCTCTACCTTAGGAGTTGCCCATCTCTGCCAATCATCGTTTCGGAAGTTTGGGTTTTTCCAATCGCTCATTGTTCGTAGCGTCTCGCAATCTGATGAACACGCTGGCGTGATACACCGACCTGTTCTGCGATTGTCTGAAGGCTCTTGCCCTCCGAACGAAGGCGTACAATCTCTTCATCACGCTCGGTGTTTGTCGCTGGGCCTGGGCGAAGTGGTCCCCATGTCCAGCCAGCAAGACTTTCCAGTTTCATTACACGATGAGAGTTCAGGATTCCGTTGCGCCAGCGTTGTCTCATGTATCCGACCCATGCGCCGATAGGAGCGTTGCGACCCTCGTAGAGT
>JACCDG010133566.1_pt1 | contig 17975 bp, 18 predicted proteins | sample 7442471 | NCBI WGS metagenome assembly JACCDG01 (sample SAMN15323444, study PRJNA562643) | freshwater metagenome | isolation source: river surface water | place: USA:Blue River Watershed | collected 2017-08-17 | reverse complement strand
TTGAGTCGTGCGCGTATACCATTTCCGCCACACCGGCACATTGTCTCCAAACCTCGGTATATAGTTTGAACCCATCCGCATTACATGCGCTGTTTAGGTTGTATGATAATTCTCCTTACGTCAAATTATCGACAACCTTCTGAAATAGTATCCCATACTATTTCAGCCTTGCGGTACACGATTTTGAGTCGTGCGCGTATACCAATTCCGCCACTCCAGCACTTTAAAAACGAACATAAAATATCGACAACCTTCTAAAACAGTATCTTGTACTGTTTTAGCCCCAAACCTTGCGGTACACGATTTTGAGTTGGTGAATCAGTGCGGGGCACTGATTCACGGTATACCAATTGCCCTTACAGGGTCGGTATATTTTTTGCAGCAATTGCTCAAAGTCTTGAGAAAGTCTCCTAGACTTTCTCATACTCCGGCGTAGCACGAGTGTACCAGATTTATACACTGTATGGAACAAAGTACTGATGCTACAATGACCGCATTATGGCATACGAAAGCAATGCGATTTTTTGGATTGAGGTAGAAAAGGTGGTACCAAATCCATATCAGCCAAGACGCGAATTTGACGAGAAGAAGCTCCAGGAACTTGCCGACTCCATTCGGATGTATGGAGTCCTTCAACCGCTTGTGGTCACACGAAGAGAGGTAATGAAGGAGAACGGAGCATTCTCAACGGAGTATGAGCTTATCGCTGGAGAGCGTCGTTTGCGAGCATCAAAACTTGCTGGACTAGCACAAGTACCTGTCATCATTCGGACTGGAGATGAATCGAATTTGATGAAGCTTGAGCTTGCTATCATCGAAAACCTTCAACGCGAAGATCTTAATCCTGTTGATCGTGCGCTTGCTTTCAAACAGCTTTCAGAAGCGTTCGGATTTTCGCATGCACAAGTGGCAGAGAAGGTGGGGCGTTCACGTGAGTATGTTTCTAACTCGATTCGTCTTCTCCTCCTTCCTGAGACGATCCTAAGTGCACTTCGCGGAGGAGATATCTCTGATGGTCACGCGCGTACACTTCTTATGCTCAATGATCGTCCTGAAGAGCAGGATGTTGTTTTTCGAGAAATACTCCTTAAGAAACTATCGGTTCGTGAGGTAGAACGTATTTCGCGAAAGATCGCTACAGAAAAGGTCAGGAAGGTGCACTTTAGCGATGGAGATGCTGAACTCCAGGCAATGGAAAAAGAATTTACCGAGACTCTCGGCACGCGCGTGCAAATACTGAGAACAGAGTACGGTGGTCGTATGACGATCGACTACTTCTCTCCAGAAGATCTTCGAAACATGCTCGAGACCATTCAGCGTGGCGAGAGTGTAAATCCGCAAACAAAGACTGAAAAAGAAATGCTCACTGCGCTCACCGGAGCGACGCCACTTGTTGCAACGGCACCGAGCACCAGTACTCTCCCCACGCCTGAGAGTGCATCGTCACTCCCTGTTCCTTCTTCACCGATCATCGAGGAAGAAGTATTTACACGACACGACACACTCGAGGAGCCTGAAACACCAGTCGCCGTTCTTGATGAAGAGATCAAGAAAGAGGAAGAGGAGCAGGATGATGGACTTTACTCTATCAAGAATTTCAGTTTGTAGACGCGAGAAGCAGATTGTATAAGGCTTATTGCCCATTTACATGCATACCAAGCGCGCTCCGTATTCTGCGACGTGCGAGTGATGTCTTAGCGAAGTCGAGCCACTTTCTCGTTGGCTTGTTGTTTTTCCCCGTGAGTATTTCGACAATGTCACCATTTTTGAGTTCAGTATCAAGACCGACAAGTTTATTGTTTACCTTTGAGCCTGATGTGTAGTCACCAATATCTGAGTGAATAGCGTAGGCAAAATCGATCGGAGAAGCACCGACAGGAAGATCGATCACGTCACCTTTCGGGGTGAAAACAAATATACGATAGGAAAAGAAGTCGTCCTTCAGCTGATCAAAGAATTCACGTGAACCATCATCAGACTTGTGTGCCTCGGCTATTTCTTGGATCCATTGCGGAATCTTTGCTTTATGATTTTTGTCACCAAGGAGTTCCTTTGGTGCAGACTCATTTTCTGATTTTTTTGAACGCCAACTAAAGGGTCGAAATAGGGAAGGGATGAGTGCACTAAACCACGATCGTGTATTTTCGGTACTCTCTTTCTGTCCAAGCTCGTTCACCTTGTAGATGAAATGGGATGCGATACCGTACTCAGCCTCCCGGTGCATTGCTTCGGTTCGAATTTGCACTTCAACGATCGTCTTGCTTGGGGTGATGACAGTAGTGTGAAGTGATCGGTATCCGTTTGGTTTTGGAAATGCGATATAGTCCTTCATGCGCTTTGGCATTGGTCGCCAAAGATCGTGCACAATACCGAGTACCTGATAGCACTGTTCAAGGCTCTCTACAACAACACGGAGTGCAAGGTAGTCATACACCTGATTCATGTCCCACTCGCGTCGCTTGAGTTTCTGGAACAAGCTATACGTTCCTTTGACACGGTATGAGGTGTGAAAATTTCGTAACCCAGATTCAGCGAGGCGTTTTTGGAGTGATTTACGAGTTTTTTCAAGTTCTGCTTCAGCATCCTTTGCCATCTGTCTCGATACCTCCACAACGTGTTTATGGTCTTCTGGGTATACGTAGGGAAACGCAAGGTCCTCGAGCTCCTTTCGCAGACGACCCATACCGAGGCGATGTGCAACGGGTACATAGATCTCGAGTGTCTCGCGAGCAATGCGAAGCTGTTTTTCTTTTGGCACATGCTCGAACGTCTTCATGTTATGAAGACGGTCAACGAGTTTGATGATGAGGACGCGGATATCCTGCGATGTTGCTACAAAAAGCTTTCGAAGTGATTCGTTGTGTCGGTCGCTCCCGTAGTAGCGGACAGAACCAAGTTTGGTAACTCCTTCAACAAGAAAAGCAATTTCATCTCCAAATACCGTGCGGAGTTCTTTAAGATCAACACCGGTATCCTCGATAGTGTCATGGAGAAGTCCTGCAGCAACTGTACGGGCTCCCATACCGATTTCTGCCAGCATCGCAGCCACGGATACCAAGTGATTGAGATAGGGCTCACCGGAGTATCGTGTATGTCCCTCATGCGCCTTTTTTGCAAAAGCATACGCTTCTCGTATCAAGGAAATATCTCCTTCAGTCGAGGATTTGAGCACCTTGAGAATATGTTCAACCGGAAGCTCTTTTGCCATTAAAAAATTGTACAGGCATGCACCTGAATGTACAAATGAAACCCCCGATGCGAATGCATAGGGGGTTTCATTTGGTTATTTGGTACTCATGAGTGCGACAGCCTCGTCGATACCAAATTCCTCGAGCTTCACTGAGTCAGGAAGCCAAATACGCGAGAATCCCCGCTTTAAATATCTTCCTGATTTTGACTCAAACACCTTGATCATTTTCTTTGTGCGCGGATGGAGGCCAACTTCCTTTACGAGTTTCTCGCCGGCACGCATTTTCTTTGGTTCCTTGAGTATGGCGAGTGCTCGTTCAAGCGTAATCTCGTAGGGAGTGTCAGCTCCTTTGAGCGAACGAAAGTCTCCTGCATGACCGATATACGGTCCGAAGCGACCGGTGTTTGCGATGATCGGTTCTCCTGTTTCAGGATGTGTACCTAGTTCGCGTGGGAGGATGAGGTAGTGCACTGCATCCGCGAGAGTGACCTCGGATGGCTTCTTGTCCTTTGGAAGACTTGCACGACGCGGTGTTGGTGCTTTTTTGCCTTTTACTTTTTCTGGAGTTTTCCCAATTTGTACATACGGTCCAAAGCGACCAGAGAGCAGATAGATGTCTTCACCCGTCTCTGGATGTTTGCCAAGTGGCTCATCCTCTTTTATGTCTGATCCATCAATGAGTCGAGCTCCATCACAATCAGGATAGCGAGCACACGAAAGGAACTTGCCACTTTTGCCGAGTTTGATCACCATGTCGCTCCCACAAAGTGGGCAGGGGAATTCTTTCGGTCCTGGGCCGAGATTTGTTATCTTTGCGATATTTTCTTTTGCGTCGACAGCCTTTTTGAATGGGGTATAGAACTCGGTAAGTGTTTTAACATATGCGCGAGTACCACCAGCTATCTCATCGAGTTTGTCTTCCATTTCACTCGTAAAGTCATCATCAATATAGTCAGAGAAATGCTCTTCGAGGAATGATGATACGAGATCTCCAGTGTCGGTCGGAATGAGTGTTCGGCCTTCCTTTGTTACGTATCCACGCTCGACGATAGTTCCCATGATTGAAGCATACGTCGACGGTCGTCCAATGCCGCGTTTCTCGAGTTCTTTGATGAGTCCCGCCTCCGTGTATCTGCTCGGTGGTTGTGTCTCTTTACAGACATGCTCGATATGTACGAGGGTGAGTGGATCACCTGCATGTAACGTAGGGACTTCCACGTCCTCACCACGTGCACGTGTATCAACAAGAAGCCATCCTGGGAATATGACGCGTGATCCATTTGCTGCAAAGTCAGGAATGGTCTCCTTTGCGTTTTGTACATTTGCAATGACTTTTGTTCGTTTAACGACAGCATCAGCCATTTGTGATGCTACTGCACGCTCCCAGATAAGTTCGTAGAGGCGCTTTTGGTCATCTGTATGCCCAGCGTGCTTCACCGCAAAATTTGAGGGACGGATTGCTTCATGGGCTTCCTGTGCAGATTTACTTTTGGTTTTGTAGGTTCGTGGTTGCACGTACTCAGCGCCATGCTCCTTATGGAGAAGTGCAATGATTTGTTTTTGGGCGACATCACTCATTGTTGTTGAGTCTGTACGCATGTAGGTGATGTATCCAGATTCGTAGAGCTTCTGTGCTGCTCCCATCGTGCGCGACGGTGAAAAACCGAGTCGCGTTGAAGCGGCTTGTTGCAATGTCGATGTAGTAAATGGTGCATGTGGTGAGCGTTTTTGCTCGGTCTCCTTTATGTCGCTGATCACCCAGGTGTGTGCCTTTCCGACAGCGACGATACGATCAGCTTCTTCGCGTGTCTTCGGTTCGACAGTTGCAATGAGGGGGAGGGCAGTCTTCTTCTCCGTTTTTGTGTCTGCGGTGATTACATAAAACGCTTCAGGAATGAATGCGCGAATTTCGCGCTCGCGCTCCATGATAATGCGAAGTGCAGGTGACTGTACGCGACCTGCTGAAAGTCCGTATCGAACTTTTTTCCAAATGAGACCAGAGAGGTCGTATCCAACAAGTCTATCGAGAACACGTCGTGCCTCCTGCGCCTCTTTGAGATTGCAGTCAATCTCGCGCGGGTGCTCGAGAGCCTCTTTAACAGCACCTTCAGTAATTTCATGGAATACGATTCGCTTCGGGTGCCTCACTTCTTTTTTGAGGAGCTCTGCAACATGCCAAGCGATCGCTTCACCCTCTCGGTCGGGGTCGGTTGCGAGAAGGACGGCATCAGCTTTTTTTGCTGCATTCTGGAGATCTTCGATCACCTTCGCCTTACCGGCCGAAATGATGTATTTCGGCACAAAGCCACCAGCAATGTCGACGGCGTCTTTGTTTGATTTTGGGAGATCACGAACGTGCCCCACAGATGCTCTTACCGTAAAGCCTTTGCCAAGATACTTCTCGATAGTTTTTGCTTTTGCAGGGGACTCGACGATGACGAGGGTGTTACTCATTCCTGCAATTCTTACTGTCTATACATATATATGTCAAATGAGAACTCCGTCTGGCGGGTCATAACAAAGACCCACAAGGAGTCCTTGTGGGTCTATTAGCGACCTTTTTTCTTTTCTGCGCGCCGCCTCTTGAGTGCCCGGTTTTCAAACCACGTACGTAGTGCCATCACGGGCACAAAGTAGGGCATGAGGATAAACCCGAAGATCCACCCTGCGCCACCATCGAGACCGCGCAGATCAAGCCGATGCTCGATCTTGGGGAATGCCCAGACGCCAACCCAAAAGAGGGTGGCGTGAACGATGAATATTCCCGCAAGGATTGTTTCCCCCAGGGTCATTTTCCACAGAACGAAATCTTCCATGTTTCCTCCCAGAAACAAGTTTGCACGTATGTATTATAACACTAGGATACTGTGTAGTCAATTAACAGAGAAACAAAGACCCACGATGACACGTTATAAGATCACGCTGCTTCCCAGGTGTTTTAAAACGCAAATACGGTCCACAGGCAGTTGTGCAGACATACCACGAGCCTGGCAGTTCCAAGATTACGTTTTGAAAAATATTCCATTAGACTCACGGATACGTCCTTTGAGTTCCATATCCATAAGGAGGATGTTTGCTTCTGAAGTATCAAGTCCAAGTGCGCGAATGAGACTGTCTCTGTCTATGGGTTCTTGGAGTTTCTGAAGAACCGCAATTTCGCTTGGAGAATAATCGATAGGTTTCACCTCATGTTCCTGTGCCTGTTCGATATTGAACACAGCAAGAATGTCTTCTGGTGTGGTAATTGGCGTCGCACCAAGTTTGAGGAACTGATGGGGACCTTTACTGTTTTCTCCAAAGATATTACCTGGTACGACGAGCAGCTCACGATTATAGTCAGCGGTAAGTCGGGCAGTGATCAAGGTGCCTGATTTTTCGCTCGCTTCAATCATGAGTGTTGCGTGTGACATGCCTGCCATGATGCGATTTCGTTTTGGGAATGACCACTTTGTTGCCGTAAAGCTCGGTTCAAATTCTGAAAGTATGCCACCACCTTGTTCAAGAATGCGATATGCGAGTCGTCGGTTGGTTTGTGGGTAGAGCACAGTATCATCAATGCCAGAACCAGGGACAGCAAGTGTGTAGAGGCCGCTATCAAGTGCCGCTTCATGAGCACGCGCATCGATACCGAGTGCGAGTCCTGAAATAATGGCAATATTATGCCCGCGAAGGCCTTGAATGAGGTATTCCACTACCTGTTTGCCATAGTTTGAATAGTTCCGAGAACCCACTACCGCTAGGCAATGTGCACCTGGTGGTGGCAGTTCACCACGGAGAAAAAGTGTTTCTGGTGGTTCAGGTATCTCGCGGAGTAAGGGAGGGAATTCGGCATCACCAAGTTGTCGAATTGGGAACGTATTCGTCATTCGTACATAGTATCATCTGGTTCTTGCTCCGTTCATGTGCTATATAGGTATGACGTAACCAGAAACCACTATGCTCGATATTAAATTCATCCGAGAAAATCTCGACCTCGTCAAAATGGCGGCTAAGAAGAAGCATGTTGCTATTAATCTCGATGAGCTTATTGCGCTCGATGATTCTCGTCGCGCGCTTCTTGCTGTTATTGAGACAAAGAAGAGTGAGCAAAATATCGTTTCACCACAGGTGGCGAATGCAACAGACGAAGCACTTCGCGCAAAGCTCATTCAAGACATGAAGGTACTCAAGGATGAGATACAGGAGAAAGAGGAAGCACTCAAAGAGGTTATGCCTAAATGGCAAGCACTCATGCTTCAGGTTCCTAATATTCCTGATATGTCAGTTCCGGAAGGGAATGATGATAGTGAGAATAAAGAAGTGAAGGTATGGGGAGAGAAAACAACATTTGCATTTGAGCCAAAGAGCCATGTCGACATCATGACAAAGTTGCAGATGGTTGATTTTGAACGTGGGCAGAAGGTGCACGGTTTCCGTGGGTACTATCTCATCAATGATGGAGCAAAGTTATCGTGGGCAATCTGGAATTATGCGCAAGCATTTTTCCTCAAGAAGGGATTTAATCCTATGCTCGTTCCAACTATTGTACGCAAGGCAAACCTCTACGGAACAGGGCATCTCCCGAATGACGCAGAGGATGTCTATAACACGCAAGATGAAGATTATCTCGTCGGTACTGCAGAAGTCTCAACAATGGGATACTACAGTGATGAGGTGCTCGACGAAAAGGAGTTCCCAATAAAGTGGCTCTCGTTTTCTCCCTGCTATCGCCGCGAAGCGGGAAGTCATGGAAAGGATACTAAGGGTCTTATTCGTGTTCATGAGTTCTACAAGCTCGAGCAGGTGATTCTCTGTGCAGCAAGTCATGAGGAATCGGTAACCTGGCATGAGTGGCTTAATCGCAATACAGAAGAATTCATCGAGTCGCTCGGTATCCCGTACCATACCGTTCTCAATTGTTCTGGAGATCTTGGTCTTGGACAGGTTAAAAAATACGATGTAGAGCTATGGGTGCCCGGAGAGCAGAAGTATCGCGAGATTAGTTCTGCGTCGTATTTCCATGATTTTCAGACACGCCGATTCAATATTCGCTACAAGGATAGTGAGGGGAAGACACGGTATGCACACTCACTCAACTGTACTGCAATCCCGACACCGCGTATCCTCGTTTCGCTCATTGAGAATTTCCAACAAGCCGATGGCTCAGTAACAATTCCTCCAGTCCTCGTGCCATATTTCGGAGCGTCCGTTATACAATAGGTACATGTTCGCACGAGACAGAATACGCTCACGAAATAAACGACGTGATGATTCGCCGTCGGTATGGCGGCATATTTTCATTGGTCTTGGAGTATGTTCTGTTGTTGCGCTTGGTATTTTTTCCGTATGGCATATTACGCGGCTTCCTGTGTTCACCATTAGCACGGTGACGGTACTTGGTGGCGGAACTATTGCTCCAGAGAGTATACGAGAAGAAGTTGATTCACTCCTTCGTGGTTCGTACTTTAAAATTATTCCGTACACGTTTTCGCTCATGTATCCGCAGGAGCGTATTGCATCAGCAATAGCAAGTATTCCTCGTGTGAAGGATGTCGCTGTTGCGCGCGAAGCAGAGACGCTCACTGTTACCTTTACTGAATACGAGCCGTACGCACTGTGGTGTCAGCCGGTAACTAACTCCTGCTATTTTCTTGATGAGACAGGATATGCATTTGCACCTGGTCCACGTCTTACGGGAGGAGCTCTTGTACGACATATCTTTGAGGATGTTGAGATACTCGAACAGAAACAGATATTCGAGCCAGCACCATTTGCGTTACTTCACAAATTTCTCGAACGACTTGATACATCGTTACGACTTCGTGTGACTGATGTTGTGCATACAACAGATGGTGATCTGCGCATCATGGTTAATGGAGGTGGTGAGCTTATTCTTGCACAGAACGAATCATATGATGCTGCGTTTGATAATCTTGCTTCAGTACTCAGATCTGAGGAATTCAAACATATAGAACCCGGCAATTTTAAGTACATCGATCTTCGATTTGGAAGTAAAATATTTGTGAATGAAAAGCTCGTGCCAGATACCGTAGCTACCTCATCAGACGAAATTGCTTCTACCACTGAGGAATAGAAAACGGCGCGACAGGTGTCGCGCCGTTTCACTTCACCCATGAGCGAATGACATCAAGGATGTTGTTGAGTACGATCAGAACTACTCGCTGGTACCGATGGTCAAAGTACAAGACGAGCACGGCAATCGAACATGCCTTATCGAAAGTCGTGATGGCGGTTGTGAACATGAGAAGCGACATCACGGTGGGAAATGCCAAGAAGAACAGTGCTACTGGTGCCAGAATGGTGAGTAGCAGAATTCCGAGGAAGCTACGCTTGATCATGAGGTGCCTTTCTCCAAGGTGTTTCTTAGTGTAGACTACGACGTTCAAAGGGGGTTGTAAAGACATGTCATTTTGGCAAAAACTCAAAACAGCAGGGAAACCCATCGTGGTTCTCGCACCTATGGCGGATGTCACCGACGCGGCCTTTCGTCGTATGATCGCGAAGTATTCGCGTCACACACGGTCTGATGGATCAGAAGGTGGTCCTGACGTGATGTGGACCGAGTTTGTCTCAGCTGATGGTCTCTGCCGTGCGACCGAAGAGGGAAAGAAAAAGCTCATGGCTGATCTCATCTACACCGAGGAAGAACGACCGATTGTTGCACAACTCTTTTCATCTATGCCGGAGTATATGAAGAGTGCTGCGAAACTCTGTGCAGAGCTTGGTTTTGACGGTATCGATATCAACATGGGATGTCCTGATCGATCTATAGAAAAGCAGGGGTGTGGTGCGGCAATGATTAAGAATCCTCCGGTAGCACGCGCTATTATTCGGGCTGCAAAAGAGGGAATAGCGGCTGCAGGGAAAGATATTCCTGTTACGGTAAAAACTCGTATTGGCTACAATAAAGACGAGCTTGATGTGTGGCTTCCTGAACTCCTTGCAGAAAATCCTGCTGTTATTACTGTGCATGCACGCACACGAAAAGAAATGTCAAAGGTTCCTGCGCGATGGGAGCGTGTACAGCGTGCAGTTGAAATACGAAATGCATGCAGAAGCGAAACACTTATTTTTGGAAATGGCGACGTAGTGTCGGTGGATGATGCGTATGCAAAATGCGCTCTCACCGGTGCAGATGGCGCGATGCTCGGTCGTGCGATTTTCGGGAACCCATGGCTTTTCCATGACGTGCATGATTTATCAAACGTGACTCTCGAAGAGCGATTTCGGGTTATGCTTGAACATACACGATTGTTTGAAGAACTGCTTTCATTCAAGAACTTTGCCATCATGAAAAAACACTACAAGGCGTACGTGAATGGCTTTCCGGGAGCACATGAGCTCCGAGCGAATCTCATGGAACAGAAGTCGAGTGATGCTATTGAGACAGTTGTGAACACATTTGTGGGTGCACATCCCGAACTTCGTACGTGGACCTCTGATACAATGAACGTATAGAGTGCTCTGCGCTCGGAGGTTATACGTTTAATGCGTTCCTATGGATGAGGTACTTCATGCAAATATCTTCTTCTTTATCACAGGTATTGCCGTGATTGTCTTCACGTTCCTTCTCTCTATCGCTCTCTATCATTTCATCAAGCTCATGAAGACTCTCCGCAGAATCGCAGATCGGGTCGAAGCAGGGACTGCTACCTTGGCGGAAGATTTTGAGAACCTTCGAGCGTACGTGACCGAAGAAAGCTTCTTTGCACGCTTTTTCCGTGGAGCACAAAAAAGAACCGAAGAGCCGAAGGAGGAGTCACTCGCGCGACGGACGCCACTTCGGTCACTCAAACCCGAAAGGAAGGGAAAGACTGAACTTAAGATTAAGAATGAAGGATAAGTAATGAAATATATGGCATCAAAGAAAGCAGCTCCTAAGAAGGGAATGAGTACAGAAGCAAAGGTCAGTATCGGTGTTGGTCTTACCGCAGCAGCGCTCGCTGCAGCTGGTGCATATTTTCTTGTCGGGAGTAAGCAGGCTGCGCAAAACCGAAAGAAGGTAAAGGGATGGACACTCAAAGCAAAGGGCGAGGTGCTTGAAGCACTCGAGAAAGCTAAGGCAATAAGTGCTGAGGAGTATACCGAGCTTGTCGATTCTGCTACAAAGGCATACGGTACGGTGAAAGAAGCATCAAAGGGTGAGATAAAGGATTTTAAGAGTGAAATGCTCGAGCATTGGAACACGCTCCAGAAGAGTCAGGCAGTAAAGAAAGTCACCCAAAAGACAAAAAAAGCTGCTCCAGCAAAAGTGGCAAAGAAGAGCGTAAAGAAATAATCAACAGAGAGACACGTTGAGTAAGTACCGCGCCACGAAGTGGCGCGGTATGCTGTATACGTGATACGAAAACGAACTTCACTCTATACCGCGCTCACAATCGCTGTTATGTCTTCGGTTCTCCTCATGAGCTATGCGGTTCTTCAGTATGTTCCGTGGACAAACTCGCAGGAAGCACTTCTCGTTCGTGCACCAATGCTCACGACAGATACCTGGGCTGTGTTTGATACACAGAGCGGAGCGATTCGGTATGGGAACAAGGTAACGAATACGGCGCCAATAGCATCTGTCTCGAAACTTTTTACTGCCTACGCTGTGTACGCGCTTGGTAGTGAAAAGAGCACAACAACAATCGAATGGTCGGACCTCAACACTGAAGGGGAGACAGGGAAGCTCGCCTATGGTGAGACATACACTCTTGATGAACTTCTTTTTCCGCTCCTTATGGAATCATCAAATGATGCAGGGGCAACTGTTGCGCGATCGCTTGGCGATCGATTTGCTTCGACAGTTGCACTTGTTATTCAGAGTGAAGGGCTTACTGAAACAACCATCATTGAACCAACCGGTTTAAGTCCTCAGAATGTTTCATCACCCCGAGATCTCGCAAAATTTTACACATTTGTCCGTCGAATGTATCCGCACATTATCGATATCACACAGCTCAACATGTATAAAAATCATGGTGCGTGGTTGGTGAATAATATCCCCGTCCATGAACTCCCTACGTTTTCAGGCGGAAAGCACGGCTTCACTCCCGAAGCGGGAAAGACCTTCGTTGGGACATTTGAAATCGACGGTCTCTCGCATGAAATCGGTATTGTGCTCCTCGGTAGCACTGATTTACGAAAAGATATTGAACAAATCCTAGGCTCGTTTAACTAAGTCGGGCGATATTTGATATACTTTCCCCATATGGCAGAAACATCCTTTGCGCTTTATCGAAAGTATCGACCAGACTCCTTTAAAAAAGTACGGAACCAGAGTCATATCATCTCTGTCCTCGAAGGTGCTATTGCGAAAGGGATGATTCCGCACGCACTCCTCTTTACCGGTTCACGAGGAACAGGAAAGACGACGGTTGCACGTATCTTTGCGCATGCAATCGGTGCAAAAGATATTGATATTTATGAAATCGATGCCGCTTCAAATCGTGGTATTGATGATATTCGTGCACTTAAAGAAGCCGTGTACACGCTCCCGTACGAATCCCCGTATAAGGTATACATCATTGATGAGGTGCATATGCTCACGAAGGAAGCGTGGAATGCCCTTCTGAAGACACTCGAAGAGCCACCAGAGTATGTAGTGTTCATCCTTGCAACTACCGAACAAGATAAAATTCTCGACACGATCACTTCTCGCTGTCAGGTTTTCACTTTCAGAGCGCCATCACGCGATGAACTCAAAGAAATCGTACTCGATATTGCACAGGAAGAAGGGCTTTCGATGAGTCAGGGAGGTGCCGATGTCATTGCACTCGCTGCAAATGGCTCATATCGCGATGCGCTTTCAATTATGCAAAAGGTAATTATGGCGAATGGGGATGCAGAGCTCGGTGAAGACGAGATAGCAACTATCGTTGGTGCACCAAAGAGTATTCTCATCGTCGACTTTATTCGAGCGTTTGAAGAAAAGAAACCAGAGGCTGCAATTGCGGTTCTTGCGACCGTACTCAAAACACACATTGATATACGTATTTTTCACTCGATGCTCCTTGAGCGTATTCGAACCATCCTTCTGCTCCGCCACAAAGCAATAACCAAAGAGAGTATTGTCGGCTATACACCAGCAGAGCTCGAGGTCATTATTGCCTGTGCGAGCAATCTAAAATCACCGGTTAATTCAGGTCTCCTTGTACGCTTTCTCGAAGCAGGCGAACGCATTGCTTCCGCGCATATACCAACGCTTCCACTTGAGCTTGCGGTGATTGAGGGGATGTCTTGATATACTACGGACGTAACTGTTCGTTTGTGCACATTTATTTTGTTAGACACGGACAAACCGATCTTAACAAGCGGTTTCTCCACCAATCACCAAGTACGCCACTGAATGAAAAGGGGTATGAACAAGCACGCACGGTTGCGGAGTATCTCCGACCGATGAATGCCACACTCCTTGTTTCAAGTACGTATGATCGTGCAGCACAGACTGCGCGCATCATTGGTGCATCGGTAGGTCTCACCCCGCACTTCATGCCGCTCTTTAGGGAGATTGAACGACCAACACCATTTGCGGAGAAATCGCTCCTCAGCATACAAACATTGTGGTATCTCGCGCTCTCCGTACTCTTTCGCAATATACCAACATGGCGGTACAAAGATGGAGAAAATCTTTCTGATATTTACCGTCGGGTACAAAAGAGTTTTCAGTACATTGAGTCACTCATCGAGGCACACGATTCTATCATCATCGTGTCGCATTCTGCGTACATCAATCTCATGATTTCGTACATGTGCCACGGAGAACAGCTCACACTTCGTGATCTTGTGCGCATCTTGCTTTCGACAAATAGCTTAAAAAACTGTGAGGTGCTCCACGTTGAGTATGTTGGCCCAACAGCAAAAGGTACCTGCGCGTGGCTGCTCCGATGAGCAGGAAGAACTAGGTGTGTGACTCTGCCGCATCGGCTTCCTCCTTTGTACGATGGACAGTTCCGCGTGGGTGATGGGCAGGGGAGTAGATTGTATAGAACTTGAGCGGTTCGGTCGTGGATGTGTTCACAATGTTGTGCTCTGTTCCCATGGGGACAATGACGGTCATGCCATCGCAGATATCGTATTCTTTTCCTGCCACAATCGCTTTTCCAACTCCTGATTCAAATCGGAAGAATTGATCGTTCTCAGGGTGTGTCTCCATGCCGAGTGCGTCGTTTGCATCAAGACACATGAGAACCAGTTGGCTTCCTTCACCGGTAAAGAGCACGCGACGGAAATCGGTGTTCTCACGCGTGTGCCGTTCGATGTTGTCGTAAAATGCTTGTTCCATAATGTGTATATTATTTGATATAGATGGTCGCAAGTACCCCGAGTGTCACAAGAATTCCCCCCGTCACATTCCCGAGTGTAGGCTTCTCTGCGAGGAAGACAAACGCGAGGATGATGGTGAGTGCGATGGAGAGTTTGTCGATTGGGGTAACACGAGATACTTCACCGAGTTGGAGTGCCTTGTAGTAGAAGAGCCATGAGAGACCGGTCGCAAGTGCTGAAAGGAAAATGAATATGTACGAGAAGCGAGATATCTTGAACATATCTGCCCAGTTACCCTGTATGAGGACGATAGACCACGCGAATACTACAATAACAATGGTACGAAGTGCGACCGCAAGATTGCTGTCGACACCTTTGATTCCTATCTTGCCAAATATTGCCACAAGGGAGGCAAAGAAGGCTGAGAGAATTGCATACACTGCCCAGTTCATACTGAAATGATACCACACGAATGTGTGGTCACTTTAGAAGCGATCAATGAACGCAAATTTCCGACCAAGAACATAATGCCAGGTGAGTGCCATAAGTGTGGCAAGACCAATGTATCCGAGTCCATGTACGATGAGTGTCTCAATGAGTGGAGTACTAAACTCCCAATTCCAGACGCGGAAATAGTAATTTGTTACTTCATACACAAGTCCTACGCCAATAGTCCAAAGATAGAAGTGACCGAAGTGTACTTTTTCCATAAGCACAGCGTTTGCCTGCATGAGTCCGTAGGAGAGGGCACCGTTTATGGTGAGGAAGAAGAGACTAAAGCCAAGCTCATATGAGTAGAGTCCGACAAACTTCCCGACAATGAGATCAAATGCGATCCCAAAAGGGATACCTACCAGAAGACTTATTCCAAGCACGCGTGGCACTTCTTTCAGTCGCTTCTCGTACCACGCATGCACGATGAAGAGTAGTAATTGAACGAGTATAACGACCGCAAAACTGAACCAATGGTTGATCATATCGGTTCATTATAACCTAGTTATTTGCTTATTTCTGAAACTTTGGCACAATCATCTGGTTCACATGAACAATCATGCCGGACTCGTCTCATGGTATGTAGAACATACTACCTGCGCTCGCTCGAAAATGCCCAAGAAGCCTCTTGTGCATTTTGCTCGCTCGCTTGGCAGTAGGACACCAGGTTTTGGTCCTGGTAAAAACAAAGTACAATAGCGCACATTGCCCGATCGTCTAATGGTAGGACACCAGGTTTTGGTCCTGGGTATTGGGGTTCGAGTCCCTGTCGGGCAGCACGAGAGTTAAACCGCCACTGTGCGGTTTTTCTCGTGCTGCCTGACAAGTAACAGTCTGGGAGACTGTTACGGGGGACTCGAAAACCTTGCCTAGTATTTTGTGACTGAAAGGAAACAAAATACTGACAAGGTGTACTGAAACTGTAAGTTTCGAGTCCCTGTCGGGCAGCGGTGGATGGAAATACGAAATACCTCTTTTGTGTCGCTCACTAACATTGGCTCTAGGACACCAGGATTAAAGAATCTCGGAGATTCTTTAAGAAGGTCGACGGCCCTATCGGATTCCTAAATAGATGTTTGGGCTATGAAAAGTGTTATTCGCTATTGCCACCAAGATTAACGCACATGGATTTCCTCTAGTGAAACAGTCCGATGAATGAGTTCATCGTTTCTGACTGATAGAAAAAAGTCGTATTGGTTGTCAGAATGGCGACCATACCATGCAAGAAATGAACTCTCGACTTTTTTTCTCGCAATTCATCACCGTAAAGATTAAGAAAATCATTGTATTGTGAGAAAGCGTGGGTCTCAAAGAGGTAATTCAACTCGTATGACCATCGTGGTTTGATGAGGTATAAAAAATACGATATCCAGAAATAGAAGAAGGAAAAGAACATAGGGATAAGTGTATGACGTACAAAACCAGAATTGCCTTCCGCTTTTGCGAGTTGCGAAATGACGACTACGTGCATGGTCTCATTTTCCTGGGCGTATTCTGCATACCGTGCATGTTTTGATAGCGTGAGCGCCCGTTCTTCATTGCGAAAACATATGGTGAGAAGTGTAAAAATTGCTGAATTCCATGATTGATAGGGTACTCGTGCAATGATTTCGACAGCGCGAAACTTGCGATATGAGGGTTTTTTTCCATACACAATATTTCCCGTCACGACAAGAAACTTTCCACATATTCGTGGAAAGAAGGCAGTGTCGTACGAGTCGTTTTCTTCTTTGTAGGATTGAAATGTTGCTTCGTTCAGAAGAGACGCATGGAGTGCATTAAATGCAGAATCACTGCGAGTCAATTTCATAAGAAAGTCATTGTACAATATTTATGCTTGAGATTGTAGGCGTATGAAACGCTGTAATATTGATGAAGACAGCATCTTGATCTTCTAATTGAAACAGAGACCGAGACGGGTGTTTTGTTCCTTATTTGTATCATCCAAAAAAATAACTCCTGAGACGGAGACATCTCTCATAAGGAGTAGCAGGAGTCTCAAACGGTGTTGCGCTGTCTCACCCAATGTGTTCAAGACCATGACAGTCAGCACTAAACTCATAAATAACTCGATTACGTCGGTATATACTATATGTATCATGCTTTCGTACAGTAGGAAGGAAGAGGCGTTTATCGCTAAACTCAATACACCACTTAAGGTTCAGGCCTTTCTCGACAGCATACCGTTCAATAGTGAGAAAAGAGGGGAGACGTGCATGTCTGCGCTACGGGTACTTCGTGAAAGGAAAGCACATTGTCTTGAAGGAGCTTTTTTTGCCTGTGCATGCCTTATGCGTGCAGGACGAAAGCCGCTCATTGTGAGCTTAAAAGCAAAGAAACCAGATGACGATCATATTCTCATTCTCTATAAAGAGAACGGGTACTACGGTGCTATAAGTAAAACAGGACATCCGGTACTCACGTTTCGTGATCCGGTCTATCGAACTGTGCGTGAATTGGTCATGTCGTATTTTCATGAATACTTTCATTTCAAGAAAGGAAACAAAACTCTTGTTGGATACACAAAACCTATAAATATGCTCCGCTTCGGAATGAAATGGATTACCGCAGAAGAAGATTTGTGGGATATTGGAGAAAAGATATACAAGATCCCTTTTATTACCATCGTACCAAAGAAAAACAAACGGTATATTCGTACAGTTTCTTCACTTGAGCGAAGAGCCTACGATATTCTCGGGCCAATGGCGTAGAGGTAGGGTAGGGTCTTGCGGTCTTTCCTCGTACTACCCGACAGATACAGCTTTCGAATGAAAGTGTTGCATGGACTCGAAAGACTGAGTAGGTAAACAAGACGAGTAAATGCGAGTGCTTGTTAAGATACGCTACTTATTCTGAGGCTACCCTTTGGTACAATGAACGGACGTGTTGTTCGCACGCTTATTTTTGTATGAGTACATTTTGGTCTTTTAGATTGCACTCGCGTCTCTTCGTAAGCATTGGCGTAGTTGTGATTGTTGCAGTACTTGTACTCATGCGAACGCTTCCTGCAGATGCAGAGTTTGCCTTTTTCGATTCGTATTTTTCC
>JACCDG010715571.1_pt1 | contig 17978 bp, 16 predicted proteins | sample 7442471 | NCBI WGS metagenome assembly JACCDG01 (sample SAMN15323444, study PRJNA562643) | freshwater metagenome | isolation source: river surface water | place: USA:Blue River Watershed | collected 2017-08-17 | reverse complement strand
TCCTGCTCGATTATTGGGTTATACCCAAAGAAGAATCGTCGATTTATGATAAACCAACTGATGGTCTTCATATCCAACCCAAAAATGAAGTCCTCGCCGTCGCTATCCATAATGATACCATATCCCAATACAATGATATCCTCACCAAAGCCAAAATCATCAATCCAATGTTTGAACTTGAAGTTTTTAGTGCTATCCGTTCAGCCATAGGGAATGATCTTTCCCCCATCCTTTTTGTTGATTTGGGTGCAAGTAAAACCAAACTTTCAATTGTTGAATACGGTATCGTCCGCTCATTCCATGTGGTGAGTCGTGGAGGTGTCGATATGACACGGGCTATTTCACAATCGCTCGGTATGTCTTTTGCTGATGCAGAGGAAATCAAACGCACCTATGGCCTAACCAAAGACCCCAATGCCAAAGGTATTGATGAAATTATTATTCTTTCACTCAATTATATTTTTTCAGAAACAAGTAGTGTGATATTTAATTACGAAAAGAAAAGCAATAAAAGTATTTCACGTATCGTGCTCTCTGGTGGTGGGGCATTGCTCAAAGGCATCGAAGATACAGCCAAAGAACGTTTTACATCCGAAGTTACTATTGCACATCCTTTTTCTAAAGTCGAAGCCCCGGCATTTTTGACTCCTGTGCTTAATTCTATTGGGCCAGAATTCTCTGTTGCTATAGGAATTGCCTTGCGTAAGATTCAATAATCATTTAGAATATATATATGGAACAAGCATTTCAAACGACCTCTTTTATTCCAAAAAAACCGCTCATTGCGACCAAGCCACAAGCGAGTCGTGGTCTCAGTATTTTCTCATTCTTTGCGACGCTCATCCTCATCGGGACAATTGCTGTTTCTGGATTGTTGTATGTGTACAATAAAAAATTAGCAAGTCAGGTTACTGAACTCGAAACAACCCTAGATCGCGCCAAAGAAAAATTTAACCCAGTTGCTATCGAAAGTATCAAACAGCTTGATAAACGTATCAATACTGCAGAGAAAATTTTGTCTAATCATATCACTCTATCACCGATTTTGGTCAATGTTTTGAATGCCAATACACTTAAAAAAGTTCAGTATACTCAGTTTAGTCATACGGTAAATGGTTCTGGTCCATCAGCTAAAATCCAAGTTAGGCTCGCTGGTAAAGCTGAATCTTTGCCCTATGTTGCGCTCCGATCTAAAAAATTAGCAGAGAATAAATACGTAGAAAATCCTATTTTTTCTGATATAGTCACCGCCAAAGATAATACCGTTACTTTTAATCTTCTTTTTGATATTAATCCGAACCTGATCATCTATTCAAAATTGGTTCAAAACCTCGCATCTGGGACAGCTTCTACCCGAATTGATGGGACTATCCCACCTCAACAAACAAATCCCAACCCAGTGACACCATCTGTCGTCGTTCCACAGTCGGGGACGGTGAATCCTATTACGAATAATCCTCAAAAGAAATAATAGTATATGACTCAATTTATTTTACCCATTTTTCTTGTCCTTGCTGCTGTCGGAGTATTTTTTGGATTTACCAAAAAAGAACTCACCACGACCAAAGACCTCAAAGCTCAAGTAGTTGAATACCAAAAAGCAGTTGATAAATCATCAGAATTACTCAAAATCCGTGATGGGTTATTGGATAAACGTAATAAAATCCAGGAAACTGATTTATCTCGTTTGTCTATACTGATGCCCAATGATGTCAACAGTACTAAACTTGTGCTCGAAATCCAGAATTTGGCAACCAATACACATAAACTCGCTTTCGAAAATCCTAAATACGACCCCAACAAAAAAGTCACTGGCGATGTCAAAATAACTCCAGCAACAGATAATCCTGATGCAAAAAGTACCCCTAAAACAACAACCCCACGTGATGTTGCTCAAACCCAAAAAGACTATGGGACATTTGAACTCGAATTTACAGTGATTGGCCCATATGATAATTTTATTAATTTTATTACTGATTTGGAAAAAAGCCTCCGTATTGTTGATATTAGCCAAGTTGATATTACACCCAAAGAAGGTTCTAATTTAAAATATGTCGTTAAAATCCAAACCTATTGGTTAAAGAGTTAATCTATGAGTAAAAAGACAAAAAAAATCGTTGTTGTAGTACTAGTTCTGTTGATTTGTTTTTTCTTGTATCGATCATTTTCTGGCAAAAAAAGTACAGATGCTCCTTCAGCTAAAAACGGCTTAAGCACCGCTGGGGGTACTGCAACCGTTACTGTTGAAAAAAACGATGATATAGAAAAACTCCTGAGTCTATTGCTCAGTATTAATTCAATCAAACTTTCAGATACGCTCTTTTCTAAAGTCGAATTCAAATCACTCAAAGACTTTTCTATTACCGAAAAAGAACAAAAACTCGATGAAACGACAGGTCGTAAAAATCCATTTTTACCCATCGGTATAGAGATTGGTGGGAGTACGACGTCATCTACAAGTCAGTCATCAACGACGGGTGGAAATAGTACTGCAACTACGACAAATACAACGACGAATACCACTGCTTCTACTGGGGTAACTACTGGTACGGCAAATGGTACAGGAAATGCAACCAATCCAGGGGTAAATGTTGTCCCTGTCGCAAATCCAGCACCACTTCCTAATACGCTCTAATTTTTTATTCTATGGAATTTTTACAACATCTATCACGACTCGGAATTATATCCACAGACGTACTCGATACGTTTATTGCTGAATTAAATGATACTTATAAAGGTAATATTGAAAGTCTCCTTATTGCCAAAGGATTAACGATTGATCAGATTTTACGACTCAAAAGTGACTTTTATGGTATTCCAGCCAAACAGGTTGAACCTGTGGCTGTATCTTTTGATATACTCAAATATATTCCTCAGGAATCTGCTCAGTATTACAAATGTATTCCTATTGGTATTGATGATACCGTACTCGAAGTCGGTATTGTTGACCCAAATAATATCGAAGCCAATGATGCGCTCCAGTTTATTGTCGCCAAACTCGGTATGTCTTTCAAATATTTCCTTATTTCTCAGGCAAATTTTGATGCGATTTTCAAAAACTATGATAACGTATCAGGTAATGTTGATGAAGCATTAAATGAATTTGAAAATTCTGACCTCGTGTCACTTGATGACCCAAGTCTGCTCCGTAAACAAAAAAAAGGTGAAGAAATTACCGGCGAAGAAAAAATCGTTGAAGACGCTCCTATTATCAAAATCGTCGCATCAATATTGCGTGATGCAGTTACCAAAGATGCTTCTGATATTCATATAGAAAACACAGGTAAAGATGTTCGTGTCCGTTTCAGACTTGATGGGGGACTTATCACTGTACTTACATTACCGATGAATGTTTCGGCCGGTGTCATTGCTCGTATTAAAATCCTCGGTAAATTACGTCTCGATGAAAAACGAAAGCCTCAAGATAGTGGATTTTCTGCACAGATCAATGGACGCAAGATTGATTTTCGTCTTTCTACATTTCCTACATACTATGGCGAAAAAGTCGTTATGCGTATTCTCGATGCAGAAAAAGGGGTCAAACCACTGGGGGATCTCAACCTCAGGCCATCAACTGTTGATGCTATCAAACTCGCTCTCGATAAACCATACGGGATTATTCTGATTACTGGGCCAACTGGGTCGGGTAAATCAACAACACTGTTTTCTATGCTTAATGAAATCGATCGAGATACAGAAAATGTGGTATCACTCGAAGATCCAGTTGAATACCATATGCCAGGGGTTTCTCAGTCTCAAGTTCAGGCTGACATCGGCTATACCTTTGCGGCTGGGCTGCGTTCTATTCTCCGTCAGGACCCTGATGTGATCATGGTCGGGGAAATCCGTGATGCAGAAACTGCATCACTCGCTATCCAGGCAGCATTAACCGGGCACATTGTGTTCTCGACACTCCACACCAACACTGCAACAGGTGCTATACCACGTCTGATCGATATGGGAGTTGATCCATATTTGATCGCACCGACGCTCACTCTCGCTCTCGGGCAGCGCCTTGTTCGTACATTTGCACCTGGTCCTAAAAAGGAAATTCCTATCGATGAAGCGACTCGAACATTGATTGAAAAACAGTTTGCAGATCTACCAGAAGATGTTCGGAAATTAATTCCTCTTGATGCGACACATACATACGAACCAATCCCGAGTAAAGAATTTCCTTCTGGAATGAAGGGTCGTATGGCCGTCATGGAGGCATTAACGATCGATAAAGACCTCGAACGTGTGATACTAAAAACTCCAACTGAACCAGATATCTACAAATTGGCCCGATCTAAAGGTATGACAACACTCCGCGAAGATGCATTGATCAAGGCATTATCGGGGCTCACTACGCTACAGGAGGCATATGGGGTATAATCTTTCTTATATTAAAGAATAAAAAATACCGGCATAAAATGTAGGTCCTCGGGTCGCAAAATCTCGATTATTTTTTTTGGGAATTTTGCTCAACCAGACCATACATTTTTCATGCCGGCATTTTACTATGTACGATTTTATTTGTTTATTCTCCTGCACTACTGACCTGTATCTGGTCAAATCGTTTACGGATTTCTTTCAAAAGTTCTTCGGTTACTTTTTTGTTTTCTTTGAGGAATGTACGGCTGGCATCATATCCACGTCCGAGTTTTACTTCTTTTTCTTCGGCAGCTTTTTTGCTATCATCTGGGCGAACATACGTATATGATGAACCAGATTTGGTCACTAGGTTTAATTTCTCACCAAGGGCAAGCATTTCACCTTCGAGCGATATGCCTTCACCATAGATAATATCAAATTCTGTCTGTTTAAATGGTGCAGCTACTTTGTTTTTGACGACTTTGACACGAGTTCGTCCACCGACAACTTCTTCACCTTTTTTAATCTGTGCAATGCGGCGGATGTCGAGTCGGACAGAAGTATAGAATTTCAAAGCCTTTCCACCTGGAGTTGTTTCTGGGTTACCAAACATCACACCGATCTGCATACGAATCTGGTTGATAAAGATAACAACAGTACTTGATCGTGCGACGAGCGCAGTCAATTTACGAAGTGCTTGTGACATAAGTCGTGCTTGTTTCCCAACATGGTGTGCACCCATGTCGCCTTCGATTTCGTCTTTGGGAGTTAATGCTGCAACAGAGTCAATGACAATCACTGCAATTTTACCTGATCGGACGAGTGATTCAGTGATCTCGAGACCCTGTTCACCTGTGTCTGGTTGTGAGATAAGGAGTTCATTAATATTAACACCCAAATTTTTGGCATATTCTGGATCCATTGCATGTTCGGCATCGATATATGCACAGACACCACCTTGTTTTTGGGCTTCGGCGACAATGTGGAGCGCGAGCGTTGTTTTACCACTTGATTCTGGGCCAAATACTTCGATAATACGGCCACGAGGTACACCACCGATACCGAGAGCCATATCGAGTCCGAGTGATCCTGTTGGGATAACACCAATGTCTACTTTAGGTGAATCACCGAGTTTCATGATTGCACCTTCGCCAAATTTTGTCTGGATCGATTTAATTGTGTCTTCGATAGGACTACTCGTTGTCTTGGCAACGACTTCCTTTTTTGCTTTTTTAACTGCCATATATTTTTACTTTTGAGCTGTTTTTATACCTTGCTCGTTATTATAAACAAATGAATGAGTTTTTTCTTGATAATTACCAAAACTATCTCTGGTTTCTATAGTGATGATATTCACTCCTGGAAGGGGACTAAATTCATATTTAAAATCACCAGAAGTGTTAACCATGGTTTCATCTCCATTGATTAAAATGTGTTTGCTGTATTTTGCATTACCAACAATTGCCATTCTGGTACTACTTTCTTTGGAGATAGAAAAATGAAAAGGTGAGCCTAAAAATATATCACTTGATCGTGCTAATCCATATACAATAAAAAATGTAATGATAGAAACTGTAATAATTTTTATTTTCATACGTCTACGTACAGTATACTATGTTTCACACTGTATGCGCAAGCTTTTTTGTGTATATTAGCCTTCAAATTCAGCAACTTCGTCGGCTATTTTACGTTCGAGTACTTCACGAGGTTTGGCACCATTTCCTGGACCGACGACACCACGTTCTTCCATCATGTCAATGAGTCGTGCTGCCCGGGCGTACCCGATACCGAGTTTGCGTTGGAGGAATGATGTTGATGCTTTGCCTGTCTCGATGACCGTTTGGCGAGCATCTTCGTACATATCATCATCGTCTCCACCATCAACTGTCCCAGAAAAGACTCCATCAGTGTTGCCGAGTGCTCCAGGCGATAGATTGATTTCGTCGGTGACATAATCATTATTGTGTTTGATAAAATTGACGATATTTTTTACTTCATTTTCTGTAATATATGCACATTGGATACGTTCTGGTGAAGACATTTCCCCTGATGAATAGAGCATATCCCCAGCACCGAGGAGTTTTTCTGCACCTGGCTGATCGATGATGGTGCGAGAATCTATTTGTGATGCGACCTGCAGTGCCACACGTGCCGGAATATTGGCTTTAATCAACCCCGTAATGACGTTCACACTCGGACGCTGGGTAGAGAGGATGAGATGGATCCCGACAGCACGAGACATTTGTGCGAGGCGGACGATACCACTTTCGAGTTCGCGAGGGAATGCAGACATGATATCTGCCAATTCATCAATGATAATAACGATAAATGGCATTTTTTCAACCTCAGTATCATCTTTTTTCCGTTTGTCCCAGACATTTTCGTGATATGACGTAATATCACGAACTTTATTTTTTTCGAGGAGATCATATCTGCGTTCCATTTCTTTGGCTGCCCATTTGAGCGCCATGATTGTTTTCTTGGGATCAGTAATGACCGGTGTGAGCAAATGCGGGATACCATTATACATGGTTAATTCTACACGTTTTGGGTCAACAAATATAAATTTCAAATCATCAGGGGTATTGCGGTAGAGGAGCGATGTAATAATAGCGTGGACGGTAACGGATTTACCTGACCCGGTTGCCCCGGCAATGAGCGCATGGGGCATTTTGGCGAGGTTGGCAAAGCGTGCTTTTCCAGAAATATTTTTACCGAGCGCCACCAAGAGAGCCTTTGGATCATTTTTGAAATGATCATCATTCATGAGTGTCGCAAAACCAATGATTGATTTGGCTTTATTTGGGATTTCTATACCTACCAAACTTTTGCCTGGGATTGGAGCTTCGATACGGATAGGGTGTGCAGCCAATGCCAATGCCAAATCACTCTGGAGTGATACGATACGGGATAGTTTTACCCCTTCGGCTGGTTTTAATGCATACCGTGTAACTGTTGGCCCGACGGTGATTTCATCCATCTCGACCTCGATACCAAAATTCTGCAGCGTACGTTTGATGATATTGGCATTAGCTTTGATATCACCGGTATTTGGTTTACCACTATCGGATGACAAGATAGAGAGAGGAGGGAATACATATGATGTCTTTTCTTTCTTGCGAGGTTTTGGAATTTCTTCAACAGGATCTGGTAGCGGTTGTGGCTCGATTTCTTTGCGACGTTTTTCTTTTTTCTCTTTTGGTTCAATTTCTAGATTTTCATCACTATAGGTATCTTCTTCTGGTAGAGAAAGTTGGTGAACTGATGATTTGCCAAATGACAAAAACTTTTTGAAAAATTGGGTAAAGAATAATTTCATCTGTTCTACCCATCTGGTGTAATCAGGCTTGGTATTGAGGATAAGCATAAATGAAATAATCAACCCAATACCGAGCGTAATGATTGCACCGATTTCGCCAAATAATTTGGTAAAGATATTTTTGGTGATATCACCAACGAGTCCACCATGATGTGGGAGGATAGAGAGTACATTAAGACCCAATAGCGTGACCAAAAGGAGTATGATCCCGATAGCAGTGCGTACAGAAGGGAAGAGTGATTTTCTTTTGAGTAATCGTATACCAAAATAGATACAGAGTATTGATACTGCAAAATACAAAAACCCAAAGACATATTTGAATGCATTTTTGAGTGCTTCACCGACGATACCACCTGCATTAAAAATTCCAAGTGATGAAATAATCCCGATGAGAAAAAAGACGAGCAAGCTCACAATTCTCCTCGTTTCTGGATTCATACTATTACGTAATAATTGTGGAATTGGTGCTTCGTCTTCTTCTCCTTTTTTACCTTTTTTTTGTTTCATCCCGTTAGAAGTAGGTTACATCTTACACATATCACCTACGTAATTATAATCTATTAATGTTTAAAATTAAATATATGATCCCGTAACTTCTAACGGGATCATGAATTTTTTAATTATAGCATATCCATCAAAGCTGTGGAAAACTTTTTAAAAATAGAACGAGCAATCTAGACTAAAAGGGGCTCCGGAGGCGGGCAGCCGAGGTCGAGCAAAAATTCAGCAGAATTTTATGCGTACCCTTTTAGCCTAGATTGGGAGGAATATTCTTAGAGTCAATATCTTGTATTGGACAAATTTCTTTTATTATGTATAATAGCTCTATCATTGACCTATAGAATGTCGCATAGAAAATCAACCTCACCCTAACTCGAGCCTATGGAAGAGAGGGAATGAGAACCAAATTTTTATAAGACATTCTCTGGTTTATATAAGACATTTCTATAAGACAAAGTATATATATGCAATCACATAAAGAAAATAATCTACAATTATATAAGAATTTTGAATCGATTTTTTATCAAATGACCGATAAAGCCGATCGTATTTATAATGCAGTATTCCTCCTAACCAAATATGTGTCGCATAAAAATATGACCGATAGACTTCAGTATCTCGGTGTAGATTTCCTAGAAATGTCCTATATGCTCCACCCTCGTGAATACGAACATCACGATCATGTGACGAGTGAATTGTCTTATGTCTTAAAAGAACTCAAAGCCCTCACTTCTGGTATCGTTACCCAGGGTATCCTCAACCCAGAAAGTAAACAACTCTTTGATCGTGAAATAGATCTCTTTATCGAAACAATCCAAAATTACACAGCTACATATGCTGATTATTACAAAAAAGAAAATGGCATCATTTCACCAATTTTTGACGAAGGATTTTTTGGAAGTAAAATAGATTTCCTCGGCTTAGCTCCTGCCCCTATCGATAGTAAAAAAATGGACCAAAAAATGTCCGATAAAAAACCAACTTCACCCCAAATCGAATCAGGGAGGGAAGAGAAACCCCAACTCTCTATCGGTCATCCTAAAGGACATATTAACCAGCAAACATTCTCTCTATCTCATGCAGATCTAACCGACAAAAATAATTCTATCGGTCATTCAAAAAATGTCGTTAATAAAAATCTCAGAAAAAATAAGATTATTCAATTTATTAAATCCAAAGATCAAGCACGTCTATCGGACATTTTGAACCATATCGGTGACTGTAGCGAGAAAACAATACAGCGCGAACTCAATGATTTGATCGAAGGTGGCTACCTCAAAAAGCAAGGTGACCGTCGCTGGTCAACATACTTTTTTCTAAAGGACATGGAATAAATACTATCGGTCAAAATCTCCATTCAAAACAACCTCACCTCTAACTCCTCTCCTAGTTAGGAGAGGAGGACAGGCACTAACTGTAGCTGACTCCCTCTCCTGGCTAGGAGAAGGTGGGGATGAGGTTGATAGGTTAAATAGATTGTAATATTCCTCCTTTTGCCCCGTCTGTACCTATGTAATCAGTATTGCATTTATGTATGTAATATGAGATTATGTATAAGTAGTCCTCACGTCAGAGGCCTACGCGTAGGATACAATCTTGCGTTCGATCATTAAAAACAAAATAGGCATACTATATTGATACCGAGTATCGTATGTTCTTCTGATACGTTTTTAGTATCTTACAATGGTGCGTATCGTACACAGTTTCGATCCACAGTGATGTGTATCGGACCTTGTCGACAAGGTAGAGAATTCTACCAAAACATTTTTGTACACTCTTTAATTGTGTACGAAAATGCTAGTGTGTTAATTCACACGCGTACACTATACAATTGCATAACACGTCGAAAGCAATTTAAGTACGTAATTATAAATATGAGTAAAATTTTTAAATTCACTCTTGCTTCAATGTTCGCTTTCGCATTTGCTTTCACAGCATCTGCAGCTACAGCAACATTTACAACTAACATGACTGTTGGTTCAACAGGAGCAGAAGTAAAAGCGCTTCAAGTTTTCTTGAATCAATGTCCAGCGACAGCGCTTCAAGTTGCTCCAGGTTCAGCTGGTTCAACAGGATACGAATCAATGACATTCGGCCCAGCTACAAAAGCAGCTGTTATGTCATGGCAAGCAGCTAATGGTGTTAACGCAACTGGGTACTTCGGTCCTATGTCACGTGCAGCAGCAGCTTCAGTAGGTAACAACTGTGGTACAACTACTACAACTACAACTACTACAACAACTACTACTGGAACATATCCAGCAGGATGTTCTTCAAACACTGGATTTAGTACAACTACTGGTGCATCATGTGCTACAGCTATGACTTACCCAGCAGGATGTTCTTCATCAACTGGCTTTAGTTCAACTACAGGAATGTCATGTGCAGGAACTGTTACAACTCTTCCAGCAGGATGTTCTTCAACAACTGGCTTTAGTTCAACAACTGGTGCATCCTGTTCTACGGGTGCAGTTGTAAACAATGGTCCACTTGTTGGTGGGGCAGGTGATCTTATTATCAATGACACTTCAAGTGATGTTGATGGTGATGTTACAGAAGGTGAAAAAGATGCAAAAGTTCTCGGTTTCAAAGTTGAAGCTGATGGATCAGATGTTTCAATTTCAAACCTTAAAGTAACTTTGGTTAACACTCCAGCAGGAGCTTCATCTACTCGTCTTGATCACTATTTCGAAAATGTAAATGTATGGATGGGTTCTACAAAAGTTGGAACAGCTTCAGCTGCTGACTTTAGTAAGACAGGAACTACATATACAAAGAACATTGGTCTTTCAAACGCAGTAGTAAGAGAAGGTTCACTTGCAAAGCAAACATTCTACATTACAGTAGATGCTATTTCTAACATTGACTCAGTTGATTTCGGTGCAGATTCATGGGATATGACTGTAGACAACGTTCGTTATTCAGATGCAACAGGAATGACTCTTACTGATTCATACTCTCAAACTGTATCTACTATTGATTTTCAAGATGTAGCTACTTCAGGTGAAGTAAAACTTAATGTTTCAAAGAATTCAGCAACTCCTATTGCAAGAAATGTAACAGTTTCTGACACTGGTTCAACATCAGATGTTTTGATGCTTTCATTCAACCTTAAGAATACAGGTGCTGATATGACTTTTGATCAAATCACTGTTGACCTCACAGGAGTAGTCGCAGGTGCTAACGATCTTCAAGACATGGTAAGTGAACTTACACTCAAGGAAGGTTCTACTGAACTTGCAAGTGTTTCAACATTTGCAGCAGCAGATACTCAAACTGGTCTCGCTTTTGATCTTGACAGTACTTACACTCTTGCAAAAGACACAACAAAGACATTTACTATCTATGCAAAAATTGCTGATGTAGATAACTTTACTTCAGGCGACTCTTTGAAAGTAACATTCAATGATATTGCTGCAGAAGTTGTTTCTGGTGGTGCTGTGATTACTGAAACTGGTTCAGCTACAGGTGAAGTTCAAACATTCGTAGCAGATGTTCCTACATTTACTCTTGTTGGTACTCCTGCTATCACTACATCTACTCACACTGATGGAACTGGTGTAGGTGAAGAAGATATCTACAAAGCAACTATCACATTTGATGTTAAAGCTCCAGAAGATTTTGCTGTATACCTTCCACTTGATTCATTTGCTTATGGTACAACAGGTACAGCCGGTGTAGAATATGCATTGACTGGTGGTGCTACTATCACAAGTGCAGTTCTCGAATATGTTGGTACTAACAACATTGATGAAACTAACACAAATATGATTTCAGCTGGTTCTACAGAAAGATTCACATTGAATGTGTATCTTACAGGTAACGATGCACAAGGTCGTGTGACTTTGTCATCAGTTTGGTATGAACTATCAGACACTACTCCAAATGGAACTCCAGAAGTAGCAGCAGGATTTGCCAACTTCAAAACTCCTCTAGTTTTGTTGTCTAAATAATCTTCTGTTTATTTCGGAAAACATAGTTTCTCGATTCTTTCAAAATCGTAACAAAAAACCACCCATTTGGGTGGTTTTTTGGTGGGTGGGGTGATAAAATCATAAGATGGAAGAAATAGAAAAACTGATCGAAATATATTTTGAAATGGGAGATGGAGAACACATCAAAAATTACCAAAATGAAATCCTCCTTTTTCAAGAAGAGATCACTATTAAAGTTACTCATCGGATACTCAAACACATTGTTGAACAAAGGAAAAAGGATTCGTACACTGCAATTGATTTAAAAGATTATTTTAATGATATTAATAGGGTATTGAAAAACAATAGCTATAAGATTATTGATAATAGGGATTTAACCAAAAATACATTTTTACTGGTAGAAAATGTATTTGATAAAAAGGTTGGTGTGGTATTAGTTTTAGAAATAGTAATATTTGAAGAAAACTCTTATTTTATCAAAACTGGTTTCTATCGAGCAGTCACTAAGATCAAGAAGTTATTGAATTAAAAATAACCCCTTGCGAGGTTATTTTTAATTTGGGAGGACGGAACTTCCCTCCATTGCCACATGGGCCGGCGGCACTCCGATTTTCCGCCTTTCAATATACATAGTATAGCATGGTGGATGTAAAAAAGAAAGTTTTTTCTCGATTCTTTCAAAATCGTCACAAAAAACCACCCAAATGGGTGGTTTTTTGCATTATTTTGGGATGATATGGTAGTATAAAGTATATGAAAAAAGTAAAAGAAATGATTGCAGGTATGCAAATGCACTATGCTGCACACAAAAAGAATTGGATTATAGGTATGATAATTGGGCTTATAGCATTACTCCTCATTGTTTTGGGGGCGACAGGTGCTTTTCACAAAAAGCCTCGTTATAATGCAGAAGGTATAGAAATCTGTACCAAAGGGGATTTGTATGATATTACTACAGGTGAGCCTTGCAAAGGTGCCAAAATTCCAAAACTCGTTGAATGTGCCGATGGGGACAAATTTAACATCAAAACAGGTGAACCTTGCCCAGTAGTAGATACTCCTACAGCAGAAAACACGACATCAACAGAAACAACTCCAGTAGAAGATGTTGCAGTGGCAACTCCTGCTACGGTCCCAACAGCGAGTGAAAACACTCCAGTTGTCGACACAGCACCAGTTAAAGCAACGGGGGCATATGCTCAGGCATTGGTAGATAATGCTGGCAAAGTATTGAGCTACGATGATAGCTGTGTTGCAAGTCCAAAGGAGGTATCTGTAGCAAAAAATACGCTTGTCATGTTAGCCAATAATGGTACCAAAACACATACTTTGGCATTAAATGGCAAATCAACAACGCTTGCACCAAAACACTACGATCTCTATTTTGTTGGGACAGGGTCATTTACCGCAAGTTGTGATGGTACAGAGTCAGGAACAGTAGCTGTTAAATAAATTCATCAATATACAAACCAATACGTACTATGTTTGGTCTGCAGAACTCGACACAAAAATCGAATAGAAATCTCGATTTTTGAAGTCTCAGACAGGCTTCGACCTACACATAGGAGTATTGGTTTTTTATGTATTTTGCTCAATAGACTCTGTATTTCTGTCTTTTATAGCTTTTCTTTGTATTTTGCCCAACGTATGCTATAGTGTATCCACATTGTAAATCCGTCTATTTTCTTTTATGTAGCCCACATTCTACACAAAAGAAAGAATACGTGATATTTACGATGTATTTATAAGCACTAAATCAAACGAAAATGGCAAAAACATCAACATTCGTGAGATCACAGAAGACTCCTAAGTTTTCAACTAGAGCAAAAAATCGCTGCTTCCGTTGCGGAAGAGGACACGCATTTATGCGTGACTTTGGCATTTGTCGAATTTGCTTCCGAGAACTTGCAAACGAGGGTAAAATCCCAGGAGTACGTAAATCAAGTTGGTAATATGGATACACTCGCAAACATGCTTGTGATGATAAAAAATGCATCACAGAGAGGCCATGCTACTATCACTGTGCCTCACTCAAAATTAAAAGAAGCGGTAGCAAACTGTCTCAAAGATAATGGATTCATCAAATCTATCGAGACAAAAACAAGAAAAGGTTTTCAAGTACTCGAGCTCGGTCTCGTGTACGAAGACAACGGTGCACCAAAAGTACACGATGTTACAAGACTTTCAAAATCAAGTAAACGTGTCTATTTGGGGTATCGTGATATTTCGTCATTTAAATACGGTAAAGGAATGTATGTTCTCTCTACACCAAAGGGAATCATGACAGACAAAATGGCGCGCAAAGAAGTGGTCGGTGGTGAAGTATTATTCTCTATTTGGTAAGCTCGAGTTATTTTATGTCAAGATTAGGAAAACAAACATTAGCTCTCCCTACCGGAGTTGCTATCACGCAGACAGGCGACACATATGTGGTCAAAGGCCCAAAGGGAGAACTAACTAAAACATTTCTACCGCACGTGATCATCACTATCGAAGAATCAGGTGTTACCTTTGCCCCTAAAAAGGATGATCTCTTTTCACGATCACTTTGGGGTACATATGCATCACACCTTCGCAATATGGTCAAAGGTGTTACTGAAGGATTTACTCGCAAACTCATACTCGAAGGAGTTGGGTTCAAAAGTGAAGTCAAAGGTGCTAACCTCGAACTCGCACTTGGATTTTCACACCCTGTAGTAGTTACTATCCCAGATGGTCTTACTGTTACTGCAGAAAAAAACAACATTACAATCACTGGAATTGATAAAGAAGTAGTCGGTCAATTCGCAGCAAAAGTTCGCGCACTGAAAAAACCAGAACCATACAAAGGTAAAGGATTCCGCTATGAAGGGGAAGTTATTCGTCGCAAACAAGGTAAGAAAGCATCATAGTATATGGCAACAGCAACAAAAAATGAAAAGCGTCTTCGCTTGAAGAGAAAAATCAGATCAACTATCTCTGGGACTGCGGTCAAACCTCGTTTGTCTGTATACCGTTCTAATGCATATATCTATGCACAATTGATTGATGATGTATCACAAACAACGCTTGCAAGTGCAAGTGATGTGACAATGAAGACTGGTACCAAAATGGAACGTGCAGTTATCGTTGGTCAAAACATTGCCAAAGAAGCCAAGACAAAAAATATCGATACTGTTGTATTCGATAGAAATGGATTTAAGTATAGTGGTCGTATTAAAACACTTGCCGATAGCGCACGCGCGGCTGGTTTAACATTCTAATTATATGTCAGAAGAAGAAGTAAAAAACACAGAAGAAACTACCGAGGCTATCGCCGAAACAGTTTCTTTAAATGAAACATCTACCGAACAAACACCTATAGCACAAGCTCGCCCACAAGCTGCTCGTCCATTGGGTAATCGTCCGACTGGTTCACGAGGTGCACATTCACCACGACTCGCTCCTACTGGTGGCGTAGGGTTTGGTGCAGGAGCTGCTCGATCAAATTTCAAACGTCCATTTAAAGCAGGTGAAAAAGGTCCAGATGGCAAACCAGTACGTCGCCCAGGAGGTGACCGTGGTAATCGTCGTGGAAGTTTTGAAGCAACTCGTCCAGAATTCGAACAGAAAATCCTTTCTATTCGTCGTGTGGTTCGTGTCGTTTCAGGAGGACGTCGTTTGTCATTCGCTGTATCAATGATCATCGGAGACAAAAAAGGCTCAATAGGAGTTGGTACTGGTAAATCTATCGATACATCACTCGCTATCGGGAAAGCACTCAAAGATGCCAAGAAAAACCTCGTTCGTCTCAAAATTACCAAAGATGGTTCACTCCCATATGATGTATCAGCAAAATATGCAACATCAAAAATCACCCTCATGCCTAACCGTGGAAAGGGATTGGTTGCAGGTTCTGCAGCACGTGATATCCTCAAACTTGGTGGCCTTAAAAATATCACAGCAAAATACCATTCTGGTTCTAAAAATAAACTTAACAATGCTCGTGCAGCAGTACTTGCATTATCACAATTCGCTATCAAACGTACACCAAAAGTTACTTTTGATGAAGTGAAAGAGGTCGAGAAAACAGAAACAACACAAACGAGTTAATTATGCAAACACATGAAATAAAATCAACGACTAAATTCAAAAAAGAAGTTCGTGTCGGTCGTGGTGGTAAAAGAGGTAAAACTTCAGGTCGTGGGACCAAAGGTCAAGGTGCACGTGCTGGTAATAAAAAACGTCCAGAATTTCGTGACATTATCAAAAAGTTGCCAAAACTCCGTGGATACAAATTCAATTCTCGCAAAACTTCATCGACTGTCGTCACCTTCGAATTTATCGAAAAGGTATTTAATGCAGGTGATATCGTCAGCCCATATACTTTGGCTGACAAAGGCGTGTCTAGTACCAAAGGCCATATGTTGAGTAGTGTGAAAATCCTCAACCGAGGTACTTTGTCAAAAGCATTGACGTTTGAACACTGTCATGTATCAAAAGCTGCAACAGAAACAATCACCAAAGCTGGCGGCACAGTCGCACCTGTCGTCAAACGTATTATCAAGAAAGAAAAAGGCGGGACTTCTGGTAAACCAAAAAACAGTACTAAAAAAGTATCTTCTAAAAAAGCTCCACAAGCTGAGTAATTATTATGAATACGATTATTACCAAAACAAAAGAATTTTTTAAAGACAAAACACTTCGTAATAAAGTACTCTTTGTGCTTATGATATTTGTTGTCTTTAAAATATTTTCTAACATTCCGATCCCAGGGGTAGATACAGCACGATTAGCCGGATTTTTGGCGAGTAACCAATTTTTTGGAGTACTCAACATTTTCTCTGGTGGGGGATTACATAATTTCTCTCTTGTGATGCTCGGTGTTGGGCCATACATTACGGCATCTATCATCATGCAGTTGCTGACTGTCGTATTTCCAAAGCTCAAACAGATGTATCAAGAAGAAGGTGATATCGGTCGCAAGAAATTCGCCAAGATTTCACGATGGATTACTATTCCACTCGCATTCCTCCAAGGGTTTGCACTCATTACACTTCTCGAGCGTCAGGGTGCAATCGATGTTATGTCATTGTCACTCAAAATGATAAACATTACTATCGCAGTTGCTGGGACTATGTTTTTGCTCTGGCTCGCTGATCGTATATCAGAATATGGTATTGGAAATGGGACATCATTGATTATCTTTGCTGGTATCGTCGCTGCAATTCCGCAGCAGGTTGGACAATTTTTGTTCACCTATGATGCATCAAGTTTGCCAATGTATATCCTTTTTGCGATTGTCGGACTACTCATCATTGCAGGTGTTGTCTTTGTAACCGAAGCAGAACGACCAATCCCAGTAACGTATGCCAGACAGGGTATGGGTGGATCAAATGTGTCGACCTATGTGCCTATCCGTATCAACCAGGCTGGTGTTATGCCGATTATCTTTGCACTCTCTATACTGATGATACCTCAGCTTTTGGGAAGTTTCCTCGCGAGTAAAGCAGGGATGCTTGGTACACTCGGGACTACATTATCAGGATTTACCCAGCAATCTATTGCATATACAGTTTGTTACTTTGTCTTTGTATTTTTCTTTACGTATTTCTATACAGCAGTTACTTTCGATCCAAAGCAAATGGCAACAAACCTTTCCAAAGGTGGTGCCTTTGTCCCAGGTGTGAGGCCAGGTGATGCGACAGAAAAATATATCGGTAACATCGTTGGCCGTATTACGTTCATCGGTGCACTCTTCCTTTCTATCATTGCAATTTTACCGCTCGTTGCACAGCGTATTACTGGTATTACGACCATTGCGATCGGAGGAACAGCACTCCTTATCGTTGTCTCTGTTGTTGTTGATATTTTGAAAAAATCAGACGCACAGTTATCAATGAAAGCAT
>JACCDG012037975.1_pt1 | contig 17981 bp, 18 predicted proteins | sample 7442471 | NCBI WGS metagenome assembly JACCDG01 (sample SAMN15323444, study PRJNA562643) | freshwater metagenome | isolation source: river surface water | place: USA:Blue River Watershed | collected 2017-08-17 | reverse complement strand
GGCGGTCCCGTGCCGATGGATGTTTTGCGCGGGCCGGAACCGACGGCGGTGTTCACGCCGCCCGGCAGCACGCCGGAAAGCGCCACGCTTACCCGCATCCGCGAAACTTTGGGCAATAGATCCTTGCGGCAAAATTTTGATACCGCCTTGGCGCGCCGCGAATCGGTGAATCAGCTGTTGAACGGCAGCAACGTCAATTTCCAGAATTTTTCCAGCCACTGGGCATTCCCGTTGCACATGCAAGTCGCAGCGATGCTGGCGTCGATGGATCCTGCCTCGGCGCCCGCCGTTATCGCGCATGAAATGGGCGGATTCGATTGGCATGTGGCCGGCAACAACGGCACAGGATATCCCGCAAGCAGGCTTGCGCATATGGACGAAGGCCTGGCCGCTTTGGTCGATGGGCTTAAGGCGTCGGGTAAATTCAGCAAATCTCTTATTATCGTTGCCTCTGAATTTGGCGGTTCCGCCGAGGCCGCGACCGACGGCATCGACCATGGCAGTTATGGCGCGATGCTGGTCATTTCCGGCGATCCGAATCTAATGTCCCGCCCTGGCGAAGGTATCGTCGGCAATTTCCCCGGCTATCAAATGATGAACGCGCAAAAGCAATTGCCATGTTCGATGGTTGGGCCGAATTTGATTCGGCAGTATGTCGCCGCATTTTATGGTTTAAGCCAAAGCGAGATAGATTATGTCATACCTTATCAGCAGCAAGGCATGGGTGCTTAAGCCCTTATCATTTCCTGATGCTCCGCTAAAAAAGCCGCCCCAAAAAAGGGCGGCTTTTATGTTGTATTGTAAGCAAACGGCCTAAAAGAGGATTTAGAACTATTATAAATCTAAGAATTTTTCTCTAAAAGATCAAATTCTGCAGGAAATTCTCTCTTTTTTGTGATAATATGAAATATAGGGTTAATAAGACCCAGACCTGGATAAACGCAAGAATTTTTAAAGCAACCAACCAGGAAAACGAGGCAGGTTCAAATGGCGCAGGTGATTGTTCCAAGCTCTAAGGAAACCATGTACCGCAAGGCGGAGCTGTCCACCCGCGCCGATCGGTTGCCTGCCGTCGCCAAGACCGCAGCGCCTTTGAAATTGGATATGATCCCCCTGCAGGCCAAGGCCGCGATGTTGCGCGACGGCATGCAAATCAAAACCAGGCGCAATCAAGCCGCTTTGCAAAAATTGCCGCAGATGAGCCCGGCGCAATTAAAAGCCAGTTCGGATTTAAGCAAAGAGCCGGTCAAAAGACATGGGCGGGTGTCGCAAAGCCAAAAGCAGATTTTGATGGAAAGTTTGGCCGGTTCTTCCAGCGGATCACAATCGATCGGCGACGCCACATCGGTGATGCTGGCGCACCGTTTCGGTTTAATGCCCCGCGCCGACGAACTGGACGCGATGCGCAGAAGCCCGAAGAAGTGGATTTTGGACCAGCTTAATTCCACGGCGCTCGATTTCGGCATGCAAAACGGCTTTAAGAGCATGGAGCAGATGATTTACGAATTCAGCGCCGTAGCCGGAAACCTGAATGCACCGGCTCGCGCGCAGATTACGGCGAGCTATATGAACGAGGCGATTTTGTATCAAATGGTCAAGGCCAAGACCAAGCAGCCGGTAGCGTTCCGCATCGCCGAATTCCTGTCCGAAAGCTGTATTCCGGTGCGCTTTCACAGAACCACGCCGCAAGATTATTGGATCGCGATGAGCGCCAGCGCCTATATGATGGAAATCTTCGTGCCGTTGATGTTTGGCGGAACCTATACCGACATTCTAAAGAAAACCGTGCGCAGCCTGGGCCACATGTTCGATTTGGACGGGCAGTTTAGCCGTTATACCGTGGGCCAGCTATCCTTGCAGAATTATGCGCGCGAACTCTTGGAATTGCACACTGTCGGCGTCGATGGTGGCTATGGCCAAGCCGATATCGAAGAGCTTGCCGATCTTTTTACCGGCTTGCGGATTTCCAGAACCCATCTGCCCAATTCCGGCGGCGGTAAATTTTATGTCGATCTTCGTTACCATGCCTATAACAAGGCGAAAACCGTTCCTTTCCTGGGATTGCATTTGCCCGCACCGGGATGGAACGAAGCCAATGTCGAAGCGCAAATCGACACCGTGATGGAAGCATTGGCAAGGCATCCGAAAACCGCGCGCCGCTTTGCGTTAAAGTTGGTGCAATATTTCCTGCATGACAATCCCGATTCGGTTGCGGAATTGCGTTTGCTTGTGGATCAACTGCGTGATGTATATTTGCAAAATGGCGGCAGGCTTTTGCCGGTGTTTAAGACTTTCTTTGAAAGCGCCGTAGCGTACAGGCCCACGTACCAAAAAACGCCGCAGCCGCAAAACTGGCTTTCTGGCCTTATCCGCGCGGGCGGGCTTTCGGGACGCAGCAGCCTCGAAGACGGCATTTTATTCGCCAATGTCATCGAAAATTATCTGCCGATGCTGAATCAGCCCTTCAAATCCTGCCCCACGCCCGAAGGCTGGCTTCTGAACAACGGAAAGCGTTATTTGAACGACGCGCAAATTTTGCAATATTTCAAAATGGCCTCGATGCTGGCGCCGTCGGTCGCCGCCAAAATGTCCGCGGTGGATTTCTATAATCGCGTTTTGGGGGCGCATGCCGGGCCGTCCTCGCGCTCGATCCTTGCCTATGCCGCAAGCGAGCCTGTCACCGCCATTATCGCAACGGCCTTAAGCCCTGAAGTCTTATACAAAGGATCGACCCTATGAAACAGGATCAAATGATCAGCCGCCGCGATTTCATGCAGCTTACCGGCGCCTGTGCCGGCGCCTGCGCCGTCAGCATGGCCAATCCAGGACTTAGTTTCGCAGGACCGGGCGACGCGACGGCGAAAAGGCTTGCCATCGTTTATCTGTCCGGCGGACTCGATCAATTGACTTTCTTGCCGCCTTATGCCGATCCAAATTATAAAGCAAAGCGCGGGCCTTTTGCCGCGCCGTCTCCCGGCGAAACGCCGCCGCCGAATTGGGGCCAGACGCAGTATTTAAACGACATGTTCGGCCTTTACGGCATGCCGCATATTTATCCGCTTTTGCAAAACGGCGACATGACGATCGTCCATTCTTCGACCGTGAATTGGAATTGCGTTCAGTCGCATTTCCTTGAAACTGAACTGGTGCAAAAACAGAATTTCGGTCCGCAAAGCAGCATGGCGCCTGGATTCGTGAACAGGCTTTTGACGGAAATCGTCGGCGAAAATTCGCCCGGCGCGCTGTCCTTTTACGGCGATCCGAATTTGCCGGTCATTCTTTCCGGCCCCGAAGCGGTAGGATCTTTCCAAGCGCCCGGCCAGCCGATTGAAGCAACCTTGTTGCAAAAGCTGCGCGCCGCCATGGGCAACGGCTATTTACGCCAGTCTTTTGACGGCGCGATCAACAATCAGAACAACACCGCGCTTGCCCTCGCCGGCCATCCGATCAATTACAACAACTGGAATTTTCCAACCCAGGCGCAAACCATGGCCTTGATGCTTGCATCCGATCCTGTCGTCGCACCTATCGCGGGATACACCCAGGTGGACGGATTCGATTGGCATTCTTTCCGCACTTTGGACATCACGGCGCAGCTGAATAATTTGTCCTTGGGCTTGCGCATCATGGTAGACACGTTGAAATCCATGCCCAGCCAAGGCGGCGGCGCGAACGCTTTTGAAGATACCTTGATTGTCGTGTTCTCGGAATTCGGGCGTTCGGTCGTGCCGAACGGGCCGGAACCATATATAGGCGGCATCGACCACGGCCATGCCCAGGCCGGAATGATCCTGACCGGAAATCCCATGCTGCGCGGCGCCGCCGGCGGATCGGGCTTGATGGGAATTTGGCCGGGCCTTTCCAACACGCCAGGAAACATGCTGACACCGACCGCCAATTTCATGGATGTGGTGCGCGAATATATGAGAGCCCATTTTGGGTTGACCTCTGAGCAAATTCAGCGCGTGATCCCGCATTCCGGCCAAGGCGGCGGGCTGGGCGGCGCCTAGATATCGCATCTTGCTAAAATGGCCCTTACGGGCTAAATCTAGCCCATGGCTTATTGGCTAGTTAAATCGGAACCTTCCGTATATTCTTTCGCGCAATTGCAGCGCGATAAAAAAATCCATTGGGACGGCGTGCGCAATTTCCAGGCGGCAAACAATCTGCGCGCCATGCAAAGGGGCGATCTGGCTTTTTTTTACCACTCCAATGACGGCAAGGAAATCGTCGGCATCGCCGAAATCGTTAAAACCGCCTATCCGGATCCTTCGGATAAAAGCGGCAAATTCGTCATGGTAGACATCATCCCAAAGCGCGCCTTGAAAAACCCTGTTTCCCTTGCCGTTATAAAAGCGCAGTCTAATTTGAAGGAAATGGCCCTGATCCGGCAATCCCGGCTGTCGGTGATGCCGGTGAAAAAGGCAGAATGGGATAAAATCCTAGAACTTGCGGAGTGATTGAAAAAAGCAACATTCCGCTGTATGGTGTGCGGCCATGTTGGAAGCCACATCCCCAAGCCCCACCCGTTTTATTGTCGTCGCCGCCTGCGTCGTGGTGGCGGTCGTCGTCTTCGCGATGTATCCGTCGCAAATCGTGCCGATGGATCCCTATCAAGCCGCGCTATTGGACGTGCAGCGGAAAAACCACAAGCAGGATTACGCCGAGGCCGCAAAAGCGATTTTGCAAATCCTTCCCTTGCATCCGCAAGACGCGGAATTGCGCTATCAGCTGGCGGTCGCCTATCGCGGCATGGGCCAAATGGATTATGCGGCGACCCAATATCTTGCCGCGATCAGTTTGGATGCCAATCACAAAGGCGCGCTTTACGATCTTGGCTATTATTATGCCAGCCAAGGGCAGTTAAGTGGCGCCGAATCCATGTTGGCGCGCTTGCAAAGAATGTGCGCGGCGGGAATGGCCTGCGCCGAGCGTGACACGCTGTCGGCCGCCGTCAATCAATTGCGCTTGCGCCAGAATTATCAAAAGCCTTCACCATAAGGGTTTTTATGGAACTGGTTTCCGCCCAGAATCTTGTAAAATCTTTCGGCGCGAAAAAAGCGCTGGACGGTTTTAGCCTGCGCGCGGATAAGGGCCAGATCATTGCGCTGCTTGGCCCGAACGGCGCGGGAAAAACCACGGCGATGCGTCTTGTTTCCGGTTTTTTGCGTCCCGATGCGGGCGAGGTATTTTTAGGCGGAAAGAATTTACAAGAAGACAGGCAAACGGCCTTGCGCATGCTCGGTTATTTGCCGGAATCGATGCCGCTTTATCCGGACATGACGCCTTGGGTTTTCTTGAATTTTGCGGCCCGGCTGCGCGGATTTGGAAAAGAAGAAGTCAAAAAATCGGCGCAGCTTTGCCAGATCGAAGATAAGCTTTACGATCGTATTGAAACCTTGTCCAAAGGCTATAAGCGGCGCGTGGCGCTGGCCCAGGCGCTGTTGCACGATCCTGGGATTTTAATCCTGGACGAACCGATGGACGGGCTTGACCCCAATCAAAAACATCATTGGCGGAAAGTTTTGACCGGCATCGCGGCGGAAAAAGCGGTTATTATTTCAACGCATGATTTGCACGAGGCTTGCGCCTTGTGTCACCGCTTGATCGTGATTTCTGATGGGCGGATCGTATGCGATCTTTCGCCGCAAGAATTGGCCGAAGGCGCGGGAGCCGAGGAAAATTTCCGCCGTCTGACCCAAGAGGTTAAATCATCATGATAAAACGATCCTCTTTGTGCGCCATCCTGGTCAAAGAAATTTACGGGTTTTTCTCAAGCCCGGCGATGCTGGTCGTAACCTTCGCCTATTTGCTTTTGTCGATGGCTTTGCCGCTTTATTTCGGCGGATTTTTCTCGCGTGGAATCGCCGATTTAGGGCCATTTTTCTTGTATTTGCCCTGGCTGGGCATGATTCTTGTGCCCGCGCTTTCGATGCGCAGCTGGGCGGAAGAATTCCGTCAAGGCACCGTCGAGCTGCTGTTCACCTCTCCGGTTCCGCGTGCGGATTTTATTATAGGTAAATTCCTTGCCGTTGCGGTTTTAATCGCCGCGATTCAGATTCTGACTTTCCCTATCGCCGTCATGTTGGGGTATCTGGGCGATCCGGATTGGGGGCTTGTGGTGTCGGGCTATGCCGCAAGCATTTTTCTTGGCGCAGCCTATGCCGCAATCGGGCAATTCGCCTCTAGCCTGACGTCGAATCAAATCGCCGCTTTTGTGATTGGCGTTTTATTGTGTTTTACCGCCAATCTTCCGGGCAGCCTATTTTTATCCGATATTTTCGGCGCAAGATTTTTCGATTTGTTCCTGCTGTCGGACGCTTTGCGCGGCATCGGGATTTTGGCGGCCTATCAGGATATGGCGGATGGGCTTATTTCCCTTTCCGGCGTTATTTTATTCGCGGGCTATGCCGTTTTGTTTTTATTCCTGACCGCGCTGAGTTTGCGGAGGCGGTATGCGTAAAGCCAAGCATCTCTTTGCCGTATCGGTTTTTGGCGCGATCGCGCTGTTTATCCTGATCGCCGCTATTTCCGGCGCGCTTTTTGCCAATGTTTCTTTGGATTTAAGCGCCGATAAAAAACACAGCCTGTCCGAGGCGACAAAGCAAGTGATCGCCAATATAAACGAACCTGTGACTTTGCGGTTTTATTACTCCCGGGTGCTGGGGCAAGAAGTTCCCGCCTATGGCGAATACGCTGCGCGCATTGTGGCGATGCTGAAGCAATATCAAAACTCCAGGATCAAGCTTGAAATCATAGACCCCGAAGCCTTTTCCGAAACCGAAGACCAAGCGATCAAGGACGGGCTTGCGCCGATCCCGCTTTACGGCGGAACCTTGCAAGGGTTTTTCGGCCTTACCGCATCCTCGATGCTGGGCAACCGCGCGGTTGTTCCCGCCTTTCAGCTGGAACGCCGCGATTTGCTGGAATATGATTTGACGCGGATGGTGCAGGCCATCGCCCAGCCGCGAAAAGCCAAAATCGGCGTGATTACGTCGCTGCCGATGGACGCCGACATGTTCTCGCCGCTGTCGCGCGGCGACGGCGCGCCCGCGCCCTGGATGTTCTGGGCCTATATGCGCCAGGCTTTTTCCTTGCAAAGATTGGACGGCAATATCAGCCTTGTGCCGGATGATGTCGACTGCCTTTTGGTGGCGCATCCCAGGGGGCTTTCCAGTTCTGCTCTTTACGCCGTCGATCAGTTTTTGTTGCGCAAGGCCTGCGCCGTGATATTGCTCGATCCGCATAGCGAGGCGGCGGCGGCAAGGCAAATCGCCAATGCGGACGGGGCGGCGCAATCTTCCGAATTTGGGAAATTCCTGGATCATTGGGGCATTTCCATGCCGCAGGGAAAAGTCGCGGCCGACCGCAATCTGGCGCAGCGGGTGATGCTGGATCAAAACAAGGCGCAGGATTATATCGCCTGGCTGAAACTGGACGCGAAGCAAGCGGCGCAGGGCGACGGGCTGACGGCGCATTTGAACCGGCTGAATTTGGCCAGCGCCGGATATTTTGATGTGACGCCCAAGAGCGGCATAAAAATCTCGCCGCTTTTATTCACCACAAAAGACAGCATGGGCTTGGACGTTGAAAAAATCCGTTTCATGCCGGATTTGCAAAAGCTGCTTTTGGATTTCAAGCCGGACGGCGTCGAGCGCGTTTTGGCGTTAAGGCTATCGGGGAAATTAACATCGGTATTCGGCGCCGCCGCGCCGGATTCAGCGAAATCCAAGGACGTAAAAATGCCGCAGCATTTGGCGGAGTCGGAAAAAAGCGCCGCGATCATCCTGGTCGCCGACAGCGATTTGACCGAAGACAGATTTTGGGCGAAAATCCCGGAAAGCCTGAAAAACGGCTATTTGATGCCCAATGCCGACAACGCCGATTTTATCCTAAGCGCGATCGAGGACGCGATCAGCGGCATTTCGCTGTCCGAAATCCGCGTGCGGGCAACGGGCGCGCGCAGCCTTGAAAAATTGGACGCGATGCGGCGTCAAGCCGAAGACAAATTTTTGACGCAAGAAGCCGCGCTGAAGATAAAATTGCAAGACGCGCAAACGCGCCTGACCCGGCTTTTGGCGCAGCAAAAGGAAAAAGGCGAAAGCGCGGAACAGGAAATCGAACAGACCATCCTTCAGGCCAAATCCGACATGCTGGCGGCGCAGCAGGAATTGCGCAAAGTGCAGCTGGAATTGAACCGCGGCGTGCAAGGCTTGCAAGACCGCCTGCGTTTCTTGCTGGTTTTCGCCTGGCCGGTTTTGGCCTGTTTCGGGATTTGGGCGGCGGGACGGTGGGTGTGGCGCGCCCGAAGAGATTCGAACTCCTAACCTTCTGATTCGTAGTCAGATGCTCTATCCAGTTGAGCTACGGGCGCGTATTTATTCCACAATATCCGGCGTCTTTCGCTCAACCGGATAGTCTTTATATTTTTCCCGCTCGGACTTTGTCCTTGCGGCTGGCCAGTTGAGCTACGGGCACATTCTATTTTGCACGGCCTTTCGGGCATGCATACTAAAAGCTCATCCTGAGCTTGTCGAAGGATGGGCTGCGGAGATTCGCGGTTGCAGCCTATGGTTCGACAGGCTCACCATGAGCCATGAAATAAGACAGAAGCAGCGTTAGCGGCAGCGTGCCTTATCGAAGCCGTTTTTATTAACCAGTAATATGGGCTTTTGCAAGCTTTGTTTTGTATTCCGCGCGGCGGTGCAGGGGGGCGGTTTGGGCCAGGGGCGGCGCATGGCGGTGCGTAACCCCCGGTTTTTACTAAAAAAATCGCGCGATAGGCGAATATCCCCTTGTCGCTGGGGCGGGCTTTGGTTAATATCGCTTCAGTTTTGATATCTTTCCCGGCAGGCAATGTCGGGCAAGTCACGGACATTTTAAAACAGCCGTTTAGAATAGCGGAAAAATCGGTTTATAAGGCGCAAGCTTACCCCTCATCAATTATCGGAATAGAGCATGGACAAAACAATAAAAAAGTCTTTGAAGATCTCGGTCTTTTTCGCGGCGTCTTTGCTGCTTTCCGCCTGCGCCATGCCGCAATGGCAAAGTCCGCCGCAAAGCGAAAACACCACCGTGGTCGCGCCTTATGGATCGGTCGCCGCCACCGGGCGCTATCCTTATCCTTTGACGCAAACCGCGCCGATGCAGCCCGTGCCGCAATTCTACACGCCATTATATAACGGCCAGCCTTTTATTATGCCGCCGCCGACCCCAGGCAGCTTTACCGGAACCGATGTCAGCCAGAAAATCGATCATTTGCGCGTCGACCTTTCCAATTTGCAGGCCAATATCCAGGCCAATAGCGATGCGTTCCGCTCGATCCGTGTCGTGACCGAAAACCACAGCCAAGCCTATCACGGCGTTGTCGCCGCGATCAGCGCAAGGCTGCAGGTCGGAACCACGCCAGGCAATCCGATTCTGGTGGATCAATGGAACGAGGCACAGGCGCAGTTGGACCGTATCAATGAAAATATCGGCCAGTTGAACAATGTGTCGACGGCTTCCGCCGCCAATTCGACTCTTGCGAATTTCTTGCTCGAAGCGGCGCGCGCCGCCTATAGCCTTTCCGGCGCGATCGACGAAGATCACCGCCAATTGCGCATTCTGGAAGACGACATCAACCGCACCATCGTGATGATTGAGCGTCTGCTGAAGGAACTAAGCGAGGATATCGCCCGCCAAACCACCTATGTGCAGGGCGAGCGCAGCAATTTGACCGCGCTGTCTCTGGCGATCAAGAACGGCGAGCTTTATGGCATGAGCCTTGCCAACAGAAGCTTTATGACCATGCCTTCGGTCAGCAGCAAAAACCTGCAAAACGCCGTCGAGCCGGTGGCGTCGATGGATTTGACCTCGGCCTTATCTCCCTTGGTCGTGATCCGCTTCGACCAGGCCAATGTGTCTTACGAGCGCGCCCTATACAGCGCGCTTAGCACGGCGATGGAACGCAAGCCGGACGCGCAATTCGATCTTGTCGCGGTGTCGCCTTCGCGCGGCAATCCAGCGGCGCAGGCGCTTGGCACGTCCAGCGCGCGCAAATTCGCCGAGCAAGTCTTGCGGTCCTTGACCGATATGGGATTGTCGCCGCAACGCGTGACTTTGTCGGCGAAATCCAGCGAGACCGCCGACGTCAACGAAGTGCATTTATTCGTCAAGTAAAGAAGAATGACCAAAAATATTAAGCGCGATTATCCCGTTTCCTGGGACCAGTTTCACCGCGACTGCAAGGCGTTGGCTTGGCGTCTTTTGGAACAAGGGCCGTTTCGCGGCATCGTCGCCGTGACGCGCGGCGGGCTTGTGCCGGCGGCGATCATCGCGCGCGAACTCGATATACGTTTTATCGACACGGTTTGCATAGCGAGTTACGAGCAGGAAAAAACCCAAGGCTCGATGAATTTGATCAAAGGCATCGAAAGCGACGGCGAGGGGCTTTTGGTGATCGACGATCTGGTCGATACCGGCGAGACGTTCAAGGCGATCAAAGCGATGCTGCCCAAGGCGCATTTCGCCGCCATTTACGCAAAACCCAAGGGCCGGCCGACGACCCACAGCTTCATTACCGAAGTCAGCCAGGATACCTGGATCTATTTCCCTTGGGATCTGGAACCCCAATTCGCGCAGCCGATCAAGGGCTTGGGGTGATTTTTTATTATTCCAAATATTTTTCAGTTTAAAAAAGAATTTTTGTTTCTGGTTTAAATCCTTTGCTAAATGCAAAGGGATTGAAATCTGTTCCGCGATCGTAAACATCTAAATTTTCTGCCCGCTTTAAAAAAACAATGATGCGGTAGGTCAAAGGCAAAGCCAGAAATTCCCATATAGTGCAAAACAATACAGTCGAAAAAATCAAATTCGGCAGCGCATTAAGCGTGTAAAATCCACCCAATGCCCAAGCAACAGAGTAAAAAATGATATTATCCGCTGTCTGTCCAGCAAGAGTCGATCCAATCAGGCGAAAACCCAAAAATTTCCCGTTTTGCAGAATTTTCATTTTTGCCATTACATAAGAATTAGAAAACTCCCCAGCAAAAAAACATAAAACGACTGCCAAAGCCAGCGCGGGGCTTGCTTGAAAAATAGTTTTGAATGCGGCCTCATCGGTAAAAGATGGGCTGGCTGGAACATGAGTATAAAAATAAGGAATCGCTGTCGCCACAATTAGGCAGAAAAATCCCGCCCATACGATCCGGCGTGTTTTTTTATACCCGTAAACTTCGGTAAAAATATCGGCGAATATATATGTGATCGGATAACACAACACAGCGACACTAAAACTGAAAGGCCCGATATCAAAAGTCTTGGCGGCAGTCAGCGTGGCGACAACCAAAAAGGTAATCCAAACCATTCCCATAATATCAAGATATTTATGGCTTGTATTTTCTGCTTGGCGCGGGTCGGTAATCAAGTTCATGCCGACAGCATGATCGTTTATCCGCAAGAGATATACATCAATTTATATTTTACATTCTAAACTTGATAATTTATAAACTTAAGGGCAGTAAACTGGATAATATGACACCCATTACAACAGAACAAATCAAGGCTGCGCGCGGACTTTTGAATTGGACTCAGGGCCAGCTGGCCAAGGCAACCGGCATTTCCCTGACTGCCCTCAACAACATCGAACGTCAATCGACTTCGCCGCGTCAAAATACGATGCTGCTGATTGCCCAAGCGCTGGAACGGGGCGGCGTGGAATTTACCGAAGGTCCGGGCGTTAAAATGCGCGGCGAGCCTTTCGAATATCAGGAATTCAAAGGCAAGGATTTCGTCGACCGCAGCACCGAGGATATTTTGCGCACATTAAAAAAAGGCGGGTATATCTACGTCTGTTCCTGGGATGAAAGAAAAATTCTGCAATATGCCAGTGATTCCGACCACGCCTATCAACGACTGATGCGAGAACAAAATATAGACGAGAGAATAATAATTCCCGAAGGCGACACGCATTTTATTTCGCGTCCCAAAGTGTACCGTTGGCTGCCGCGCATCAGCATGGGGCCTCTTAATTGGCATGTTTATGGCGATAAAATCGGATTTTATTTATGGCAAAAACCTTATAGGGCCGTCATTATTCGGAATGCAACCATAGCGGAAGCGTATAAAAACCAGTTTTTATATTTATGGAAGCAAGCCAAGGTGCCGATGTTGGGCGTTAAGAAAAAAATATAGATAAAATTTGTTATTGTAAAAGAAGTGAAGACCGTCACCGCACACTGTTCACCGTCACTGGTTAAACGCTTTCTATCGCCACATTGTCGATCAGCCTTGTGGTTCCAAGCCAGGCGGCGCCCAGAACGCGGCCTTTGGACGCGGGCGCGGTCAAAGGCGCAAGGTCATATTCGTTGCAAGCCGCGATATAATCCACCCGGTCGAATCCGATTTCGCGCATTTGCCCGATCGCGTGGGCGATCACATGCGACGGGTTTTCGCCTTGCTTAATGCGGTTTGCGACGTCTTGCAGGATTTTATGGAATCCCGGCGCGGTTTTGCGCTGCTCCGCATTCAAATGCACGTTGCGCGAGGATAGCGCAAGCCCGTCGGCCTCGCGCATGGTTTTTACCGGGGTGATGCGCGTCGGGATATTCAAATCCTCGGTCAATGCCTTGACCACCAGCAATTGCTGATAGTCCTTTTCGCCGAAAAAGGCCGCATCCGCCAGAACGATCATTAATAATTTTGCGACCACCGTGGTGACGCCGTCAAAATGGCCCTTGCGATGCGCGCCTTCCCATCGCGATGTAATGTCGTCGACATGCACGATGGTGCGATAGCCGTTGGGATAGACTTCTTGTTCGGACGGGATAAACACCATATCCGCGCCGTGTTTTTCGCACAGGGCGATGTCTTGTTCCACGGGCCTTGGATAGCGTTTCAAATCGTCGGGCCGGTCGAATTGGGTCGGATTGACAAAAATGCTGACGATCACCTTGTCGCATTGCGTCCGCGCCTCGTCGATCAGGCTTACATGCCCCGCATGCAGTGCGCCCATGGTCGGGACAAAGCCGATGCGCTGATCGTTTCGCCGCCACGGCGTTGTCAAGCGGCGCAGTTCGGATACGGTTTTGACGGTTTGGATTTTACTCACGGACGAACCTATTTTTTGGCAGAAAAACAATATTCGGTGCTTGGAAATTTGCGCGCACGCACGTCTTTGGCAAAAGCTTGCGCCGCTTTTTCGATATCCGCCGCAAGCCTGGCGTAAGGTTTCACGAAACGCGGCACATGGCCGGTATTCAGGCCCAGCATATCGTCGCTGACCAGAACTTGTCCGTCACAGGCGGGCGACGCGCCGATGCCGATGGTTGGGATTTTTAGGGATTTGGTCAAGGCGCGGGCGATCGGCTCCATCACCGCCTCTATTACCACGGCAAAAGCCCCGGCCGATTCTATCGCAAGCGCGTCTTGTTTTAATTTTTTGGCGTTTAAATCCGTTTTTCCTTGGGCCTTATAGCCGCCAAGGCTATTGACCGATTGCGGCTGCAAGCCGATATGGCCCATTACCGGAATGCCGCGCTGCGCAAGGTAAGAAACGGTTTCAGCCATTTCGACGCCGCCTTCGATTTTGATTGCGCCGCAGCCCGTTTCGCTCATGACGCGGGCGGCGTTGCGAAAGGCTTGCTCCTTAGATTCCTGGTAGCTGCCGAATGGCATGTCGACGACGATAAGGGATTTTTGCGATCCGCGAACCACCGCCGCGCCATGCGCGATCATGATATCCAGGCCTACGCCCAAGGTGGACGGCAGGCCATAGAGCACCATGCCCAGCGAATCGCCGACCAAAAGGATATCGCAATGCGCATCCAGAATTTTTGCCATCGGGGCGCTATAAGCGGTTAGGCAGACGACAGGGTCCTTGCCTTTACGCGCCAGGATTTGCGGGGCTGTTATTCTGTTGGGGTGGCTCATCGTTCTATTGCCGAAAGCTGGGAAAGGTCTATAAAGGATCGGATACAGCAACATTAAAGCGAAAACGAACGCCTATGACAAGCCCAATTGCCGCCTTGACGCTACTTCCCAAGCGCGACGCGCGCGCCAGACACGGTTATCCCTGGATTTACAGCAACGAAATCGCCTGGGAAAAGAAATGGAAAACCCTTGACCGCGGCAGCCTGGTACGGGTCAAAGACGCGCGCGGCGACGATTTGGGGGTGGGCATCTTCAACCCCAATAGCCTGATCGCCGCGCGCATCTTGTCGCGCGATACCGCAATACCGATAGACAAAGATTATTTCAAAAAGCTGCTGGGCGCCGCGCTGCGCCTGCGTGAGGGTTTTTTTAAATCCCCCTATTACCGCTTGGTTCATGCCGAGGCCGATGGGATGCCCGGCGTCGTCATCGACCGTTTCGGCGATATTCTGGTTTGTGAAATCAACACGGCCGGAATGCAGGCCCTAAGCCCTTTATGGCTTGAAGCGCTGCAAGAATTGCTGCGCCCAAAAGCCGTTTATTTGAAAAGCGACAGCAATGCCAGGGAACAAGAGGGGCTTGAGCCGGAAACCAAATTCGCCTTTGGCGACGCCGCAACGCCGGTATTGGTCGAAGAAAACGGCTGTAAATTTTACTGCGATTTTATCAAGGGTCAGAAAACCGGATGGTTTTACGACCACAGGGCGAACCGGGCGATGATGGCATCCTTGTCCGCAGGCAAAAAAGTTTTGGACCTTTATTCTTATCTAGGCGGGTTTGCGCTGGCCTGCGCCAAAGCGGGCGCGGCGCGGGTTGTGGCGGTGGACGCCTCGCAAGCGGCGGCGGATTTGTTGAAAAAATCGGCGTCGTTGAGCGGTGTGGATCAGGTCGACGCTGTATGCGGCGATGTTTTTGAATTTTTAGAAAAATCGGCAGGATCGCAAAATTACGACGTTGTCATCGCCGATCCGCCTGCTTTTGCCAAAAGCGCCAAGGATATTCCCGCCGCCAAGGCCGGGTACAAGAAACTTGCGGCGCAATGCGCCGCCCAAGTCAAAAGCGGGGGCTATTTGTTCATCGCTTCTTGTTCTTATCACATGAATTTGGAAAATTTCATCGAAGCGGTGCAAGAAGGGGTGCAAAAATCGCGCCGCAGCGGCGTGATCCTGCGGCAAACCGGGGCCGATTTCGATCATCCCGCGCATTTGCAATTGCCGCAAACCAGCTATTTAAAAGGGCTGCTTTTGCGCCTGGATTGATGGGGGCCGCGATGCTTTAGCGGCTTTCGCGCATCCGCGCGAGGCCTTGGACGAGGCCGACTTTTACCGTGGCTGCCAGCGCGGTCTTAAGGGGCACAGGTTTTGGGGTATCAACCTCAACACAAGCCATGGCGCTGGCGGTTGCGCCCGCTTCTTCTCGGGCATTTTTTTGCTTATCCAAAGAATACACAAGAACGGGGCCCAAAATTAAACTTAAAAGACACGCGGCCATAAATTCTGTGAATCGCTTTGTGTTTTCCCGGCTGACACTATTGCGGTCTTTAACTCTATCTAAGAATTCATTAAAAACTTCTTCGTCAATAGAAATATAATGCATATGCACTCTCCCTTATTAAATTTAGGCGCGCTGATTTTGCCTTGTGGCGTGAAGAAGCGCAACATCGCCACGCCTGCGCGGCACGGCGAAAGATTGCGGGTCTGTCGAAATGACATCGATGCCGAAGGCGGATTTTAATTCCTGTACAGTGCCGGATTTAATATCCCCGCCATATGTTTTTAGGAATTTTTCGACTTGTGTTTTTGCTTCGGGCATATCATGCGCAAATGTTAAAAGATTAAAGTAAGGAATGGCTGAGTAAAGCGTGATGGAGTCTTGTTTTATAGAAAAATTCGCATCCGTTATCTTATAAACGGTTATATTTCCGTCGTTTAGATTTATTAAAGCCCGCTTTTTATCTGACTCAACGATAGAATAGCCATCCGATTTAAAATCAAGTCCGCGTCCGGAAAGCATTTTTGGAATAAATATTATAAAAAATGATGCCGTAGCTGCACCTATTGCATACATAAGAAGACCAAATTTGTCTTGATCGCTGATCATTTACATCCCCCCTTAATTGTATTGCAGCCTTGGGGGCATTGTAATCATATCCTCTAAAAAATACAATAATTCTTATAAAGATATTGTTAAGCCAAGGATTCCTGGTCTTTATCCGGCAATTCCAGGGCGAAAACCGTGCCGCTTGGCCCTGTTTCGGCCAAGGTCAAATCGCCGCCATGGGCGCGCATCAAATCGCGGGCGATGGCAAGGCCAAGCCCGGTTCCGCCCTTGCGCGCAGAGCCCGCAAAAGGCTGAAACAGCCTTTCACGAGCGGTGGGTTTCAGCCCCGGCCCGTCATCGGCGATGCGGATGATGGTGTAATCTGCGGTTTTTTCTGCGGTGATGGCGATATGGTTCGCACCAGCCTCTATGGCGTTGCGCAAAAGATTGGTAAGCACCCGGTATAATTCCTCGCGGTCGGCGTTGACTTGCATCGCTTCCGGCAATTGCAAGTCCAGGGCAAGGTCGGGTTTGATGTTGCGCAGATTTTGACCGGCTTCTTCGACCAAATCCGACAGTAGGAATTCTTTGCGTTCCAAGCGGTGCGCGCCTTCGCGCACGTAATCCAAAGTCTGCGCGCACAGCGCATTGGCCCTGTCGATAGCGTTAAGCAGCCTGGGGGCGAGCTTTTGCACATTGGGGTCGGTCGATGCCGCCATGCGGTCGGACATCAGCTGCGCAGTCGATAAGATATTGCGCAAATCATGATTGATTTTCGCGACCGCCGTGCCTAGCGCCGCAAGCCGCGCTTTTTGCCGCAAGGCCAGGCGCAGCCCGTTTTGCATATGGGCGAATTCGTTCTGCGCCGTGCCGATTTCGTCGCGCCGTTTGGTGGCGCGCGCGGCATTGGCCGGGTTTTCGGGATCGAGGCGGAAAGAAGTCATGGCCGAGGACAGGCGTTGCAACGGCGCGACCATATAAAATTGCAGCACGGCGAAAACCAGTGTCGCGGTGATGATTGCGACCGAAACCGACAATTGGATGTTGCGGCTGGTGAATTCCGCCAAGGCCTGCCGGACAGTGGCTTCGTCCAAGATAATTTCTATTTTGCTGGCTATGTCGCGGCTGGGGCTGCCGGTGATTTGCAAAATCGGAAAATCGGTGCGTTGCAAAGTTTGCATTGCGGCCTTAGCAAGGCTGGCAAGGCCCATGCGGTTTAAATCGACGGTATAATCCGGTTTCAAAAAAGTATAATCCGGGTTTTCGACGATTGTTTCGGTCCAAGGGCTTCGTAAGGCGACCCGATAGGCCTGCAGATTTTCCAAAAAAGCCGGGTTGCGCAGCCGCGCAGATTTGTTATCTTTTTGGATAAAAGACGCAACCAAATAGGCTGCATCGATTTTCTGCTGCAGGATTACCTGATAAGACCGGGCTATGGACGGAACCAGGATGATGGCTTCGCTAATCAGCACGAAACCAACGGTTAGAACCAAAAGCCTGGTAGATAAGCTGTCAAAGAATGTGCGGGTCAACATAAAGGCCATGATGCGCGTGTTAATCCTTTTTTTCCATCCTAAAAACGCAAAAAGCCAAGGAATTGTCCCGGAAAAACAGCCTAAAAGCCGCAATAAGGCTGGCTTTTTTTCCTAAAACAGGGGGGCGTATCAGGCCGTTATTTTGCCGCAAAGCCTTGACATGCCCGTAGCATGCCAGTATACCTGTCCAGCTTAAAACTATGCGGGCAAGGCTTGCCGCGCCGCAAAAGCGGCTTTAAAGAATTCGAGGTAGGAGAAATATAATGGTTAAAAGAACATATCAGCCCAGCAAATTGGTCCGCAAGCGCCGTCACGGCTTTCGCACGCGTATGGCCACCAAAGGCGGCCGCAAGGTATTGTCCAACCGCAGATCGCAAGGCCGCAAGCGGCTAAGCAAGTAAGTTTCGGTTTTGTCTGTATCCTTGGCAAAGCAATCGGAAAAAAACTGGCCCAGCCTGTCATCGCCCAAAGAATTTAAGGCGGTTTATGCCGGGC
>JACCDG010695338.1_pt1 | contig 17981 bp, 13 predicted proteins | sample 7442471 | NCBI WGS metagenome assembly JACCDG01 (sample SAMN15323444, study PRJNA562643) | freshwater metagenome | isolation source: river surface water | place: USA:Blue River Watershed | collected 2017-08-17 | reverse complement strand
CGCCGGCGTCGACCGCGCGGGCCAGCTGGCGCTGCAGGGCGGCGATGTCGTTGACCGACTCGGCCATGCTGCGGGTGAGCTCCTGCATGCGGGTGAAGCGGTCGAGCTCCAGCGGGTCGAAGCCGGCCGCGGCCGGACCCTGCGGCGCGCGCGACTGCATCTGGGTCTCGGCCTGGATCTCGGCCTCGCGCAGCTGGTGGCGCAGGCGCTCCACGCTGGACGAGAGGTCCTGCAGGCCTTCACGCATGCCGCCGAGCGCGGACTCGAGCCGTGCGCCGGTGATCATCACCTCGCCCGCCTGGTTCATCAGCCGGTCGAGCAGCTGGGCGCGCACCCGGACGACGCCGGAGGACGGGGACGCAGTCGGCATGCCCGCGCCGGAGGACGGCAGCTCGATCAAGGACGAGGTACCTGCCTCGGCGACGGGGCGGGCGGGAAGATCGGCGGCCTGTTCGGGGACCTGCGGACTCATCGCCCGCATGGCGTCCACGCCAGCGGTGGTAGCCATCGATCCCGCAGCCTGCTGGGGCGAGTGCGCAGATTCCGGGAAAGGCGTGGCGAGTCCGGCCGGCAGCCCTGCGCCGCGGTCCAGGACATCACGCCCAGGCGCCTGCGCGCTCGTCATGCCGGCCGCGGCCCGGGCCGATGTCGAGGGCGGCGACTGCCGCAGCCGCAGCGCCTCGAAGGCCGATTGCAGCTGGTCGATGCGGTGGCACAGGGCCGTCACCGCCTCACCGCGACCGGGATCGGAGGGCGATGGCAGCGCCTCGGCCTCGGACTCGAGCGCATGGGCGAGCTCCCCCAGCCCCCGCGAGCCCGCGAGCCGCGCGCCGCCCTTGAAGGTGTGCAGCAGGCGCAGGACCTCGGCATGCGGTGACGCGTCGGCCGGGCGCTCGGCCCATGCACGCACCGCGGCGTCCAGGCGCGGCAGAAGCTCCAGCGCCTCCTCCTCGAACAGCGAGAACACCATCGGGTCGGGCTCGCCGTCCTGCAGCTGGCCGAGGTCGATGTCCACAGCCTGCGCCGGCTCATGGCTCGCCAGCTGGCGCAGGCGCTCCAGCAAGCCCGCATCCGGTTCGCGCAGGAAGCCGGCGGCGAACTGGTGCAGCAGCTGGCGGACGTGCTCGCCGGCGGCGACCAGCAAGGCAGCGGCGTCGGCGAGATCGGCGGTCGGCGCCGGGCCTTCCAGGTGCCCCGCGTCCATCGCCACGGCCATCACCGCGCGATGCGGCTGGCGCTGCAAGACCAGCTCGAGCTGGCGGGCGATGTCGGCCAGGCCGGCAAAACCGACGGTCGCCGAGCTGCCGGCGAGGGAATGCGCCAGCAGCTCGAGCTCGGGCGAAGGCGGCAGGGCCGGCGCGAGGGACCAGGCCGACAGCCCCTCCTGCAGGCGCAGCGAATCTTCGTCGGCCTCCTGCAGGTAGACGTTGAAGAGGCCCGCCGGAATACGCAGGGGACCGACCTCACGGATTTCCTCCACCGCTTCGACCGTACCCGCAGCGGGCTCGGGGCGGGACTGGCTCCGCGCGCGCAGGGCCTCGACCGGCCCGGTGACGTCGGAGGCGCGCCAGCCCAGGGCCGCCGCATCCCCCTCGCCCAGCGCGGCGAGGTCGCGGACCCAGCGGGCCAGGGCGTCCAGGGCCTGCCCCGCCACCTCGCACAGCGCCGGGTCGGCCGCGCGCGCCTCGGCCAGCCAGGCATTGAGCAACTGCTCGAGGGACCAGGCGGCGGCGCCGAATTCCTCGAGGCCGACCATGCGGGCGCTGCCCTTGAGCGTGTGGAAGCACCGGCGCAGGGCGGCCAGGGTGGCGAGGTCGCCGGGCGACTGGGAGAGAGCCGCCAGCGCCTCGCGGCCGCTGGCGAGGACCTCGTGCGCCTCCTCGAGGAAGATGGCGCGGAGCTCGGCGTCGCCGCCATCGCTGCCGTCGAATGGGCCGACCCCACCGGCCGCGCCAACCGGCTCGACGACCGGCTCGATGACCGCGGTGACCGGGGGAAGGACCCCATCCAGGGCCTGTGCCAGACCGGGCATCGGCGCGGGCATCGGCGCGGGCATCGGCGCAGGCATCGGCACGGCTTCCAGCGCAGGCCCAGATGCGGGCTCAGGCTCCTCCACCGGCACGGGTGGCGGCCCCGGCTCGCGGGCTGGCGGCATGGGGGGCACAGGGGGCAGGTGGGGACCCGGCGGCTCGGGCGTCGGCGGCTGCGACGGAGGTACCGGCTCGGGCGCATGACCGGCCAAGGCGTCGGCCTCGGCGTCCAGAACGAAGTCCAGGGCCGGCTGCGCCCCGGGATCCGCGGCGTCGACAAGGAAGGGATCGGCCAGCGGGACCTGCGCCAGGGCAGCGAGACCTTCCGTACCACCCAAGCCGGACGCCCCAGAAGCCGGCGACAGCAGGGAGGGCGCCAGAGGCGCCGCCCGCCCCATCACCGGCCGCAGCTCGCCGGAGGCCTCGTCGAAGACGAAGAGCTCGCGGGCCAGATGCGGCTGGTAGTGCAGCATGTCGATGAGGAAGCCCAGCGCGCCCAGGTTCTGGCCCAGCGCCTCGACCAGGGCCGCCGCTTGCGGCCCCTCGGGCTCGGCCCACAAGAGCTGCACCTGGTCGCGCATGCGCAGCACCGCGCGCGCCGCCTGGTCCAGGCCGAGGACGGAGAGCACACCGCGCATCTGCGAGAGCCGCCCCGGCGCCGCCTGCAGCGGCGCGCGGTCGGCGCGTTGGCGGAAGAAGGCGTCCAGGTCCTTCTCCAGCTCGCCCAGGCTGGCGCGCAGCTCGTCGACCACGCTGCCCAGGGTCTGCCGGTCGCTGGCCTGTCGGAACAGGCCCTCGACCCAGGGCTCCAGCGGCTCGGGCGCGGCGCCGCGCTGCACCCGGCCGAGGCGGGCCGCCAGGCGCTGCGCGCGCTCGCCCTGCGAGGCGTCATGCGGATCGAAGTCCTGGCACAGGGCCTCGAGGAACAGGATGGCGGTGGCCACCTCCATCGCCAGCGGCGCGGCCGGCGGGTCCGCCAGCGCGGCGAGCTGCTCGGCGACGGACGACAAGGCCTGGGCCAGTGGCGTGAGCGGCTCGTGCAGCCGCGGCAGCACCTCGGCCACCGAGGCGAGGTGGTCGACGGTGGCGCGCAGCTGCAGCACCTCGCCGCCAGAGAGCGCGGCCCAGCCCTCGCGGGCGGCGGCCAGGCGCTTGCGGGCGAGGGCCAATACCGCCGGGTCATAGCGGCCAAACGGCGCGGACTGATGGTCCAGCGCGGGTGCGTCGGCCAGGCCGCAGGCTTCCCGCAGGGCGGCGAGGCAGGGCGCCTTCCCGGCGTCGACCGGGCCGGTGGCGGCGCAGGCATAGAGCAGGTCGTGGGCCAGCGCCTCGATATCCGCGAGCGAGGCCGAGGCCTGCTGGGCGTAGGCCACCAGCAGCCGGGAGGCGCTGCGCTTGGCCGGCAGGTCGGTGAGCGAAGGGTCGAGGGCCTGGGCCTCGAAGAAGGCCGCCGCCAGCCGCCACAGCCGGCGCCAGCGCCGCGACTCGGGCGTGTCATCCGCCGGCAGCCGGGACACCAGCCCGGCGCAGAGGAAAGAGAGCTCGCGGGCGGCGGCCGGGTCGCCCGCCTTCACGAACTGCAGCACCGCCTGGTCGAGCCGGGCCCGCAGCGCGGCCCCCGAGGGGAAAGGCGCCGCGGTCGGCTCGGTGAGCTGCGCCACATGGAACTGATCCGGGCCCGCGGCGCTGAGCTCGATCGACTCGATGGCCTCCTCTGGGGACTCAGCCTCGGGCAGCTCCAGCGGCGCCAGGTTCAGGCTGGCCGGCGGCGTCCACAGGACCGAGGGGTGGGCGCGCAGGAGCGCGCGGTCGGGGCTGCGGCCCGGGGCCCGGGCCTCGCCGGCGAGGGCGAGCAGCGCCTGGTAATTGGGATAGAGCGCGACCGGGTGGGCGCTGCGCCCGTGGAGGACGGCGTCGAGGAAGTCGGTCACCGCGAAGCCGGCGTGCGCCATGGCCTGGCTTGCCTGGCCGGCCGCCGCCGCGTCGGCGGGAGGGTGGGCGGTGAGATGCCGCGCCAGGAGCTCCATCGCATTCACCACGCGGGCCGCGCCCGAGGCGCCCGGATGGCCGGCCATCTCGAGCGCGCCGGCGGCCTGGTGCAGCGGCGCCTCGGCCTGGGCCGGCTGGCCCGCGGCGACCGCCCGGGCGGCCTGGTCGAGGCAGCGGCGGACGTCCTCCAGAACCCAGGTCAGCGGACCCAGGTCCTGGGCCCGCGGATCGGGCGGGTCCGCCGGCGCGGGCGCGGCGGACAGGGCGGGCGAGGCAGGGGCGAAAGACATCAGGAGGCGATCTTGAAACGGGCGACCGACTGGCTCAGGGCCTCGGCGATGCGGGCCAGCTCGCGCACCTGGTGGGCGGTGGAGCGTGTTCCCTCGCCGGTCTGCTCGGCCACGGCGAAGATGTGCTGGATGTTACCCGCCACCTGCCGGGCGGCCTGGGCCTCGTCGTCAGCGGCGCGGGAGATCTCGGCGATGAGGTCGGCGAGGCGGCGGGAGACCCGGTCGATCTCGCCCAAAGCGGTGCCGGCGTTGTCGGACAGGCGGGCGCCTTCGACCACGCCCTGGGTGGAGCGCTCCATGGCGGCGACCGCGTCCTGGGTGTCGCCCTGGATGGCCTTGACCAGGCCGGCGATCTGCCGGGTCGCGTCGGCCGAGCGCTCGGCCAGGCGCTGCACCTCCTCGGCCACCACCGAGAAGCCGCGCCCGGCCTCGCCGGCCGAGGCCGCCTGGATGGCGGCATTGAGCGCGAGCACGTTGGTCTGCTCGGTGATGTCGGAGATGAGCTCGGTGATCTCGCCGATCTCCTGCGAGGACTCACCCAGGCGCTTGATGCGCTTGGCGGTGTCCTGGATCTGGCCACGCAGCGCGTCCATGCCGCCCATGGACGCCTGCACCGCCTGCTGGCCCTGGGCCGCCGCCTGCAGCGAGGCGCGCGCCACCTCGGCCGCCTGCTGCGCCTGCGCCGACACGCCGACGATGCGGCCGGCCATGGCGAGCACCGCCTCGCCGGTGTCGCGGATTTCGCGCAGCTGCTCGACCGACGCCGCCAGCAGCTCGGTCGAGGTGAGCTCCACCGCGCCGGTGGTCTGCGCCACCTGCCCGGCGCCCTGCTGCACCTGCCCCACCAGGGCCCGCAGTTCCTCCACCGTGTAGTTGACCGAGTCGGCGATGGCGCCGGTGATGTCCTCGGTGACGGTGGCCTGCTGGGTGAGGTCGCCCTCGGCGACCCCCTGCAGCTCGTTCATGAGGCGCAGGATGGCCGCCTGGTTGGCGTCGTTGATGCGCCGGGCTTCCTGCTCCTGGCGCTCGGCCGCCTCCCGCTGGGCTTCGGCCAGGCGGTGGCGGCGCTGGCTGTCGCGCAGCTGGGTCCATGCCAGGGCGACTGCGCTCAGCACCGCCGCCACACCGGCCAGGGTGAGCAGCGCCAGGCCCGCCCAGCCGGGCCCGGCCTCGGCGGACAGGCGCTCCTGCAGGCCGTCGAGCCCACGCCGCAGCGGCTCGCTGTCGGCCATGATGAGCGACTGCGCCTGCCGCGCGGCCACCAGCCCCTGCAGGTGATCGAGGATGGCCGAGGCGTCGCGACGGGTCTGGTCATAAAGCGCGAGCAGTTGCTGCAGCCGCTCGCGGGTGGCCTCGTCACGGGTCGGCGGCAGGCGCAGCTCGGGGCTGCCGTCCTGCAGCGCCTGCGCGAGCTGGCGGAAGGTGTTGAGGTCCTTGCCGAGCAGGAACACCGCCTCGGCGCTCACCCCGTCCTGCGTGAGGAATTCGTTGGCCGACTTGCCGATGCGCTGGGTCAGCATGACCAGCTGCCCGGCCGAGGACACCTGGGCGGCGGACGCGCCCTGCTGCAGCTTGAGCGCAGCGATGGTCTCGGCCATCTCGAGCAGGTCGGCGCTGTGCCGGTTGATCGCGCGCAGCGCGGCGCCCGCCTGGGTGAGCGTTTTCTCCTGCGCCAGCAGCAGCTCGGCCTGCCGGCCGCTGCGTTCGGCCAGGGGGGCGAGCGGGCCGATGGCGGCCGCGTGCGGCCCCTCCAGCGCGCGCAGGCCCTGGGCCGGGTCGCCCTGGCGCAGGCCGCTGACCGCGCGCACCAGGATGCCCGCGCTCTCGCGCACCTCGGGGAAGGCCTCGGGCCGGCCCACCAGGGCCTGCGAAACCGCCTTGGCCAGGCGCTGCGACTGCATCAGGGCCTGGCCGGTGCTGGCCAGCTGCTGGCCGCGGTGGTCGGCGCGGCGCACGACCAGCACCGAACCGAGCACGAGCACCGAGAGCGAGAGCACCAGCGCGGCCTGGAGGAAGCGCTGCAGCCGGCCGCCCGACAGCCGCGGACGCCAGCCGCCGGGCCGGCCGGGATGGGACCACCGCAGCAGCGAGCGGAGTTGGGGAACCGGCCTCAGGCGCAGGCGCTGGAGTAGGAGTGCAGAGGACATGGTCAGTGGGTGGGGCTCATTCGGCCAGGGAAAGGAAACGCGGTTCACGCGCCAGGGAGACGAGACACAGGGCCTGCCAGGCCTGACCCTGCGCATCGCGGTAACGGTCGGCCAGCCAGCCGGGCGCGCCGGGCGGCGGCGGCGCACTGACCGCGAAGTCGTCGGGGCCGCGCAGACCCGCGAGGCGGTCGACCCGCAGCGCGCCATTGAGCTCGAGATGGGCGTGGAAGGTGACGAGACGCCACTCCTCAATCGGCTCGGTCGCCTCGGTGGCTCCGGCCCGCACGAGGGCTGCGTTCGCCCCGCCGGCTTCTGTGGCCGAGGCCGCACCGCGCCCGCCCGCCTGCGCCTCCTCGCCGGCGACGAAGGCCGCCAGGTCCACCGCGCCCCACAGGCCGCCGCGCAGGTGCGCCACGCCCAGGAACCAGGGCCGGGTGTAGGGCACGGGATGCGGCGTTGAATAGGGAAAGATCTCGCCCGCCTGCGCCAGGGGCAGCAGGTAGCGGCCGCCGGCGGCCTCGACCGCCAGCCAGCAGGCCTTGGCGTCGTCGGCCGGGCCGGCCTGCAGCCGGCGGGCCAGGCGCTCCTGCATGGCGCGCAGCGCCTCGCGCGAGGACAGCCCGCTCACGCCGCTCAGCCCAGGGCCTGGATGCGCGCGAGCAGGTCGCTCGCGTCGATCGGCTTGGTGAGGTAGTCGCGCGCGCCCTGGCGCAGGCCCCAGACGCGGTCGGTCTCCTGTGTCTTGCTGGTGCACAGGATGACGGGCAGGCCCGCATAGCGCGGATCACGGGTGATGGTGCGTGTGAGCTGGAAGCCGTTCTGACCCGGCATGACCACGTCGAGCAGCACCAGGTCGGGCCGGTCCTCTTCGAGGTGCTGCAGGGTCTGCTCGGCGTTCTCGGCCGTGCGCACCTGGTAGCCATGCTGGGTGAGAAGGTCGGCGAGGAAATGCAGCTCCGTCTTCGAGTCGTCGACGACCAGCACTTTGGAGATGGGCATTCAATGGCCTCCGTGGAGAGTCGGCCCGCCCAGCTGCCGCACGGCATTGAGCAGCTGGTCCTTGGTGAAGGGCTTGGAGAGGTGCTCCTGCGAGCCGACCATGCGGCCGCGGGCCTTGTCGAAGACGCCGTCGCGCGAGGACAGCATGACCACCGGCACGGTGGCGAACTGCGCATGGCGGCGGATGATGGCGCAGGTCTGGTAGCCGTCCAGGCGCGGCATCAGGATGTCGCAGAAGATCAGGTGGGGACGGTAGTCGAGCACCTTGGACAAGGCGTCGAAGCCATCTTCGGCGAGCAGCACATCGTGCCCGCCCTGGCGCAGGAAGACCTCTGCGCTGCGCCGGATGGTGTTGCTGTCGTCGATGACCAGCACGCGCAGGAGAGGCGGCGCCGGCTCCGCCTGGGGCGGCCTGGGTTCGACGGAGGCCGCGAGCGGGCTCGCGGAAATGGCCGGGTTGGCCGTGGATTCGTTCACGTGTCGCTGCTCCCTGAAAGCCTCTGCGGGCTGGCGAGGGCGCGACCGGAAGATCGTGAACTGCGGGATCGGATCGGTGGGGCCTGCCGCCGCTGACTACGGGCGGGAGGCGGAGGACGCGCCCTCCTTAGATCTGGACCATTTCGAAGTCTTCCTTGCGGGCGCCACACTCCGGGCAGGTCCAGTTCATGGGAACATCCTCCCAGCGGGTGCCGGGGGGAATATTATTCTCAGGAACCGGGTCCGGGTGGCCGACGGCTTCGTCGTAAATCCAGCCGCAGATCAGACACATCCAAGTTTTTGCTTCGGTCACAGCTTAAGGGTGCTTCCAAGGGAATGCAACGATTGTATCCACCTCAACCGCCACAAGAATTCTCAAGATGCACATCAGTGATCAGAAAAGGCCGTTGGGCATGCAGATGATTCCCGACACCGACTCGGTCCGCCAAGCCGGCTCGGTGAACGACCCGTCGTCCGCCGCTTCCGACACGCAGGACGCGGACGAGGCCCAGACCGCGGGCGCTGAAGGCGACGCCGGTCCGCCCTGCGTGATGAGCTTCAACGCGAGTGACCCCAGCGGCGCTGCTGGACTTGCCGCGGATGGGGTGACCATGGCCTCGGTCGGTGGCCATGCGCTGCCAGTGGTGACGGGCGCCTACGCGCGCGACACCGCCGAGGTCTTCGACCACTTCGCCTTCGACGAGGACGCGGTGGCCGAACAGGCCCGCGCCATCCTCGAGGACGTGCCGGTCCTGGTGATAAAGGTGGGCTTCGTCGGAAGCCCCGAGACAGTCAGCACGATTGCAGAAATCGCGGCCGACTACGCCGACGTCCCGCTGGTTGCCTACATGCCCGACCTCTCCTGGTGGGAGGACGCGCAGATCGAGGCCTACCTCGACGCCTTCCGCGAGCTCATGCTGCCGCAGACCACGGTGCTGGTGGGCAACCACAGCACGCTCTGGCGCTGGCTGCTGCCCGACTGGTCGGGCGACAAGAGCCCGAGCGCGCGCGACATCGCCCGCGCCGCCGGCGAGGCGGGCGTGCCCTACACCCTGGTGACCGGCATCCCGCTGCCGGACCAGCACATCGACAACGTGCTGGCCTCGCCGCAATCGGTGCTGGCCAGCCGCCACTTCGAGCGCTTCGAGGCGGTCTTCTCCGGCGCCGGCGAGACGCTCTCGGCCGCGCTGGCCGCGCTGCTGGCCACCGGCACCGACCTGGTCGCCGCCACCGAAGAGGCGCTCGAGTACCTCGACGAGGCGCTGGACGCGGGCTTCCGGCCCGGCATGGGTCATGTGGTGCCCGACCGCATGTTCTGGGCCCAGCCGGAACCGGCAGAATCCGAAGCGGCGACGGAAGAGGAAGCCCAGACCCTGCAGGTGCTGGACATGCCCGCTCCCGACACCAAGCACTGAGCGCGCCAGGTCGCTCACGCTCACCTCCACGTCGCCTTCCGCATCCGACTTTCCACGCGCCGACCGGCGCACGACGACTGAATGACTTCCCCGCAAGACCGCAACGAGCAACTCTTCGAACGCGCCAAGGCGCTGATCCCCGGCGGCGTGAACTCGCCGGTGCGCGCCTTCCGCGCCGTCGGCGGCACGCCCCGCTTCGTGCAGCGCGCGCAGGGCGCCTATTTCTGGGACGCCAATGGCAAGCGCCACATCGACTACATCGGGTCCTGGGGCCCGATGATCCTGGGCCATGGCCACCCGGCGGTGCTCGAAGCGGTGCAGAAGGCGGCGCTCGAGGGCTTCTCTTTCGGGGCGCCCACCGAGCGCGAGGTGGAACTGGCCGAGGCCATCGTGAAGGCCGTGCCCTCCATCGAGATGGTGCGCCTGGTGAGTTCCGGCACCGAGGCGGCGATGAGCACGCTGCGTCTGGCGCGCGGCGCCACCGGCCGCAAGAAGATCATCAAGTTCGAAGGCTGCTACCACGGCCATGCCGACGCCCTGCTGGTGAAGGCGGGCTCGGGCCTGGCCACCTTTGGCAACCCCACCAGCGCCGGCGTGCCGGAGGAAGTGGCGCAGCACACCATCGTGCTCGAGTACAACAACCTCGCGCAGCTCGAAGAGGCCTTCGCCCTCCACGGCCGCGAGCTCGCCTGCCTGATGATCGAGCCGATCGCGGGCAACATGAACTTCGTGCGCGCCAGCGTGTCCTTCATGAGCCGCTGCCGCGAGCTGTGCACGCAGCACGGCGCGCTGCTGGTGTTCGACGAGGTGATGACGGGCTTCCGCGTCGGCCTGGGCAGCGCCCAGGGCGTGTATGCCAAGCTGATCCCCGGCTTCAAGCCAGACCTCACCGTCATGGGCAAGGTGATCGGCGGCGGCATGCCGCTGGCGGCCTTCGGCGGCCCGCGTGCGGTGATGGAGCAGCTCGCGCCCCTGGGCCCGGTCTACCAGGCCGGCACGCTTTCGGGCAATCCGGTGGCCACCGCCTGCGGCCTGGAGACGCTGCGCCAGATCAGCCAGCCGGGTTTCTTCGAGGCCCTGTCGGCCAAGACCCGCCTGCTGGTTGACGGGTTGACCGCCGCGGCAAAGGCCGAGGGTGTGCCTTTCAGCGCCGACTGCGAAGGCGGCATGTTCGGCTTCTTCCTCTTGCCGCAGCTGCCGCAGAACTACCAGACGGTGATGACCAGCGACGGCAAGAAGTTCAACACCCTCTTCCACGGCCTGCTCGATCGCGGGGTCTACATCGCGCCGGCGCTGTACGAGGCCGGCTTCGTGAGCGCGGCGCATACGCACGCCGACATCGAAGAGACGATCGCGGCCGCCCGCGAGGTGTTCAAGACGATTGCGGCCTGAGGGGCGATCACAAGCCACCTGACACGCCATCTCCCTGCAAAAGGCCCGGGCACCGGCCTTTTGCATGGGTCTGATGCCACACGCGCCACATGCGCCACACGCAAATGGCACCACGTTCAGGCGGGTGTGTCTTTGAGGGACGCCGCGGACCGGGTCACCTCGGAGGCATCAATTGCGCTGGTACCAGTAAACCCGGCCCGCCGCATCGCGCGTGACCGCGATCAGGTTGGTGGCGCCCGTGGCCTTTTTGACCGAGAAAGTCGTCCCGGATCGGACGGTTGCAAACGGCATCGAATTGGCAGGCGTCGAGGCACTTGCGGGGTAAGCCCCCACGATGTCCTCCAGACCTACGCTGGCAGCCTTGCTCACGGCGAGCGTGAAGGTGCCGCCCGCATTGGCGGCCTGGAAGGCCGACCAGGTAGCGTCCGAAAACACGGCAAACCGGTCGTCCGTCACTTCGGTCGACTTGAGCGGAACGGTCTCGAGGTAGGTCGTGTAAGGCTGCCCCACTTGCGTCGCGCCGTTCTTGAACACCAGGGTGACCTTGGGCCGAGACTGGAGCTTGAGCTGATCGATCTGACTGTCGGTCATGCTGATGAAGTTGCCACAGTCCCCACCGGTTCCGACGACCATGTACTGCACCGAGGTCGAACACGTATTGCTGTTACCCGGCGCGTACAGGGTCGCCACCGGGGTGCCAGTGGCCGAGCCCCCCAGGTAGACCACGGTCTGATCGATCGCCGTCGCGGTGTTGTTGATGACGGCAACGAAGGCGTTGTTGAAGGGCCGAATTGCCACATTGAAACCCGCGCGGGTCGTTGTCCCGCCGCTGGACTGCGCCCGGAAGTTCACCGGATTCACCGAAAAATCCAACGGCGCCTGATTGCCATACAGGCGCCAGGATGCATCGCTCTGGCGGCGGACCGGAAACCCGAAGCTCTCCAGGGCGCCGTCCGTGTACTTGATGGTGAACAGCGCGTCACAGACATAGTTGGGGGAGGCGCCTGTGCAATTGCTCACGCTGCTGGGAAGCAGCTGCGCCCCTGTCATATCGGACGCTGAAGCCAGCATGCCGATCACTGCGGCGGCGTCCACCCCGTTATTGAAGAAGCCCACATCAAAAAGCGCCTGGGCTGCCGCCGTGCCTCCGCTGCCGAAGTTGGCGGATACGTTCGCGAGCAGCTGCTGGAAATCGCTCCCCAGCGTGTCTATCCCGTTGGTGTTGATGGATTCCACCGTCCCCAGGCTCCCGCTCGCGGCGGGGATGCCTCCGGCAGTCGTCGGCGGCTGAACGGTGACGACAGAGTCGGCCGTCTTGTTGGCGACCACCACGCTTCGGTCGGGTTCGACTCGGACCTTGACGAGGTCCAGGATCCGATCGAGTCCCGTCTTGTTCGCTGTAAAACTGCCCGTGTGAAAGTTCACATCGGCGCTGGTGCTCACCCCCGCCGCGGCGCGGGCGGCGTTCAGTGTGGTGGTCAGGGTGGCACTTGCATTGCCGACCGCCGTATCGGTCAAACGGGCGACTGCCGTCAGGTCTGCATTTTCGAACACGACACCGGGGTCCGCTCCCATGGCCAGTGTGACGATGGCGGTGGTCACAGGGTTGGCATTGAGCACGCCCCCCACGGCGGGGGTCACTGCCGAGTACTGGACCACCGTCGTACCACCCGCGACGCCTTCCACTCTCACCAGAATGGGACGGGTCAGGCCCGTGAAGTCGATCGAAAAATTGCCGCTGGCGTCGATATCGGCAGTCTTGGTCTGCCCATTGGCGCCGAGAAGTTTGATGGCTCCCAGGCTGATGGGAGCCCCCATGGCGGCCACCCCGGTGACCGACTCACCAGAGGTGGTTGATGACGAATTGCCGCCACACCCCTGAAGAACCAAGGCGAAAGTCAGCGCCACTGCGGACAGACGGCGCCACCCGGGGGCCACTACGATTTTCTTCATTCGGATCTACTCCTTGCCAAAGGGCCGGCGTTTGCCTAACCGCAGGAAACCACCACAGTCGACTCTCCAGACCTGATCAATTTCGATCCGCCTCAACCGAATCAAATTGCAATTATTTGCCAAATTGATCAGAAAATCCTGCGCCAGGTCAAGCAGGCAGGGCGCCGGGTGCGGCTGCCCCTCGACGCACAGGGCCGTCTCTGGCGACGGATCTGACGGATAGCCGGCCGCGCTCAGTGGCGGAAGTGACGCACGCCGGAGAAGACCATCACGACACCGCGCTCGTTCGCGGCGTCGATCACCTCCTGGTCACGCATGGAGCCCCCCGGCTGAATGACGCAGCTGGCGCCCGCATCCACCACCACGTCGAGGCCGTCGCGGAAAGGGAAGAAGGCGTCGCTGGCGACGGCCGTGTCCTTGAGCGTCAAGTTGGCGTGCTGCGCCTTGATGCTGGCGATGCGGGCCGAGTCCAGGCGCGACATCTGGCCGGCGCCCACGCCCATGGTCATGCCGTCCTTGCAGAAGACGATGGCGTTGGACTTGACGAACTTGGCCACCTTCCACGCGAACAGCAGGTCCTGCAGTTGCTGCGGGGTCGGCTGCTTGGTCGTCACCACCTTGAGATCGGACAGCTGCAGCTCGTGGTTGTCGGCGGACTGCATCAGCAGGCCCGAGCCGATGCGCTTGATGTCCATCAGGTTCTGGCCCTTGTCCCACGCGGTCTTACCGCCCGGAGGCAGCGCGATCTTCATCAGGCGCACATTCACCTTGGACTTGAACACCTCCAGCGCCTCAGGGGTGAAGTCAGTGGCGATCAGCACTTCGACGAACTGCTTGGAGACCGCCTGCGCGGCTTGGCCGTCCAGCGGGCGGTTGAAGGCGATGATGCCGCCGAAAGCGCTGGTGGGGTCGGTCTTGAAGGCCTTGTCGTAGGCCTCGAAGGCGTTAGCGCCCACCGCCACGCCGCAGGGGTTGGCATGCTTGACGATGACGCAGGCCGGGGCGTCGAAGCTCTTGACGCACTCCCAGGCCGCGTCGGCGTCGGCGATGTTGTTGTACGAGAGCTCCTTGCCTTGCAGCTGCACGCCGGTCACCAGGGAGCCGGGCGCCGGGTGCAGGTCGCGGTAGTAGGCGGCCTGCTGGTGCGGGTTCTCGCCGTAGCGCAGGTCCTGCAGCTTGACGAAGCGGCCGTTGGCCTGGGCCGGGAAGGCGGCGCGGGTGCCGTCCTCTTGCAGGCTGGAGAGGTAGTCGCTGATGGCGCCGTCGTAGTTGCTGATGCGATTGAAGGCAGCCACCGAGAGCGCGAAGCGGGTCTTGTCGGAGAGCTTGCCCTGGGCCTTGAGCTCGGCAACGACCGGCGCGTACTGGCTGGCGTCGGTGAGCACCGCCACGTCCTTCCAGTTCTTGGCGGCGCTGCGCACCATGGCCGGGCCGCCGATGTCGATGTTCTCGATCGCGTCTTCCAGCGTGCAGCCGGGCTTGGCCACCGTGGCCTCGAAGGGGTAGAGGTTCACCACCAGGATGTCGATGGTGCCGATGCCGTGTTCCTTGAGGGCCGCCATGTGCTCGGGCAGGTCGCGGCGCGCCAGCAGGCCGCCGTGCACCATCGGGTGCAGGGTCTTGACCCGGCCGTCGAGCATCTCGGGGAAGCCGGTGACCTCGGCCACCTCGGTGACCGGCAGGCCTTCGTCCTGCAGCAGCTTGGCGGTGCCGCCGGTGGAAACGAGCTGGACGCCGAGCGCATGCAGGTCGCGGGCGAGCTGGGCGATGCCGGTCTTGTCGGAGACGGAGAGGAGTGCTTTCATGAGGCGGGCTGGATGCGGAATAGTGAATGGGGGCGAAGGACGCGGCCGCCAGGGGCCGCGCCGGCAGGTTTCATTTCAGGAGCTTGTGCTCGAGGAGTTTCTTGCGCAGGGTGTTGCGGTTCAGGCCCAGCCACTCGGCCGCGCGCGACTGGTTCTGGTCGGCCTTGGCCATGACCACTTCCAGCATGGGTTTCTCGACCACCTTGACCAGCATGTCGTAGATGCCGTCCGGGTCGATGCCGCGCAGGTCACGGAAATAGCCTTCCAGGCTGCTGCGGACGGTGTCCTCAATCTGTTTCTTGCTCACGCGCCCTCCGCGCTGTGTTGGGCTTCGACGGCAGCCTCGTCCGACACCGCAGCCCGTGCGGGCAGGCGGTCGGTGCGTGTGGCCAGCGCATCGAAATAGTCGGCCACCACCTGCCATTGGGCGGCGCTGTCCTCGATGGTGTTCATGTGGCGGCGGAATTCCTCGCCGCCGGGCAGGCCGGAGACGTACCAGCCGATGTGCTTGCGCGCGCTGCGCACGCCGGTGAACTCGCCGTACAGGCCATAGTGGTCCTGCAGGTGCTCCAGCAGCAGGCGGCGCACCTCGGCGACCAGCGGCGGCGCCAGGTGTTCGCCGGTGGCCAGGTAGTGGCCGATCTCGCGGAAGATCCAGGGCCGGCCCTGGGCGGCGCGGCCGATCATGACCGCGTCGGCGCCGGTGTGCGCGAGCACCGCCTTCGCCTTCTCCGGCGAGTCGATGTCGCCGTTGGCGACCACCGGCACCGAGACCGCGGCCTTGACCGCGGCGATGGTGTCGTACTCGGCCTGACCCTTGTACCCCTGCTCGCGGGTGCGGCCGTGCACGGTGAGCATCTGGATGCCTTCCTGCTCGAAGGCGCGCGCCAGCGTGACCGCGTTGCGTTCGGCGTCACACCAGCCGGTGCGCATCTTGAGCGTGACCGGCACGCCGCGCGGCGCGCTCACCGCCACCACCGCGCGGGCGATGGACACGGCCAGGACCTCGTCCTGCATCAGCGCCGAGCCGGCCCACTTGTTGCAGACCTTCTTGGCCGGGCAACCCATGTTGATGTCGATGATCTGCGCGCCGCGGTCGATGTTGTAGGCCGCGGCCTCGGCCATCTCCTCGGGCGAGGTGCCGGCGATCTGCACCGCGATCGGCCCGGGCTCGCCCGCGTGGTCGGCGCGGCGCGAGGTCTTGAGGCTGGCCCACAGCTCGCGCTTGGAGGTGACCATCTCACTCACGGCATAGCCCGCGCCCAGCTGGCGGCACAACTGGCGGAAGGGCCGGTCGGTGACGCCGGCCATCGGCGCCACGAACAGCGAGTTCGCCAGGACATGAGGGCCGATGCGCATGGAAGGTGGAAGCCGGGCTGTGCTGAAAAAAGAGGCACGATTGTAGTGCCTGCCCGCCTCGCTTTTTGTCTTGCGCACACCGGCGGACTCTGGTAGCGGCGGCACGCCACCAGCGCTCCTCAAGCGTCTCGCGCAGGTCCGGACAAAACCTTGCGCGCGCACCAGGCACCTCGGCATTAACCGGTTAGTGAGCGCACGCCCTGCCTATACTGGTCTGATCCATGGAAACCTGGTTCGCCTCTTTGCTCGCCGGCTTGGCACTGCCGCGATACGGCCTGCTGACCCTGTTCATCGTGGCCTTCGTCTCGGCCACGCTGCTGCCCATGGGCTCGGAGCCGGCCCTGCTGGGCCTGGTCAAGCTCAATCCCGACATGCTCTGGCCCGGCATCGTGGTGGCGACGCTGGGCAACACCCTGGGCGGCATGGTGGACTGGTGGATGGGGTACGGCACGCACAAGGCGGTGGACCGGTGGAAGCACTCGAGCGTGCATGTGCGCGCGCTGGCCTGGCTGGAGCGCATGGGCCCCCGGGCCTGCCTGCTGTCGTGGCTGCCGCTGGTGGGCGACCCGCTGTGCGCGGTCGCGGGCTGGCTGCGCCTGCCCTTCTGGCCCTGCGCCGCCTGGATGGCGGTGGGCAAGTTCCTGCGCTATCTGATGATGACCGGGGCGGCGCTCTGGGCCTTTCCCGGCTGGTTCACTCAGTAGCGCTCGAACACCAGGGCCGGGTTCTTCTTCTCGAAGGCCCTGAGCTGGTCCTCGGCCTCGTCCATGCCCAGGTGGTGGCGGTGGCACAGCCGCTCGAGGAACGTTTCGCGGTGCTGGAGCCCTTCCTTCAGGTCTTCTTCGGTGAGAAGGACCCACTGGGCCTTGATGCGGAAGACGACGTCGTCGTAGGTGGGTTTCAGGCTGGACATGGCGGGCTCCTTGCGTGGGTGGATGCCCCACTCTAGGACGGCGGCCCGCGGCCCGTCATTGCGAATTGTCAAACCCGGCCCGGATCGGGCCCGCCGGCAGGCCCCCGCGCGGGATCAGACGTTGAACAGGAAGTTCATCACGTCGCCGTCCTTGACGACGTATTCCTTGCCTTCGCTGCGCATCTTGCCCGCGTCCTTGGCGCCCTGCTCGCCCTTGAAGGCGATGAAGTCGTCGAAGGCGATGGTCTGCGCGCGGATGAAGCCGCGCTCGAAGTCGCCGTGGATCACGCCGGCGGCCTGCGGCGCGGTGTCACCGATGTGGATGGTCCAGGCGCGCACTTCCTTCACGCCGGCGGTGAAGTAGGTCTGCAGGCCCAGGAGCTGGAAGGCGGCGCGGATCAGGCGGTTGAGGCCGGGCTCGGTCTGGCCGATCTCGGACAGGAACAGGGCCTTGTCCTCGTCGCTCATGTCGGCCATGTCGGCTTCCATCTTGGCGCAGATGGCGACCACCGGCGCGTTCTGCGAGGCGGCGTAGTCCTCGAGGCGCTTGAGGAGCGGGTTGTTCCCGAAGCCGTCCTCGCTCACGTTGCCCACGAACATCGCGCGCTTGGCGGTGATCAGGCACAGGGGCTTGAGCAGGGCGCGCTCCTCGTCGGTCAAATCGAGCGTGCGCACCGGCTTGCCTTCGTTGAGGACGGCCTGCACCTTGGTGAGGACCTGCACCAGCTTGGCGGCTTCCTTGTCGTTGCCCGACTTGGCGGCCTTGGTGTAACGCTGCAGGCTCTTGTCGACGGTGGCCAGGTCGGCCAGGCACAACTCGGTCTGGATCACCTCGATGTCGGCAATCGGGTCGACCTTGCCGGCGACGTGGATCACGTTCGGGTCCTCGAAGCAGCGCACCACGTTGACGATGGCGTCGGTCTCGCGGATGTGGGCCAGGAACTGGTTGCCCAGGCCCTCGCCCTGGCTGGCGCCCGCCACCAGGCCGGCGATGTCGACGAACTCGACGATGGCCGGGACGATGCGCTCGGGCGAAATGATGGCGGCCAGCTGCTGCAGGCGGGGGTCCGGCACTTCCACCACGCCGGTGTTGGGCTCGATGGTGCAGAACGGGTAGTTCTCGGCGGCGATGCCGGCCTTGGTCAGGGCGTTGAAGAGGGTGGACTTGCCGACGTTGGGCAGGCCCACGATGCCGCATTTGAGGGACATGGG
>JACCDG011487989.1_pt1 | contig 17992 bp, 11 predicted proteins | sample 7442471 | NCBI WGS metagenome assembly JACCDG01 (sample SAMN15323444, study PRJNA562643) | freshwater metagenome | isolation source: river surface water | place: USA:Blue River Watershed | collected 2017-08-17 | reverse complement strand
GCCTTCGTCCTGACGGCGAGATTGATTGGTCTAGCACGCGTGTTGAGCGTTATTCTTGGACGCAAGAGTTTTCCACCATGCCTGTTTCAGCCTTGCCTAGTCGAGCGACTGATAAATATGTTCTTTACATGGGCTCCAATGATTTGCTCGGTGCAAGCAATGAGTTTTTCTCAACCACCTTAGGCGGTTTAAAGACGCCCAGCGGCTTAAAAGTTTCTGAGATTGTGGTTGACGTCAACACGCCTGATCCTGCCGGTTTGGATCGACTCTCGGTCACGGTGGATCAGCTCAATAAGCTTGCCAAAGCTGGAGCCAAAATTGCGAACGTGACACTTTCTGTGGTTGACAGTCAATCTGCGGTTACTACATTGCTTGGCACCAAACCAGCCGATATCAAAGCATTGGGTAATGTGGCCATTAACCTCACGCCTGAGCAGATGACCAAGCTCATTGTTGACAAGAAAATCACAGACCCGATTGTCAAAGGTTTCACAGATGTTGGCGTGAAGGTGAACATGACGGTGGGCTCTTCGTCGGGCTTGGCGTCATTGGTTGCTAACAACACGGATTTGAGCTCCTTTACAACTTTGAGCGTGCGTTTAGAGTCTGATCTTGTGTCTGCCACTGGGCCACTGGCATCGGGTACAGAAGAGCAGCAGATGGCGCGTACAGAGCAGTTAGGTGAATTCATTTCTGCTTTCACAGGTAAGTCGCTCTCGGTTGACCCCGGCGTGTTGATGAAGCTTGTGTCTACTGGTGTATTTTGGGAGCTGCAGCCTGAAATTGGCTTACTCAAAAATTCTATTGATGTTCGTATCGAAGCTTCCTTAGATCGACTCGTCTCGTTGCAGACGCCGAGCGATATTTACAAGGCCACATGGGGTGAGGGACAGACAAACTTTAATTTGACAATTGGTGACTACAACGTCACCCGTGCTTTGAATATTTTCGCAGATGGTCTCACCATTGTTTCAGATGACAGCGGTGGGTCTTTCACGCGTGATGATCAAGATGCAAACCTGCAGATTAATTCTAAGTTGTTGCGCATTGATGGCAATTCTGGTTTTCACAACCCGCAGACAGGCCAAGATTACACCAGCGACGGGGCTTTGGTGCATCGCTATGGTGGTGTCTTGGGCGAAATGTTCAATCGCGCTTATGAGCAAGCGCGTTACGGCGGATGGTGGTGGGGCAGTTCTGAAAATGAGTCTCCTCAGTCGGTAGATGAGGCATATGCAACAGCCATTGCGCAAATGCGCAAAGTCGAACTTAAAAGCTCTGATGGCAACTTGGTGGTCACAGCTGATCTTGCGCAAGCCGCGCTCAATTTAGGTTTCCGCTTCACAGCAACTGATACGGTTTCTGTTGACCTTTCTGCCAGTCAACTCAACACCAGTAAATTTGACTTGGTCAGCACTTTCAGTGGTTGGGATTGGCGCACAAATTCAAACAAAGAATTCGCCAACTCTGGCAAAGATGGTGAAGTCGATACATTGGCTGATCTCAAGGCCTTGGGTATTCGGTATCGCAACTGGTACAACTTGGGCGATATTGATGGCAACGGTGCTGATGATGGTGGCGAAGTGGTTTTCGTTCCCACCACCAATTGTTGGGTCAATAAACTGGATTGGATGTTCGGCTACAACGGGACAAATCCAGAAAATACGTTTTGGGGCAACAACGTTCAACAGTGGTTAAACGGGAATTCGAGTGACGACAACTTCCGCCAGACGAATGTGCATGTTGGCTTTGCAGATCTGGATGGTGACGGCCTGCCGGATTTGCCTACCGATGCAACCAGCGCTCAGCCCGTTGGTTTCGCATTCTTGCGCTCGCTTCAGTTGGCAGGTGTGGATGCGCTTGTGTCCTCGTCTGACATCGTGATTGATTTGGACCCCGATAACAACGAAGGTCAAACTTACTCCTTGAAGTCGGTGGTTAACTTTTTGAAGTCAACCAAGCTGTCATTCACGCGCTCAGATGGGCAAGTGGCAAAGATTTCAGTTGACTCGGATGAGCCAGTCGCACTGTCGTACGCTGATATTTCATCTCTTTCATCTAAAGGAATTTCACTCAGCAATGCAGATGGTGTCGGTTTGATCACTTGGTCGGGTACCGCAGATGCTTTGCTCAAAACAATGAGTGCGCTCACTATCAGTGATGCGTCGGCACTGGCGTTAGCTGGGGTGTCTTCTATTGATGTGGTTGACTTTAAAAAGTTGCTGTTGACTGCGGATCAAGCCAAAGCTATTGCAGTGGCAGGGTTGACATTTGCAACCAACTCTTATGTTGTGTTGTCGGATAAAGCAGCCAATATTTCTTTGCTTTCGGCGGCGCAAATTTCGGCGCTTGGCACAATGGGGTTGAGTGCAATTGACGCGACAGACACAACGGAAATTGTTCTTACAGATAGACAAATTCGTGCGCTCATGAGAGCCGACATCGTGGTGGATGCAGGCGACAGCTTGCGCGCCAAAATCTCTGATGACTACCTGCTCAAGGCACTTGAAGACGGTGGCGATTTGGGGCAGGTGTTGGATCAATTGGCATCAATTGGTTTGGATCGCATCAGTGGTACGACCAGCGGTTTGAAAATGACGGCCAAAATGCTGGCCGATGCAATGCCGATGATTGCTTCTAATGCCAACGTTGGGGGCTTGGTCAAGGTCACTTCTGCGGATGGTAAAGCTGTCGATGCAAGTAAAGCCCTGACAGGCATCATCGTGACCTATGAAAATGATTCAGAATTAACGTTCTTGCCAGCTTCTCGATCCGCCCTAGAGAGCATGGGGGCGAAATTTGAGCAGGCCGTAGTCAAAACCTTTGGCGTGGCAGGTGCCACGGCTGGATCGACTGCTCCGACGGTCAAAGTGGCTGTGGGTCAGGACATAGTTTTTAAAGCCGAAGACTTCTTAACCCAGCGCTCTGCTGACGGCAAAACTGATCAAAAACTAACAGACCTCAGCCTTGTCAAGGATGACGACATTTTCACCGTGCGTATCAAACTTGGGCAGTTGCAGGCCTCAGACAGCGACTCGTTGCAGTTGTCGACAGACCTCATATTCGACTCGTTAACGCCTTCAGGGGTCGATTTGAACCAATTCTGGGGTTGGAATTGGCCTGACGGTGTTCCAGATGCATATCAGATGTACGGCTGGAATGCCGCGCCATTTGAGCGTGATTGGCAGCGTGATTGGGGTGGTAATGACTCGAATTTGCCGCGTTTCTCTTTCAAGTACACAGATCAAATCAAAGCACTGGTATCTAGTGCTGATGGTGAGCCATTGACATTTGTGGTCAATGCCAATGGCAACGTCTTCAAGTTTGACGTGGAGGTCGATCGAGGCCGCATGGACTACATCAACCAGCCATGGGCAGCCGATGGGGCAACTGACACCACGCCTTGGGACGCTTCTGATGATGAATTCACCGATGATGGCGACTTCGTGGTGTTCCGGGTGATGGATGATGCAGCGTTTGAGGCTGCAATTCGTGGTGCCAACTTAACCTTGCCACAAGGTTGGTGGGGTGACAACGCTCAACAATTCCAGAATCACTGGAATTTCCTGAATAGCTTCATGAATATGACAACGCTCACGACTAAGTCCGTGACATCGTCAGAGCTCGTCACGGTGACCTTGGACGACATCACGCAAGACATAGAAGGCGATGAATACACGATCCAATTGACCGGCGCTCAATTGAAAGCGGGTGCACTGGTGGTGACACCTAACTACGGCGCAGATGGTGTTGATGCATCGGGTGACCCCGTCTTGAACATTTCTTTTGAAGGCGGGCGAGGTGAACGCACGGTGCTTTCTTTCGCAAGCGCTGTGAATGGAACCGATTGGTGGCGTCGTGGTGATATTGAGGTGCTCACTCAAAGTGATCTCGGCGGGACGGATCCTTGGAGTTATGTCAACAACAATGGCGGTACTGTCACGTATGACGAAAATGGAGAGCTTGTCGTCAACCTCACCCAGCGTGAATTGAGCTTGAAAATCAAAAATTTAGATATGGATGGCGATGGTGTCGTTGATGCAAATGATCAGCGGGAAGTGACGTTCAATACCTCGTCATGGACTTTTGACTCATACAGCGCGATGAGTGATTTGGCGAATGTGTTGTCGGGTACCAATGGGATGAATGAGGTGCCTAACGGTATTGACACATCTGAACGTGAAACGTTAGATCGGTTGAAAGAATTTGTCGAATTTTCCAGTGACAACGGGCGACTGGTGGTGGATTACCTGATGCCAGGTAATCAAGCCAGCGACACACTCACTTTTTCGGAAGTTGGCATGAAAACCGAAAATGGCGCAGTCACTGGAATCGATCAAGACGGTGTAGATGTCGTCAGATCCGAACTCTATGTTTCTACACGAACTAAACACTACTTCACCGTATCTTCTGCCGCCAAGTTGACGGCCGGCGATCAATTGAAATTTACTGTCTCGAATGCGGCCGGCAACAGCAGTGTGTCTTTCACAGCCACGATCACGAATGATTTGGTAACTAAAAATCCCGATCCAGTGAAGTTGCTGAATGAGGCCATCAAAGCGGGCCTTGCTGCCGTTCCAGGCGAGCTAAAAATTGGCCTAACCACCGCTATTTCTAAAACTGCTGGAGCAGCGCTGACAGCGGCTAATGACGCGGTGGTGTTGACGACGGCATCCGGTTTCCAAGTCAGTGTTGAGACAATGAACGAGGCAGGTACCTTGTTGGTGCAACAGTCATCCAAAGACGGTGCAGGTGGCAACGTAGAGGCAACTATTTCAGCCGTCAAGTACAACAAAGCGCCTGAAGTGGCTTACACATCCTCAGAGCAGGAGTTGGAAGGTGTCTTTGGTACCCATGCGGTGAACCTCTCGAGCTTGTCTGTCATTGATGACAGTGCCAATCTCCAAGTCACTCTGTCTCCCACACGTGGGGCACACGCGGGTTCTTTCCTGTTCGTAGACTCTTCGTTGTTCAACTACTTTATCAAAGCGGGCACACTCAAGGTTCAGTACTATGACTCAGCCAACAAGCTAGTAGATGCAGCAGGCAAACTACCTGCGGGCGTTAATAAATTGGTGATTTCAGCCGCTGCATACACCTTTGATACGGGGGCTGGCTCAGTCACCTACAAGGCCAGTGACATTGTGAACTTGGTCATTTCTGGGGTGTCGTTCCAACTCAATCGAGGTTTGTACTCATCAGATGACAAGTATGTGACTGAATTTGGTATGTCCATCAATGATGATTACACAGCTGATGCCAATAATGTTGCGCTTGCAGGTAAATTCGCTTCATCAGGTGAACGTATGTACAAGGCCTCTATTACCCATAGCACGCTAGAAGATGCAACGCTAGACAACAAGATCGATGCCAATGATGCGACTGTCAAAGTTTCTAGCATGAGGCAACTGGCCACGAGTGACAACATCGATGACCTCGAGCAAGGTCTTCACCTGACCGATAACGTCGTAGATAGTTCACAAGGCATTAACGACGCTGTGGCAGCAGCAAAAGTTTTCACTATTACCAACAAAACTTTGCAGCATTCGTTCAACTCTCAGATCGCTGACATGATGGTTGATCAAGGCTTGACGACTACTTCGACGATTTACCTCCATGCTGATGAAGCCTTGCAATACATGCCGTTGAGCTATGCCATGGTCGGTTTCAATACAATTTATAACGAAACAACAGACACAATGTCTATGACCGCAACTGAGGCCAATCAGTTGACTTCGTTGGGTGTTGGGTTCGTAGGGGATTTGGAAATTCTCTGCGAATCTACTAGCCCTGCTGAAACAGTCGTTGCACCTTTGCGCAACCTCATGTCTCTGTCTTCATGGGACTCGAGCAGTGATGCAAATGGAACAGCGGACTACTTCATCAGAAACTTTGGTCAAGGCGACAAGCTAGATCTCAAAACCTTGCTCAAGGTTGATTCAACAAGTCTTACATTGGTCAATGATGAGTCGACTGCTTTGGCTGGGTACGACACTTCAAGTAGCACTGCAAAAATGTATTGGGCTTTCACAGATGGTCAGGACGGCGGATTTGATATGGTTGATTTCTACTATGTTGGATATGACCAAAATCTTGACGAGGCTGCGACCAAGGCGCATTTCCAAGTAGAGCTTGTTGGCATGAATTATTCTGCTTCTGACGCTACTTCCGGCAAGATCGTTAAAGATTTGCTTGTTTAACTTGTGGAGTTTGATTGGGGCCGACCCTCTTTTGGGTTGGTCTCTTTTTTTGAGCGATCAGAGTTTGAGTAATTCATGAAAAAACAGCGATTTGCAACTGTGGATATGACAAATTCCATGTTGCATGCAATAGCTCGTGGGCAAGAGGTTTTCGGCCCCCTGAAGGAGGCCCTACCGCAAGTGGTGCTGATAACTGCTGTGATCAATATGCTCGCCCTTGCCCCCACTGTGTATATGCTTCAGGTGTATGACCGCGTCATGGCAAGCTTTAGCGTGGAAACGTTGGTGGTTTTGACGACGGTTATTTTGTTGGTGTATGGACTTGGGTCTGCGTTAGAGTGGACGCGAAGCCGTATCTTGGTGCGTGCAGGTAACAAGATGGACTTGGACCATTCGGCGCGAATTTATGAATTGGCTTTTCGTGTCGAGCGACTTCAGCCGGGGACGTATTCTGTAGGTCAGGCACTGGGAGATTTTGCACAAGTCAGGCAATTTGCCACATCTGGCGGATTGCTGGGATTTTTGGATGCCCCTTGGACGCCGATTTTTTTGCTGCTCATGTTTTTCTTTCACCCATTGGTTGGTTGGTACAGCATTTTGGGGGGGCTTGTTTTATTCGGGCTGACGATTGCAAATGATGTGCTCACCAAGAAAGATTTGCAACTGTCGAATCAAGCTGCGGCAAAGGCGCTGCAAGTGGCCAGTCAACAATCTCACAATTCGGAAGTGATCGAAGCTTTAGGCATGTTCGATGGCATTAAGCGACGCTGGCTTGAGTACCAAATTGATATGCTTAACTGGCAAACACGTGCCAGTGATCGTGCTGCAGATCTCACCGCGCTGACAAAGTTTTTTCGAATGTCGATTCAATCGCTCATTCTTGGGCTGGGAGCCTACTTGGCGATCAAAGGACAAATTTCGTCGGGCATGATCATTGCGGGGTCTGTATTGATGGGGCGCGCATTGGCACCTGTCGAAGCATTGATTGGGTCGTGGAAAAGTTTTGGTTCCGCGCGTTCGGCATGGGAGCGCTTGCTGGCTTTGTTTAAAGAAGAGTCGACCATCGCACCTATTCATTTAAATTTACCGCCACCAACTGGCCAAATATCTGTAGAGGCTGCTGTGATTGCTCCTTCTGCACGTCATGCGCCTTTGTTGACTGGCATCAGTTTTTCGCTTGAGAAGGGCGATGTTCTAGCTGTTCTAGGTCCATCAGGCAGTGGCAAGAGTTGCTTGTGCCGTGGGCTCATGGGTGTGTGGCACTTGGCTGCTGGGGCCGTTCGGCTCGATGGTGCGGAACTGCATCAGTACAGCCGACCAACATTGGCCGAGCATTTGGGATACCTGCCCCAAGGGGTGGAAATATTAGATGGCACGGTTGCAGAAAATATTGCCCGCATGGGTGACATTAATAATGACGCGGTGTTGGCGGCTAGCCAAGAAGCCGGTGTTCATGATCTCGTGGTTCACTTGCCTCAAGGTTATGAAACGAGGGTTGGCGCATACGGTGGATTGCCACTTTCGGCAGGGCAGCGTCAAAGAATTGGCTTAGCAAGGGCAATTTACGGTCATTCTTCTATTGTGATTTTGGATGAACCTAACAGTAATTTGGATGAAGAGGGTGAGAAAGCACTAGAGCAATGTGTGCAAAGCTTAAGGGATCGAGGTGTAACGGTCATCATCGTCACGCATCGGCCTTCGATTTTGAAAATGTCGACTAAGGTGCTGCTGCTTAAGCAGGGGCGCCAGATTGCATTTGGTCCCACAGCAGATGTTCTTAATGCATTAGCACGAAAAGCTGTCTCTTCCACGGGGGCATCTGTCAATTCCACAGGTGTTGTTCAAAATGGCACTTGATCCCCAACTGCCACCTGTAGAGTTCAAGGCGCAGTGGCGCTCAGGGATGGGTGCTTTATTTGGTGTTTTGCTGATTTTGGTAGTGGCTGGTTTGACGATACCGATCGATGGTGGTGTCGCAGCCGAAGGACAGATTGCCGTTGAATTTCAAAAAAAACCTGTGCAACACCCAAGTGGAGGGGTGTTAGATCGAGTGTTAGTGCAAGAAGGTGAATTGGTCAGCACAGGCCAGGTGGTTGCAGTGTTAACTTCCGCAGATACGGCTGCCGAGAGTAGCATGTCTGAACTCCGAGAATTCGGACTACGTGTAACCCAAGTACGGCTATTGGCTGAGCATGGGAATGAACGAAGTATTGAATACGCTGAATCTTTGTTCAATACAGCGAAAGATAGACCCGAATTTCAACGTATTTTGGCTTTGGAGCGACTGAATTTCGATATGCGATACAGGCGATATGTCGCTGAGCGTGAAGCATTACAAGAGGGGATTCAGCGGTTAAAGATCGAAGTTGCTGCTGTTCATTCGACGTTGGTGAGTCGCAAGCGTCAACTGGCGCTGCTTGAAACGGATCTTGGTAGAAGACGATCCCTCATGCAGTCGGGGTTTATTTCGGAAGCAGGTTTTTCAGAGTTTGAGACCAAGCATGCGGAGGTGGAGGCGCAGGTTCAAAAAGACATAGCTGATAAAGCCCGCATCGATCGAAACCTCATCGAGAGTCAAAGTCGATTGGTTCAATTGCAGGCTGAGCGTAAAACAGCGGCGTCAGAAAAGCTTGCAGAGCTGAACTTAGAGCTAGAGATGTCTACCGAGAGACGGGGGGCAGCGGGGGATAAAGAGGAACGTTTGAAGCTGCGTAGTCCATCAGATGGGCGCGTCGTAGGAATTTTGGTGCATGCTTCAGGTGCCGTTTTGACACCGGGCCAGACGTTGATGAACGTTGTGCCAGAAAATGAGAAAAGGCTTATTGTGGCTAGGGTTCCCTCTCACCAAATTGATGGGATTGTTCCAGGGTTGCCGGCGCGAATTCGAATTTCTGCGCGATCACGCGAAGCAATATTGGACGGCAGGATTGAAACTATTTCAGCAGACAAGACCGATGATGAGCGAAACGGAGGAGCTTATTACACAGTTCGGGTAGGCGTCGATGCAGGTGAATTAGCACATTCAGGTTTGGTCAGTGTGGAGGTTGGTATGCCAGTCCAAGTCATGTTAACGCTTGAGCGAAGAACGTTCTTCTCTTACATTGTGCGTCCGCTACAAAAGTTCTTTAACAAGGCTTTGCGAGAGTAACAGTTAATATCAGGTTGTTCGCCAAATTAACGCTTGTCAACATGGCTACCACGACATCCTCCATCACGCGGTTCTGGTCACCAGATTCGAGTCGCGCTGTATTGCCTATAAATGCATCTAGGATGATTTATTTGGTGCGTACGGCTGCGGAGTTGCTAATGTTTCCTGTCACTGCGTTTGCAGCGTGGGAGTTGTCGTCTAGTGCCTATGCTTTATCAAACGCTGAGGGACGTCTTTGGATGCGTGACTCTGTGCGTGACGATGCGGTGACTTCTCGCATCGATATCGCGACTGCGTTGGCCATGCGGAATGATGCATCTGATGTGCTTTCGGAAGCAATGATGCCTGTGACTTTATTGGTTCAACCGCAGCAAATCAAATCTTTAGCAGCCTTGACTTTGGCGGAGCTATACAACATAGGGCGATTTGAGGTTTCTGTCGATGCAACTGATGTGGATGAGGCTATTGATTCGCTTCAATCACTGCAGCTAGATCCTGATTTGTTGTTCTTTGAAGCCAATGGCGCAAATTTGGTGGAGCTCACGCTTGAGCAGCTGTCGAATATGGCTAGCTTAGGCAGGTTCTCTCCGAAAGATGCCTCGGATCCTAGCTTTTCACTCAAGTTGACAGCTTCGAATTTCCTTGACGAGGAGGCATTGACGTTGATTGAGCAGGTTTCTGATCGAGTGCCAATCAAAACCGAGTCTGTCCTTGAAATAGATATTCATTCAAGTCTCAATTCGGCCATCGGGGGACTTAGGACGCTATTTGATTCTGGAAATGTCCAAAAGCTGGTTGTTAATCTTGAAACTGCAGAGCAAGCGTATTTAACTTTGGCGACCTTGGGGATGTATCGATCAATTGCTCATCATCTGGAAATTGCAATTAATGATGGGAGTGTAGGACTTTCACTGATGGTGCCAGGTGTGCGTCAGGTGGAACGAATTTTATCCAATCCTTCAGAGTTAATGAGCCTAGTTGACCTTGGGATAAATAAACTAGGACTCGTGGGTGAGCCTGCACGTGAGATTACGCTTAATATTCCCGAGTGGTTACTTTTAAATATGTTAAGCGTAGAGGTTCAATCAAACATTCGGCTTTCGATCCATGCAAACAGTGATTCTGATTTTAGGATGTTGCTTTCTAAGGGGATCGATAATGACCTCAATCAAGCAACGGTTGTTATTGATGACTTACTAGACGTAGGGCTTAAGAACGTTCAAGCCTTAGTTCGTAAGGGCTATCACATTAGTTCCTCTGATGCCGACGTACTCAACAGTTTTCGACTTGATAACAGTGAGATTAACTTATTTATGAGTAACCCATCAGAGTGGGTCTACTTGTTTGAATCAGCGGGCATACAGGTAGTTCATTTCGGGAGCTCTGTCATTTTGACAGAGCAGGCAACACGTGCTTTGTTGGACTCATCAATGGTGCTGAATGAGGAACAGATGGTCACAGGTACGCTTACGCTAAATAGCGTTCCTGATGAATTTTTCACGCATGTTATTCAGTGGATGAATGAAAAGAAGTTAGATGCCATAGAGTTTATTGGCGCTGGGCAAGAAGTGAAATCGCTTTCATTGGGAACGGACTTTGATGAATTTTCCCAATGGGCGTTAGATTCTTCAATAGATTTACGTTTTAAAGATTTTGAGATTGGCATACCTGAGTATTTACTGCAAAGACAGCAGGCGGGCTGGATAAATCAGGTTGAAGAAAATTTGAATATTCATATTGTTGGTATATCTGACTCGGATATTCAATTAATTTACAAAGGCTAAAACTTTGTAAGTCTTGGAGGACTCTCCTGATTGTGATGATTCCTAAGTTTCACGATCAATGCTGGGCATGCCCAAGCAAAATATTCACTCGGTAAATGACGAAGCCGAGAAAATTGAAAAAAATCAGAGACAAAAAGAAGTTTCTATACCAATCTCGGTCGTTGTGTTGCTTTTCTAGTGCCAAGGCCTCTAGGGCTTGTGATGTGCGTTCGTGGGTCTGTATACCTTGTTCGCAAATGCGATGATTGGCATCGTAGCTGCTGACACCCGTATCAGCATTTTTTTTGCAATTGGCAATCAGTTTGTCTGTGCTTTGATGCAGGCCGTGCTCTTTTGCTATTTGAGCATCGATGCGCTGCAAATGACTTTCATACCGCCAATTGGCAATTACAAAAGCCGGTATGAGCGAACAAAAAAATAGGGCAACGCCTATTTTGTGGATGCGGTTGAACGTCATAGCGTGTAGCCGTCAACCAAGGTGAGCACACCTGTGGCGTGACGTGTACGAATCTCGATGATGGCTTGGTAGGCCTCGCTGTTGTACCAAGCCAAGGCTTGCTCGCGACTAGGAAACTCAATCACCACATGTCGTTCACCTGGTGCTTGTCCTTCCAGTAGCGTGGCGTGTCCGCCTCGCACCAAGTACTTCCCGCCATATGCAGCGATGGTTTGGGGCACTTGTTCCGCGTAGGCAGCGTAAGAGGTGGGGTCTGTGATGGTGATTTGACCGATCAAATAAGCTTTGCTCATGCGTTTTTTAGCGGTAGAAGGCTTCTACTTTGCCTTTGAGTTTGATGAGCAAGGGTTTGCCTTTGCGATCTAGCGTTTTATTTGCGGGTACCTTGATCCATCCTTCAGATAGGCAATACTCTTCCACATCGAAGCGGTCTTTGTCGTTAAAGCGAATGCCAATGTCATGCTCAAAGACGGCCGGCGCATAGTGAGGACTGCGAGGGTCGATAGAGAGATGGTCGGGGAGTTCTGGGCGTTGTGTTGTTGCATCAGTCATGGTGAGATTTTCCATGATTTGCAGTGTTGTTTCGTGGCACAACGTCAGGGGCGATTACAAATAAAATCAGTATCAACTTATGCCTAAACAGTTGTTTTTATTTTGCGTATTGGCTTTGCACTCCTCAGCTTGGGCAGGTTGGGTGTATTTCACCAACAACAGCCATGGATCCAACGAGTACTACTACGCGCCGTTAGAAGATAAAGGGAAGGTGAAGGTCTTGCGTACCTTTACCCAATTGCCTGTGGATGCGAAGGTGCCGTTTCATACGCCAAAGGCGGTTGTGAAGGTCATGTTGTACAACTACTCTTCGGAGCAATCGACCTATGAAATCAACTGTCAGGAGCAAACCATTCAATTGATGGAACGAATTTTTTATCGCGATATGGTTGGTAAGGTGCCATTCATTACCCATCAGGCCAAAGACCCATTTATTCAACAGAGCAATTCAGAGTTTGCGAGGCAGTTCATTAAAACGCGCGTGCATTTTGAAGATATCAGGCACTACCGCATGCACGAGTTGGCTTGTACATAAAAAGGGGACCACTCTCGGCGATGAATCGAAATTCATGCGCGCCCTCAAACTTCGGGCTGGTGGCGAGAGTGGTCATAAACCTAGCAACCTTCAACCCTATGTATCGGCTTTGGTTGTCTAGGCTTTAGCGATTTAGCCGATCAAATCGACCCGACCATCCAAGCTCATGACGCCTGTGATCACGCTGAGTTTGGGATGGCGCTTTTGTACTTGACGACGGAACTCGTTCAAAGCTTCGGCATGTGCATCGGTCTCATTGTGCTTGTCTGCTACTTTGTCTTCACCGAATGCGAGTTTGGCTGCGCCGCAGTCCCGGTGTGTGATGCCCACTACACGCTTGATGTGATGCAAAGACACGGTGATGTCTAAGTTATCCCAATACGCTTTATGCCAAGCAGAAAACTTGGGATGCACAGCCCCAATGGGACCTCCGGCGATCACAAATTGGCTGTAGTTATCGGTCAACTTTTCACGGCTGATACCTTGAAGAAGCCCCATGTATTGCCAGCTCAAAGTGGTGAAGCGAGGATCAATACAGTTGACCAGCATGGCTTCATAGTTGCCGCTAGCAGCTTGTGCTTGAAAGGGCGCAAGTCCCATCAAGCTACCTGCGACGGTGGCGGCGCCGGCTGCTAAAAAGCCTCGGCGTGAGTGATTGCCGGCCAGTTGAAGCGGGCCGCAGCAGGCGCAAGTTGGGGTCATGTTGCTCACAGTGGTGTCCTTGTTGTGGTTTTAAAAGTCTGAAATAGGTAGTCGACAGCTTAGAGGCTAGCTTTAGTAATTTTTACAGATTTTTGTTTGTTTAATCATTTTTGGCTTTTTCTGGAGGCCGTTGATAATCTCCCTGTCCATGTCCGAATCTTCCAGCTCCACCCCATCATTGCGTGTCTTGAGCCTCATCCCACCGATGACGCAGCTGAACACGCCGTATCCATCAACCGCGTATTTGACGGGTTTTTTACGCGCACAAGGCATAGATGCTGTGCAAGAAGATTTGGCGCTGGCTTTGGTGCTGACGTTGTTCACGCCCGAGGGAATGGGGGAAATCCGTGCGTGTGCGCTTGCTCAACCCGAGGTGGAGCGCACAGGGAGTGTGAACTGCTTTCTTGATCATTTCGAACGTTACCGCAACACCATTGCGCCTACGGTGGCATTTTTGCAAGGGCGTGATGCAACTCTGAGCCATCGCATAGCTGGACGCGGCTTTCTGCCTGAGGGGCCACGCTTTGCAGCACTGGATGCCTACGACGATGATGGCAATGGCGATCCGCTGGCGTGGGCTTTTGGTGCCTTAGGTCAGCAAGACCGCGCGCGACATTTGGCCACGCTCTACTTGAATGACTTGGCTGATGTGCTGCGAGATGCCGTCGATGATCGATTCGAGTTTGTGCGCTACGCCGAACAACTCGCAGGCAGTCAAGCCACGTTTGAGCCATTAGCACAGGCGTTGTCAGCAACGCCGACATGGGTGGATGAGACATTGAACGCATTGACATTGGCGGTGGTGGATCAACATCAACCAGCCTTGGTGTTGTTGTCAGTGCCATTTCCTGGTGCGGTGTACGCCGCCTTTCGCATGGCACAAACCATCAAGGCAAACCATCCGCACATCCGCATTGGACTTGGGGGTGGTTTTGTTAACACCGAACTGCGTGAGTTGACTGAGCCGCGTGTGTTTGACTATGTCGATTTCGTTAGCTTAGATGCAGGCGAAAGGCCTTTGTTGGCATTGATTGAGCATTTGAAAGGCCAGCGCAGCGTGCAGCGTTTGGTACGTACTTTTGTACGCAACGATGCAGGCGTGGTTCAACTCATGAACTGGGCAGAGCCAGACGTGCCGTTTGAAGAAGTGGGAACGCCAACATGGGATGGATTACCGTTAGACCGTTATTTATCCTTGCTCGATATGCTCAATCCCATGCACCGCTTGTGGAGCGATGGGCGATGGAATAAGTTGACCGTGGCGCATGGGTGTTACTGGAAAAAATGCAGTTTTTGCGATGTGAGCTTGGATTACATCTCGCGCTATGAAACGGCATCTGCCGCCACTCTTGTGGACCGCATTGAGCGCATCGTCGCAGAGACTGGTCAGACGGGCTTTCATTTTGTGGACGAAGCTGCGCCTCCCAAAGTGTTGAGGGCCTTGGCGCAAGAACTGTTGCGGCGGCAGGTTCACATCTCATGGTGGGGCAATATTCGTTTTGAAAAGACCTTCACGCCAGAGCTGGCCGAGTTGCTGGCCGAGAGTGGATGTATTGCGATGTCGGGTGGCTTAGAGGTGGCCTCAGACCGTTTACTCAAGCTCATGCAAAAAGGCGTTTCCGTCGAGCAAGTGGCGCAAGTCACCAAAGGCTTCTCAGATGCGGGTATCTTGGTTCATGCGTACCTCATGTACGGATTTCCAACGCAAACCCTGCAAGACACGGTGGATGCGTTGGAGTATGTGCGTCAACTATTTGAGAATGGCTGCATTCAAAGTGGTTTCTTTCATCGCTTTGCGTGCACGGTTCACTCGCCGGTTGGAAAAAATCCGACAGACTATGGCGTGACCTTGGTGCCATTGCCAAGGGTGAGTTTTGCTAAAAATGACGTCGCGTTTATTGATCCAACAGGAACAGATCACGATCGATTAGGGCAGGGCTTGAAGAAAGCCATTTACAACTACATGCATGGTGTTGGTCTTGAAACGGATGTGCGCCAGTGGTTTGACTTACCCAAAGGTCAATGCCCGAAAACTAAGGTGCCGCGTCACAAAATTGCCAAGGCTTTGGGGTTCTGAACTTTTCTTTTCACGATCCTGAAAAGTTGGGAATTTGTGATTAGAATAATGGCTTCGGAATTAACCACTCCACGCGGGAATAGCTCAGTTGGTAGAGCGCAACCTTGCCAAGGTTGAGGTCGCGAGTTCGAGCCTCGTTTCCCGCTCCAAATTTAAAAGCCCTCAGATACGCCTGAGGGCTTTTTCTTTGGTGCTTTACTTCTTGGAGAGTGTGCCGCCGCTCTTAACGCATTCATCGAGGTTTTTGAATTCTGTGAATTTTTTCGTGCGCTCGTAGCTGGGACTGTTTTTGTCATGACAAATACCTGAATCGGACTTTTTCACCACGGGCTCGGTGGTGTTTGACTGAACAACAGCTGGGCGCCCCCCGCTTTTGACGCATTCATCCATCGACGCAAAGCTGGTGAACTTTTTCGTATTGCCAAATGACGCACTGGTGTTGTCGTGACAAATGCCTGAATCGGACTTTTTCACCACAGGCTCTTTCGTATCCTTCTTGTCTACTGCACTTGCATTTCCTATGCTGAGGATCAGGGCTGCAGCGAATAAACAATGAAGGGTGGTGCGATGTGCCATGACGTGATTTCCTTTATGGGTTGACTCGGATTGCCGATTAAGTAGATCTCAAAAATTTTCCATCTCAATATAGACGAAAAAATATCTGAAATCCCTCATGGCTTGCCCGAGTGATGCAACACGGTGACGTAAAATTGGCGCTCACAACGACACTGCCCGAGTGGTGAAATTGGTAGACACAAGAGACTTAAAATCTCTCGCTTCCGTAAGGGGCGTGCCGGTTCGATTCCGGCCTCGGGCACCACTGTACAAGCACAAGAAAGGAGTTTCGTCATGGCACGCTACAACGCCGCGTATGAAATTCATGTGCATGGCCTTGTTCCCTTGCAACCCGACGTCGGGTTAGAGCAGCTACAAGACGCGTTGCGCCCTTTGTGGCAGTACGCAGGGGCAGCATCTTTGCAGGATGGGGCAACCAGTTCGTACCCTGAAGAGCCCGGCATTCGTTTCAATCCACAAGAGCACACGTTGCAGATGTGTTGGACCGTTTCGGGTGACGATGACTTTCGCCAAAGTTTGGACGAAATGTGCATGAGCTTGAATGAGCTCACCGCTGCAGGTGCTCCTATTGAAGTCACCTTTTATGACAACGACTTTGATGATGAGGACGAGTCTCGTAGTCAAGACTCAAGAGACGATTTCATCATGTTGTTTGTCGGGCCTACGCCAGCAGACATCATGCAAGCTCAGCGTGACATGCTGGTCAATGATGTGATCCACCTGATGGAGCGTCATTTCGATGGCGCTGAGCTGGGTGGTGTGGTCAACGAGATCGATAAATTATTTTCAGACCGCTTTGATAATCTGGTGAATTCCCTAGATTTGGGGCGCCCGCCTCGTGGCCCCAACGGAGGTCATGGTGGTGGTCACGGCGGTCGAAAGCCGCGTCACTTGCATTGACCCATCGTCGATGACGACCAACAAAAAACCGCGCTGGGCGCGGTTTTTTTGTTGATGCAGTGGATGGTCTAGTTGGACTTGATGCCAATGCCTTTGAATTCGCCCGTGGCAATGCGCTTTTCCCACTCGGCAGGGCCTGTGATGTGGGCGCTGGTGCCACCTGAGTCCACTGCCACAGTCACAGGCATATCAATCACGTCGAATTCATAAATGGCTTCCATGCCGAGGTCGGCAAAACCCACCACTTTGGCGTGCTTGATGGCCTTGGACACCAAGTAGGCTGCACCGCCCACGGCCATGAGGTAGGCCGACTTGTGCTTCTTAATGGCTTCAATTGCAGTTGGGCCGCGCTCGGCTTTGCCCACCATGGAGATCAAGCCTGTTTCAGCCAACATCATCTCGGTGAACTTATCCATGCGGGTGGCGGTGGTGGGGCCTGCAGGGCCCACCACTTCATCGCGCACGGGATCCACAGGGCCAACGTAATAAATCACGCGGTTGGTGAAGTCGACTGGCAGCTTTTCGCCTTTGGCCAACATGTCTTGGATGCGCTTGTGTGCCGCGTCGCGACCCGTGAGCATCTTGCCGTTGAGCAACAGGGTTTGGCCCGGCTTCCAGCTCGCCACTTCTTCTTTGGTGAGGGTGTTGAGGTCCACACGTTTGCTCTTTTGTGTGTCCGGTGTCCAGTCCACATTGGGCCAGAGATCCAATGACGGGGCTTCCAAATACACAGGGCCAGAGCCATCCATCACAAAGTGGGCATGGCGTGTGGCAGCACAGTTGGGAATCATCGCGATGGGCTTGCTGGCTGCATGCGTGGGATACATCTTGATCTTCACATCGAGCACGGTGGTCAAGCCGCCCAAGCCTTGTGCGCCAATGCCCAAGGCGTTGACCTTGTGGTAGAGCTCCAAGCGGAGTTCTTCGACTTGAGTGAGCTTGTCGCCTTTGCTCGATTTCTCAAGCAATTGGTACATGTCGAGGTCATCCATCAAGCTTTCTTTTGCCATGAGCACGGCTTTTTCGGCAGTGCCGCCAATGCCGATGCCCAACATGCCAGG
>JACCDG010646872.1_pt1 | contig 17993 bp, 12 predicted proteins | sample 7442471 | NCBI WGS metagenome assembly JACCDG01 (sample SAMN15323444, study PRJNA562643) | freshwater metagenome | isolation source: river surface water | place: USA:Blue River Watershed | collected 2017-08-17 | reverse complement strand
TTACTATATATTCGTCTAACTTTTTCTTCAGTTCAGCTTTAGCTGCCTCTGTATCTTCTGTATTAACTACAAGTTTACCAATTTTATCTGATTTTTTAAAGCTTTTCTCCAATTCTTTTGATTGGCTTAGCGCCACTTGTAATTCACGCGTTTTGGCATCGAGCTTCTCTTGTAATTCTTTATTTAAACTTTCCAGTTCCTTGATTTTTCCAGCATTTTCTTGTAGGCGCGCAACCATCAAACTAACTTTTAGTTTGAGGTGTAGGTATTGCGTTTTCAATTCTTGCTTCATATTAATCGATTAATTTGGGTTTACCTGTTTTCCATGAAAATTCACGGAAAAGTAAATAACCAAGTAAACAAAGCACTGCGAAATTTTGATTCAAGAATTCCGGAAGTGGACTTACCTTCGTTAATGCATTTGCCCCGTAAATGAGGATTGCACCTAACAAGATATAAAATAAATCACTTTTCCAGTGGTAGGGTGTAGGGGAATATTTTTGACCGCCTAGGTAACACAATCCAGCCATTACGATGCTAGACACGAGAAATGCGTAGGCACAAGCCATGTAACCATACACGGGGATAAATAAGATATTTCCAATTAAGGTTACTGCTAAGCCGATTAAAGTTATGATTGTGCCAAAATAAGTTTTGTTGGTCTGCTTAAACCAAACGGATTGCGTGTAATATATGCCTAAAAATAGATTGGCTAATAACAATATGGGGACGATGTCCATGCCCTCCCAATAGATTGCTCTACGTAAAAATAAGGTCTTAATCCAAAACAAATTACACGAAACGCCTACCCATAAGAAGGTACAAATGATGACAAACCAATGGGTAATTAAAGCTAAATTCTCTTTGCTATTTTCAGCTGTTTTTTTACCCAAAAAGAAGGGTTCTGCCGAGTATTTAAAGGCCTGGATGGCTAAACTCATAAAAACGGAAAGTTTATAGCAGTTGCCATATATTCCTAATGCTTCTTGTGAACTTTTGCCAGGATAAAATCCTGCAGGCAGGAAGGATTCTAATAACAAACGGTCAAACATTAAGTTGAACATCGCAGCTAAACTCATGAACATTAGGGGATAGGCATATACCCACAGGGCCTTGAATGCTGGCCAATCCCATCGCCAACGATAGGCCTTGAATTCTGCAGAAAGCCAATAAAACAAACTTGCGTTTGCAATTAAATTAGCTAAAAAGATATAGCCAGCGCCAATTCCTGGACTATATAAATCCCGGAAGAAGCTAGGTACATCTAATTCTAATTCGCCACTTTGTAAGGGTTTCAATAGCATTAAAAAGAACAGATTCAAGCCGACGTTCATCAAGATGGATACGATCTTGGCCTTGACAAATGTTTTGATTTTGTTCTCTAACCGAAGTTTTGCGAATGGGATTGCCGTGATGGCATCGATGGCTAAAATTAAAGCCAACCAATTCAAAAATATTCCCTTACCCGGATAGCCCAATTGGACCATGATGGGATCTGCAAACACAAATAAAAATAAGGTGAAGCAGCCCGAGGTGACGATGATCGCCGTCATGATCAGTTGGTAATATTTCTCAGGAGCTTCTTTGGCAAACCGGAAATAGGCAGTTTCCATGCCATAGGTGTAAATAATATTTGCGATGGCTACATACCCATACAATTTCACATTGACGCCTAATTCTGCTGGGAGAAATGCCCATGTGTGCACAAATACGAGTAAAAAATTAAGGGAACGACCTAAGATAGTACTAAAACCATAGGAAAGAGTTTCACCTGCTAATTTTTTCAGAATGGACATAATTGTATATTTGCCAAAATTCAAAGTTACATAATTTGTTAGGACCCTTGGGTATCCTAACGAAAATTGTATCAAAATCACGTCACATGAAAATTACCATTGCCTTTTTAGGCCTATTTTTAGCTTTCAATCAGCTATCGCATGCGCAATCCATTTCTTATTATCCTTTTAATTCGCAATTGGCTGTTTCGTCAAATCCCACAAACATCGCCTGGGCCGAAGTTCGGATGCAGATGAATTCGGCGACATCGGCAATTACTTCTGAGCTTGGACCCATGCTAACGGTTTACAAGACAAAAGATGCTCTTTTTTATACGGGAGGTGGTGTGAACATCGGTTGGATGTCCAATGTGTTTAACCAATCATCCTTGTTGAAAGGCTATTACGGAAGTATTGGTGTTCGTGCTTATCCATTTACTTCAGTACCCCATTTAGGGTTGAATTTTGAATTTACGCCTTATACGGATTCTAAAGTACAAACGGGACTATTGCGTGCCTGGTTAGGTGTCAATTATCATTTTGGCAAAAACAGATTGAAGTAATTACTCTTTTTGGTAGCCGATGGTTTGATAAAACTGTTCTGAATAGCTGTCGCTCAAGGGAATATGGTTTTCCCCAATTTTAACTTTTTGATTTCGAATCGATTCAATCTTTTTCAAGGATACGATGAAGGATTTGTGGATACGTAAAAATTCGTCAGAAGGTAATTTTTCACTGATGAGTTTCATGGTCATCCGACAAACAATGGGATATTTTTGATTGCGTACGTGTATTTTGATGTAATCCTTCAATCCCTCGATGTACAAAATATCTTCGAGCATGATTTTCATCAGGGAATAATCGGCATGGATGAAAATATAATCTACCTTCGCTTCCTGTTTTGTTGCTTGGCCCTGTAAGGCTAATTTGCTCTTAAAGAAATCAAGTGCTTTATGACTCGCTTTTAAAAATCGTTCAAAGGAAATGGGTTTTAGCACATAGTCAATCACGTCTAGATTGAAGCCTTCTAGCGCATATTGTTGGTATGCGGTAACAAAAATAACCATGGGTTTTTGCGTCAATCCTTCTAGAAACTGAACGCCCGTTAAGCCTGGCATTTGAATGTCTAGAAAAATGAGATCAACCGAGTTGTTTTGAAGGTATTCGATGGCCTCAAATGCATTGCGACAGCGTGCCGCAAGTTTCAAGAACGGAACTTTAGCGATATTATCTTCCATCAAATCTAAGGCCAAGCTTTCATCATCGATGGCAATACATGTTAAAATCGTATTCGGAATTTCCGTGAATGTTTCTTTTGTTTCCATCGCTTTAGCTATGCTTGATTTTTAAATCAACGACGTAGGTATTCGCATGTTCGCTAATTTGAAGTTCATGGTTTTCGGGATAAAGTAATTCCAGTCTTCTTCGAACATTGGTTAAACCTATTCCCGAACTTTCATCTTTTTTCTCTTGGGCTTGGTTACTCGTCATGTTTTTGACTAAAAAATGTAAATATTGCGGTGTATCTACCAATTGAATGCTAATGCTTGGTTTTTCAATCATGCCTACGCCATGCTTGAATGCATTTTCAACGAATGGTATGAGTAACATGGGTTCAATGTTTCCCGAAGTGCCCGATATTTCTGATGTAAAGTCAATGTCAATGTCATTTCCAAAACGTATTCGTTGGAGTTCAATGTAGGATTCTAAATAGTTGGCTTCCTTGCTTATGGCCACCTTGGAATCACTTGTTTCATAAATCATATAGCGCATTAATTCGGAAAGTTTAATCACGACGGGTTCGACGCTATCAGGTTTTCTTCGTGATAAGGATACAATGCAATTCAAAACATTGAACATAAAATGCGGACTGATCTGGGAGCGAAGAAAAGATAATTCCGATTTTAATCGCTCATTTTCCTCTTCTTTTTTCGCCTCTTGTTCTTTCAGGTTATCGGAAAGGAATCGATAACTAATTCCGATAGCGATGATGAAAAGGTATTGGAAAATGATACGTAAATAAGTGAAGCGCTTCATGCCGCCCCCACCACCTCTCGGACGCTGAGGAAGTAATAAATCTTTGAATAAAAGGTCGAAAATCAGGTCGTTTAGGCCAACCATAATAAAATACCCAATCACGAGGAAGGCCAAATACGCTAAAATGTTATAGCGTTTTAACACCTTTGGAATAAGGATTTCCGTATTAATGTAGAAAATGGGAATATTGGCTAAGCCAAAAACGAAGAAGAATAAATTCCATTGAAAATGGCGTTGAATCTCTTCTGGATTTTGCGATTGAGAGCTAGGGCCTAATAGAATAGGCAGCGCTAACAGACAAGCCCAAAATAATAAATGGAGCAAAATGGGCTTAGAAAGTAATTTGGTTTTCGCCATGAATTCAAGAATTTGGATTCGAAGTAAACAATTTGCAAAATATTCTTGGAAAATATGCTACGAGTATCCTGTTTGTGCCGATGAAATTGTTCATACTTTTTTGTTAGATTTGCTTGAAGAACCTATTTAACTAAGCTTATGCGCAACATACTATTGCTCACGCTGTTGTCTTGGACTTGTTTGGCCCAACAACATGTGGAACTCAAGGATTTGACTGCTTTTCAGCATCCTAGTACGAATTGGACCATTGAAGGTGCCGTTCAGGCTGCTTATGCGGATACCTCACTGCAAGTAGCCACTGGTCAAGGGGTATTGGTAAATACCTTACGCAATGGCAAATACAAACGCTCAGATGATTTGTCTTTCGCCTTTTCACATGGAGATATTCATTTAATGTTTGACTTCATGTTGCCTAAAAAAGGGAATTCGGGCGTTTACTTACAGGGGCGTTATGAAGTTCAATTGGCTGATTCATGGACCAAAAAGCAATTGAATTTCGGAGATTGTGGAGGCATTTATGAACGCTGGGATGATGCACGTGGCAAAGGGAAAGAAGGATATGAGGGCTATGCTCCGATGCAGAACGCTTCCAAGGCACCCGGCCTCTGGCAAAGTATGGAAATTGATTTTCAAGCGCCTCGCTTCGATGCGAATGGTAAGAAAATCCAAAATGCAATTTTCAAAAAAGTTATGCTGAATGGCATTCTAATACACGAGAATATTGAAGTGCTGGGGGTTACTCGGGGAGCTGTTTCCTCGCAAGAAGTGGCTTCTGCACCTATTTTAATTCAAGGAGATCATACCCAAGTCGCATTTAAAAATATACGCTATGAGACATATGATAAGCCATCTGTGCGCATGGGACAAGTTTCATATGACTATTATACAGGCAAATTCACGGAGCCGCTTATCGGAGCTGCCAAACCCGTGGAATCGGGTAAATTAGCTAAATTGACTTATAAGGTCATCAAGGCTAAAAACGATTATTTGATTCATTATCAAGCAGAATTAGATGTGCCGGAATCCGATACCTATGAATTTCAATCGTATTGGACAGGTTCAGGTGTCGTGAAAGTTGATGGTGTTGAATTAAATCAAGGGGCTCACTGGTATTCTGAAATGGTTTCGGAGAAAACAACCTTGACTGCTGGAAAACACCGATTGGAAGTTATTCATGTGAAGGATTTTCCATGGGGCCCACAGGCTTTGGGCTTATTTGTGAAGCGAATCGGTTCACATCCCGTTGCCTTGCATGAGCGGACTTCTTTGTTAGATCCAGAGGCTGTCGGCATGATTGAAGTTAAGGCAAATGCCGAACCCGTATTTCAGCGCTCCTTTGCTATGCATCAAGGGAAGAAAAAGACCCATGTGATTCAAGTAGGTGATCCTTTGGGTATGCATTATTCGTATGATTTAAAACAGGGTGCTTTGCTTCAAGTATGGCGTGGACCCTTCTTAAATGCCACACAAATGTGGGAAAATCGTGGGGAACCCCAAACCTCTGAGCCTTTGGGTGTGACCGTTACCTTAGATGGCCAATTCCCATTGGTGTTGGATCATCAAGCGCAAGCGGATTCAACGGAGTTGGTTTACAAGGGTTTTCGCATAAAAGATGGCCGACCGATATTTATGTACCAATGGCCAGAAGCGAATGTCTCCATCGAAGATTATATTCGCCCTAACGCGGCTGGAACAGGTTTAGAAAGAACCTTGTCATTTAAGTCGGCAAGCGCATTGCAATCCGCAATCGAGCTTGTGTTGGGAAATAGCTTTCACGGAATTTCAGCGATTAACACAAAATTAATCGGCCTGCAAGGGCAGTCTTATTTTGTCCAATGGGATGGTCGTTCGGGTGCCGTTTTGAGTCCTAAACAAGGCCTAAAACAACAACGCATTCCGGTGCAAGGAAATGAAGTTTCTTATCAATTGATCTGGTAAACCGATGAAAAATATACACTATACAATCGCATTATTGTTGCTTTCGTTTTGTGCTTTGGCTCAGAAACCTGCGCCTAAAACAGAACAAGATTTTTACGAAATCAAGACGCTTCCTATTCCCAAAGAAATTTATTTGGAAGTAGGTGGTTTGGCTACGATGCCAGATGGTCGAATCGCCGTGAGTACACGTCGAGGCGAGATCTGGATCATCGAAAATCCATATCAAAAATCGAATCATCAGGTGCACTACAAGCGCTTCGCATCCGGTATGCACGAAGTGCTCGGTTTAGCCTATCGGGATGGGGCGTTCTATTGTTCACAACGTGGGGAATTAACTAAAATTACGGATACGGATCGTGATGGGGTGGCGGATTTATATGAGCCGGTTTACCAATTTGATATTTCAGGTAACTATCATGAATATACCTATGGCCCTGTGTTTGATAAAAACGGCGATATGTTGGTGACGCTCAATCTAGCATGGGTTGGATTTGGCGAAGGTAAATTTGCCAAATGGCGTGGCTGGTTGGTGAAAATCCACCCGGATGGTACACTTGAGCCTTTTGCGGCGGGTTTGCGTTCGCCCGCGGGCTACAGCATTAACGATCAAGGCGATATTTTTTATGGGGAAAACCAAGGGGACTGGGTAGGTTCAGGACGTGTGACGCATTTGGCAAAAGGCGATTTTGCGGGTAATCCGGGTGGCTTAAAATGGGCCAAAGAGCCTAATAGCCCTTTCCGATTGACCTTGGAGGAAATTCAAGATAATGGGGCGCCTATGTACGAGGCGGCGGCAAAAGTTAAGAATTTGAAACTTCCTGCCGTTTGGTTTCCACACGCAATCATGGGGATTTCTACATCAGATATTATTCAAGATACGACACGCGGTAAATTCAGCCCATTCCCAGGGCAATATTTTGTGGCGGATCAAGGTCAATCCAAGATTATGCGCATGGGTTTAGAGAAGGTGAATGGCGTTTACCAAGGTTTTTGTATCAATTACCGCGAGGGATTTCAGTCGGGGATTTTGCGGGAACGTTTTGGTTTGGATGGGTCGATGTTTGTGGGGATGACTTCGCGTGGATGGGGTTCTACAGGCAAGGATGAATTCGGTCTTCAACGCTTACTCTGGAACGGCCAAATGCCATTTGAAATTCAGGATATTCAGGCGAAATCGGATGGATTTGAAATCAACTTTACACAAGCGGTTGATGTTGCTTCGGTTAAAAAAGCAGCTTCTTATGCTTTGCGTTCCTATATCTACAAATACCAACACCAATATGGAAGCCCCATCATTGAGTTGAAGAATTTGAAGATTTCGGCAGTAGAAGTTTCAGCGGATAAGCGCAAGGTGCGTTTAGTGATTGAGGGCCTTCGTCAATATTATATCCATGAATTTAAGTTGGAAGGCATTCGTAACGAAGCTGGAGAACCCTTGTTACACGAAACGGCATATTATACCTTGAATCAGATTCCTTCGGGGAGCAAGCTAACGGTTCAAGCGTCGCATCGATTGGAGGAGGCAGAGGTGGTAAAGGTTGTTGCTGCAAAACCAACTAAAAAATCTACGGTGATTTCAGATGCGGAGGCTATGGCCTTGTTGAAAAAGCACACTTGTTTAGCCTGTCATGCCAAAGAGGCGAAAGTAGTAGGGCCCTCATATGCAGATATCGCTAAACGAAATTATACCGATAAGCAGATATTGGCCTTGGTTTACAAGCCGAATCCGCAAAACTGGCCTGATTATGCCACGGAGATGGCTCCGATGAGCCATGTGCCTGCGGGAGATGTCTTGAAGATTGCATCTTGGATTAATGGACTTCGAAACAAAGCGCTGTTAAATCATGACTAAAAAAAGGGAGGTTCGATGAACCTCCCTTTTTTATGATCAAAATTCCAACTTATTTTTTCGGTTGAACGGTACCTTGAATGAATAATTGGATTTGCTGAACTTCGCCGTTATTTACCACGGTGATTGACTTATTGAAGTTCCCTGGGCGACCAGTTGAGTTATAAGAAGCCGTAACCTTACCCGTTTTACCAGGCATGATTGGCTCACGAGTCCATTCCGGTGTAGTACAACCACATGATGGCTGAACATTTGAGATAACTACGGGTGTTTTTCCAGTATTGGTGAATTCGAAGCTGTATGTTGCTTGTGTTCCTTCAACGATTTTGCCGAAATCATGTTTTTCCGACTTGAATTTGATTGCCCCTTGAGCGTTAGATTGGAAAGCGAATCCAATGATGAGAGCTAATACGCCTAAAAATTTCTTCATGGTTATGATTTATTTAATTTACTGCTGAAGCAAATCTAAAACAATGTGCAGATTCAGCAAAAGAAAAGCGCGAGTTTTTATGAAATAAATGGCCGCGCTCCTATTTGGCTGCCAATTATTTTATTGTATTTTTACATGTTAAATTTACCAGGAAACCGTTGGCTTTGCATTATATCTTTTCAGATCCTGTCATTTCATTTGATCCCGCCAAGGTGTTAGATGATTACCGCTTGGCCGCTTTAAGTAGGGCCTGCAGCCTGCTTGTTCGTAAGGAAGTATTTTCAGGTAGAGCAAAATTTGGTATTTATGGGGATGGAAAGGAATTGTGTCAACTCGCATTAGCGAATTCGATGCAAGCGGGTGATTATATTTCAGGCTATTACCGGGATCAAACCATTGGTGTAGCGATAGGTGATTTAACTTGGCCACAATATTTTGCTCAATTATACGGGCATCCCGATATACAATTCGACCCGCATTCAGGCGGTCGGCAAATGAATAATCACCACGCAACACGCTGGCTGGATGATTCAGGTGAATGGTTAGATCAAACGACCCGATACAATTCTGTTGCAGGAATATCTTCGACCGCGGGCCAAGCTCCGCGTTCATTGGGCATCGCATATGCCTCTAAATTATACCGAGAGCGGGCCGATTTAGCGGCGCATGCTGCCTTGTTTTCAAAGGGTGGGCAAGAGGTTTGTTTTACAACGATTGGAGATGCATCAACCTCCGAGGGGATGTATTTGGAGTGTATCAATGCGGCAGGAGTTTTACAAGTGCCGATTGTCTTCTCTGTTTGGGATGATGGTTATGGGATTTCGGTTCCGATCGAATACCAAACAACGAAATCGTCTATTTCGAAGGCCTTAGCTGGATATCAGCGGACGGAAACGGAAAAGGGATTGGAGATTATTCAGGTCAAAGCTTGGGATTATCCAGGTCTCATGGCTGCATACCAAAAAGCTGCCCAATTAGCTCGAGAGGAAATGGTTCCTTGTCTTGTGCATGTAATCGAATGTACGCAACCTCAAGGCCATTCAGCGTCCGGTTCACATGAGCGTTATAAGTCGGCAGACCGCCTCCAATTTGAACAAGAAGCTGATTGCAACCTGCATTTTCAGGCATGGATTCTTTCCAAAGGTTTTGCCACGCAAGCGGAATTAAAAGCCATCGATGAGGAATCAACAGTTTTGGCCCGCAAGTACCAGAAAGAAGCTTTTGCCGCTTACATGGCTGCGATTGATGTGGATAAAAAGGCATTTTTGCGCATTGCTAAAAACTTATATGATTCGACCAACGAGCCAGGTTTATTAGAGCCCATTTTGGCTGAATTAAATGAATTGCAATATCCGATTTTCAGCGACCTAGTACGTGCAGGTCGAAAGGCATTGCGTGAGTTTCGGTTTTTTCAAGGGCCGGCAGTTAAGTTGCTGCGCAAGTGGCTGGCCGAGTTAGAAGCACGAAATCACCGAAGATTCAGTTCGCATCAAATGAGTGAATCAAAGGATAGTCCTTTAATGATTCAAGAGGTGAAGGCCACATACGAAAAAGAGCCTGGTCTGGTAGACGGTCGGGAGATTTTGAATAAAAGCTTTGCCAAATTCTTAGAAGATCCGCGTGTATTTATATTGGGAGAAGATGTGGGTAAGATTGGCGATGTCAATCAAACCTTAGCTGGGTTGCAAGACAAGTTTGGGCCATTGAAGGTAACAGATACGGGAATTCGGGAAATCAGTATTGTAGGGCAGGGGATTGGTGCTTCGATGCGCGGTTTGCGCCCGATTGTTGAGATTCAATATTTAGATTATATATTTTATCCGTTCGCCATTCTATCTGACGATTGGGCGTGTTTGCATTATCGTACGGCGGGTGGGCAAAAGGCGCCGATGATCGTTCGTACGCGCGGGCATCGTTTGGAGGGTATTTGGCATTCGGGTAGTCCGATGGCTGTTTTGTTGAATGGCTTGCGCGGGGTTCACTTTTGTGTGCCGCGTAACATGACGCAGGCGGCTGGCATGTACCGTACCTTATTAGCTGGTGATGATCCAGGCCTAGTTGTGGAGTGTTTGAATGGCTATCGTTTGAAAGAACCGATGCCAAACAATTTAGAAGAGATTGTTGTGCCATTAGGTGTTCCTGAAATCTTGCGAGAGGGGAATGATTTGACGATTGTAACCTATGGTTCGATGTGTCGGATAGTCATGGAGGCAGCGGAAGCGTTAGCCGAGATGGGCATATCCGTGGAGGTAATTGATGTTCAGACATTATTGCCATTTGATCGCTATCATCAAATTTTAACATCGATTCAAAAGACACATCGCGTGTTATTTGCGGATGAAGATATGCCTGGAGGTGCGTCTGCCTATATGATGCAAGAGGTTTTGGATAAACAAGGTGCATTCACGTGGTTAGACAGTCCAGCACGTTGTTTGGCAGCGCGTCCACATCGACCTGCGTATAGTTCCGATGGGGATTATTTCTCAAAACCGAATGTGGAAAATGTTGTTGATACCGTGTATGAGATGATGCGAGAGACAGATCCGTCGTCATTCCCAGCTATATATTTTTAAGATGTCATTGCTAGGTAACTATTTTAGGGAAATTTTCGAGGTGGTTCAAAGCACCCGCAAGGGAATGGCTTTGACCTGGAAGCATGCTTGGGATGCTCGTAAGCAACGGACTGTACATCAGATTCAAGATGCCGGATATTTCCAGCAATCTGAAGGAATTATGACCTTGGAATACCCAGCTTTACAGATTCCTACACCAGTGAATGGTCGCTATCAGTTGCATAACGAAATGGACGATTGCATCGTCTGTGATAAATGTGTTAAAGTTTGCCCGGTGGATTGCATTGATATAGAGCCGATCAAAGCAACGGGTTTGATCGGGCATGCTTCGGATGGATCTCCCATTCGTTTATATGCAGCCAAATTTGACATCGATATGTCAAAATGTTGTTTCTGTGGTTTGTGCACAACGGTCTGCCCCACGGAATGTCTGACCATGACCTCTGAATATGATTTCTCTGTTTTTGATGTCAAAGAGCATAATTTTGCTTTTGCTAATTTAACAGCTGAGGAGGCGGATGAGAAGCGGAGATTATATGAGCAGTTTGTGGCGGAAAAAGCAGCGATGAAGGTTGTCGCTAGTCAACAGTCGCTAGTCGATAGTCCGGAGGGAAATAGTCCGGAGGGAAATAGTCCGGAGGGAAATAGTCCGGAGGGAAATAGTCCGGAGTCAGTAGTTAGTAGTCAGTCGTCAGTGGTCAGTGGTCAGGATGCAGCTAGTCCGGAGTCTGATGGTCCAACGTCTAAACCAGCCTTTAAACCGAGTTTCAAGAAAGCCGCTAGTCCGGAGGGAAATAGTCCGGAGTCCGATGGACAAACGTCCAACGACCAAAGTCCACCGTCTAAACCTAAACCAGCCTTTAAGCCAAGTTTCAAGAAAGCCGCTAGTCCGGAGGGAAATAGTCCGGAGTCCGAAGGACAATCGTCCAACGACCAAAGTCCAACGTCTAAACCAGCCTTTAAGCCAAGTTTCAAGAAAGTCGCTAGTCCGGAGTCCGATGGACAAACGTCCAAGGACCCAAGCCCAACGACTAAACCGAAGCCTGCTTTTAAGCCAAGTTTCAAGAAAGTCGCTAGTCCGGAGGGAAATAGTCCGGAGTCAGTAGTTAGTAGTCAGTCGTCAGTGGTCAGTGGTCAGGATGCAGCTAATCCGGAGGGAAATAGTCCGGAGTCCGAAGGACAAACGTCCAAGGACCCAAGCCAAACGACTAAACCGAAGCTTGCTTTTAAGCCAAGTTTCAAGAAAGTCGCTAGTCCGGTGGGAAATAGTCCGGAGTCAGTAGTTAGTAGTCAGTCGTCAGTGGTCAGTGGTCAGGATGCCGCTAATCCGGAGGGAAATAGTCCGGAGTCCGATGGACAAACGTCCAACGACCAAAGTCCACCGTCTAAACCTAAACCTGCTTTTAAGCCGAGTTTCAAGAAAGCCGCTAGTCAGGAGTCGTCAGTCACTAGTCCTGAGTCAAATGAGCAAGGTCCAATGTCTAATAGTCCAACGTCTAATCCCGAACTACCATGACACCCATTATTTTATCATTCGTGATTTTGGTATGTATAACATGTGGTAGTGCCTTGGTGATGCTTTGGACAAAGAATATTTTACATGCTGCATTGGCTATGTTTATGACGATGCTTGGTCTTGCAGGCCTTTACGTGTTGGCCTATGCAGATGTCATGGCAGTTTCTCATTTAATGATTTATGTGGGCGGCGTGTTGATCTTGATACTCTTTGGAATCATGTTAACAAACCAGAAGGGAAGAGGGGATAAGGATCAAAACAATTTGGTGACAGAGGAGTCATCACGCGTGTGGCCTGTGTTCATAGGATTAGCTACTTTCGCTGGATTGATCTTTATTTTAGTTCGGGGAAATTTTGGTGGAATGGAAATTGCTGATTCAAATTCCAAATTGAGTTTTGTTGGGATTTCTTTATTAACCGACTACGCCATGCCATTTGAGCTGGTTGGTATTTATTTATTGATTGCCTTGATCGGCGCCACCTTTATCGCGAAGCAAGATGCATGACATTCCGTTAATTCTGTTTCTTAGGGCGGGGGCGTTTTTGTTTGCCATCGGCTTTAGTATGTTGATTCTAAAGCGCAATGCGATTTTTGTGTTGATGGGGGTTGAATTGATGCTAAACGCAGCCAATTTGAATTTAATTGCTTTTTCGCGTCAAGATACGGCGAATCAAGGTTTGTTGTTGGGTATTTTCGTGCTGGTAGTAGGTGTTTGTGAAATGGCTGTGGCTTTGGCTTTAGTTATTCAGGCCTACAGACAATTTCAGCATATTGATTTAGGTCGATTTAAAGCTCGAAACTAGGCTTTTTCATCCAGCCAGATTTTAATCTGTTTTCTTAGCATCGGGGTTTTGGCTTTTCCTGCTACCTTTTCTAATTCCTCTACAGGCGCATCGTACATTTGGCGTATGGTACCAAAATGTTTCAAAAGCTTTTGTGCAGTCAGTTTACCTATACCTTCTAGTTCTTCCAGTTGGCTAACCAAAAAGTTTTTACTTCGTCTATTTCGATGGGCCGTAATGCCAAATCGGTGAGCTTCGTCTCGTAATTGTTGAATCAATTTGAGCGACTCTGATTTTTTGTCTATATAGACAGGTAAGCTGTCTTCTGGGAAATAAATTTCTTCGAGTCGCTTAGCAATGCCGATGATTGGGATTTGCCCATAGAGACCAATGGCTTTTAAGGCATCACAAGCAGCGCTTAGTTGGCCTTTCCCTCCGTCGACAATAATTAAGTCGGGCAATTCTGCCTCTTCCTCGAGGAGGCGTTTATAGCGGCGGGTAATTACTTCGTGCATGGTTGCGAAATCGTCGGGACCTTCTACTGTTCTAGGCGTAAATAATCGATATTCTTTTTTCGCGGCTTGCGCTTGAATGAAACAAACCATGGCAGAGACGGGATTTGTGCCTTGCAGGTTGGAGTTATCGAAACATTCAATGCGTTTGGGTAATTGCGTTAGGCGTAAGTCATTTTTCAGTTTGAGCATGACGCGCATTTTTCGGTCACCTCCACTTTCTTCCGCCGCTTTTCGATCGGCCTTTTCTTTCCGGAAATACAACACGTTTTTGAGAGACATGTCCAAGAGCTTTTTCTTGTCACCCATTTGCGGGATGGTATTTTTGGCTCCTTGAAATTCAATGGCCATGGGAATGTTCGTAAGGATTTCTTTGGCCTTGCTTTGGAACTGTTCGCGTTTTTCCCAGATCAGCATCGTAAGCAGGTCTGACTCATCTTCATTTAGTTTTTTCTTAACCTCCCAGGTTTGGGATTGCAGGATGGTCCCATTGATCACCTTCATGAAATTGATGTAGGCCAAAGCTTCGTCGGAAACCATGGTGAAAACATCTACGTCGTGGATGGCGGGATTTACAACGGTGGATTTGGCTTGAAAGTTTTCCAGCAGTTCCCATTTCTCTTTCCATTCTTGCGCTTCCTCGAAGGCCATCCGAGCGGAGGCTTGTTGCATGCGTTCGAAAAAGAGGTTTTTGGGTTTTTGGTAATTCCCTTTTAGAATATTGCTAATCTGTTCAATATAGATCTGGTAATCGGATTCGTTTTGAAGACCTTCGCAAGGCCCTTTGCAGTTGCCGATGTGGTATTCGAGGCAAACCTTGAATTTACCCTGTTCGATGTTAGCGGGTTTTAACGCGAGTGAACAAGTTCGAAGCGGGTAAAGCTGGTGAACCATCTCGAGTAGCCCATTCATCGCCTTGGGGTTCGCGAAGGGGCCAAAGAAAGTACCCAGGCTATGGTCGATTCGCCGCATGGTGATGAGGCGAGGGAAGTGCTCATTTGTTAAGCAAATGAAAGGATAGGTTTTATCATCGCGCAGGAGGATGTTGTATTTGGGTTGAAACTGCTTAATGAGCGTATTCTCCAGCAGGAGTGCATCAAATTCCGAGTGAACGATCGTGAACTCAATTTTTTGGATTTGTTGGACGAGGCGCTTCGTTTTTGTATTGTGATTTTGGATGCTCGTAAAATAGCTGCTGACACGGTTCTTGAGATTCTTGGCTTTGCCTATGTAGATGATCGTATCATTTTCGTCAAAATAGCGATATACGCCCGGTTGGTCTGGGAGTGTAGGCAATATAGTTTTGGGATCGAAATTTGACATGCCTCAAAATTAGGGATAAATCTGGAAAGCACTTTTGGATTTTTTGGACAATTGTAAATTTTAGACAAAGCGCAGGTTATGGACTGTTTGTAGGACTATTAATCGATTTGGTCGCAGGATATGTAATCGTTTGCAAACCATTTTATTGAATTTTTGAATTTTCTAATGTATTAATATGATAATTTAAGGGGCTCAAAAAGCCATTTTGCGGGATAAATGACATTTTTGCTTTAAAAAGTGAAAAAATATCTAGTAAATGTTTGCAAGAGTTCACGGCTTTATACATATTTGAAAGCTTGGAACAGCATAGAACAGTTGTGATATTGTATGATTCCGATAAAATGGAAGATTTACTTCTAAACCTATTAATTGTATTATTTAAAGAAGAACTTTTAAACCTATTTTAACTTATACATCTTAACCTATTTATTAAACTTAAAAAGAAAGGAGACCAATTATTGTAGCAAAAACTGGATTAACAATTATTAAATCTTATTTAGAAAACTAATTAAAACGTATTATGAAAAACAATTTTTACCAAAGTCTTCGAAGCTTCTTATTGCTCGCGATTGTGATGCTAGGGAGTTTTTCGTCATTTGCGCAGGATCGTAAGGTAACTGGTAAAGTTACGGATGCGAACGCTGAAGGTATTCCAGGTGTAAGTGTTGCTGTAAAAGGAACAAACACGGGAGCTACTACAGATGCTAATGGTGCATTTACGGTTACAGTAAAATCGGGTAACGCTGTCTTGACTATCTCAGCAGTAGGTTACAAAACAAAATCTGTTTCAGTGGGATCTCAATCTTCAATCGCTGTTTCTTTAGATGAGGATGTGAGCCAATTGAGCGAAGTAATCGTAACAGGTTACTCAGTAACAAACAAGAAGGAGTCTACAGCGGCAGCTTCGATCGTTAAGGCGGCAGATTTGCAAATTGCACCAACGGGTAACGTTGAGCAAATGTTGCAAGGTCGTGTATCAGGGGTAACTTTGATTACAAACGGTCAGCCGGGAACTAACTCAATCATTCGTGTACGTGGTTTTGGTGCCTTTGGTGGTAACGAGCCATTATACGTAGTGGATGGGGTTCCAGTAGGTTCTACCGATTTCTTGTCTCCAGATGATATCGAGTCAACAACTGTATTGAAAGATGCGGCTGCTGCTTCTATCTATGGTGCTCGTGCTGCCAATGGTGTAATCGTTTACACAACAAAGCAAGGTTCACGTGGTAAGAAAGGTTTAAGCATTACGTACAATGGTATGTATGGTGCTACAGATCCAAACGTAGCAGGTGCTCCAAAAATGTTGACTCCACAAGAGCAAGCAGATTGGACACATGTTGCATACCGTAACAATGCAGCGGCTAATGGAACTGCGGTTGCTTATTCGCATCCACAATACGGTTCATCAGCACAAGCTGTTATTCCTACATATTTGCATGCAAATGGTGCTAACGCGGTTAGCAATGTTGACTTAGCTGCTATTACAGCTGCACGTGCTGCTAACCCAGAGAACGTTTTCTTAATTAAAGCGAACAAAGCGGGTACTAACTGGTATGATGAAATTACACGATTGGGTGCAACTCAACGTCACTCATTAGGTTTCTCAGGTGGTACTGATGCAGGACGTTTCTACTTAGGATTGTCTGGTCAAAAGCAAGACGGTATCTTGATCCAAAATGATTTTGCTCGTTATTCTGCACGTTTTAACTCAGAATTTAGCTTGGGAAAGAAAGTGAAAATTGGTGAGAACTTGCAGTTCACTTACCGTTCGGTACGTGGTCAAGCAGGTGGTAATGGTGGTCTAGGTGTTGCGGGTGATGAGTCAGTAATCTTGTCTGCTTACCGTATGCCAACTGTTATTCCTGTATTTGATGAGTTTGGATCGTATGCATCTACTAAAGCTGCTGGATTTAACAACCCGCGTAACCCAGTTCGTCAAATCGTATTGAATAACTCAAATGATAATAACTACAATGCGAATGCAGTAGGTAATATCTACGTTGATTATGAGCCAATCAAAGACTTGACATTGCGTACAAGTATTGGTGGTCAATACAATGGTTCAGGTTACAAGAACTACAACTACCGTTATTTGGGTGATTCAGAGCCAGAAGCTTCGAATTCATTCTCAGAAGGTCAAGCGTACTCTTTTGCTTGGGTAATGACAAATACAGCTAACTACAAATACCAATGGAGAAAACATGGTGTTAAATTATTGGCTGGTTTAGAGGCATTGAATACAGGAGCTGGTCGTTCGATCAATGGTTCAGGTATCAATCCTTTCTCAATGGACTTGGATTTCGTAACGATGAGTTCGGTACAATCTCCAGTAGTTAACTCTAACTTGTATTCAGGTGTGAATTTCTATTCAGTATTTGGTAAGTTAGATTACAACTTCAACGAGAAATATTACTTCACAGGAGTTGTTCGTCGTGACGGATCATCTCGTTTCGGTTCTGAGAATCGTTACGGTATCTTCCCTGCATTCTCTGCAGCTTGGCGTGTGACTTCGGAAGAATTCATGAAGGATCTTCCTGCAATCACAGATTTGAAAATCCGTGGTGGTTGGGGTACAATGGGTAACTCAAATAACGTAGACCCAGCTAACCAGTACTCTTTATATGCTGCGAACAGAGGTAACTCATTCTACCCAATTGATGGTCAATCATCAGGAGCGAACGAAGGTTATTACCGTTCACGTATCGGTAACCCTGCTGCGAAATGGGAGACTGCTGTAACTTCTAACATTGGTGTTGACGCAACTTTGTTAAACGGTAAGTGGGAAGTTGTATTTGATATCTGGAGAAAAGATACAGAGGATTTGTTGTTCAACGTACCACTTCCAGCGGTTGTTGGTCCGGCAGCGTCTGCACCTTCAGTTAACGTAGCAAAAATGCGTA
>JACCDG010332504.1_pt1 | contig 17995 bp, 13 predicted proteins | sample 7442471 | NCBI WGS metagenome assembly JACCDG01 (sample SAMN15323444, study PRJNA562643) | freshwater metagenome | isolation source: river surface water | place: USA:Blue River Watershed | collected 2017-08-17 | reverse complement strand
CGTTTTTAAAATCGGCGTACCAATCATGTTCACGATCAAGTGCCCTGCTAATCTTTTCTGCAACCTCGCCTGCCTGACCCGCATCAATTAGAACACTGTGCATTGTCCATTGTTTAATCCAAGGTGTTTGGTGACGATCGGTAACTGGCTCGACCTCGGTGCCGGTGATTTTTATTTCATCGAGAATTGATTTGTTGAATAAGCTTTCAGCGATGACGATTCCGGTGAAGTTTTGGGTGGTTTTTTCGTGCATTTTTTTGAAGTTTACTCCCAGCAATCCTCAACGCTCTCTCCGATTAGATTTTTAATATATTTTTTCGCCTCAAAATATCCTCCAATTTGATCAACTAACCCTAACTCAACAGCTTTTTCTCCGAGCACAGTGGATCCGTCTGCAATAGCCCAGACCTTGTCGATCGCAATGTTTCTATTTTCAGAAACCGCCTCCACAAAATTGGCGTGAATAATTTTCAAGTCTCTCATAAACAATTCCTTCTCCTCTTCAGTTAGCTTTTTGTCTGAATTACCAGCGTCTTTGAATTTACCAGAACTCAACTGAATATAGGTCAAACCTTTCTGCGCATTTTGTCCGGTGTAATCCAAATATGATGAAGTTACTCCAATACCACCAACATCTGAATTTTTTGAAGCAAAAATTTGATCTGCTGAAGTAATAGCCCAATATGATGCCGATGCTCCTATCTGACGAATATACGCGACAACAGGTTTAGTAGATTCTTTGATTATGTTTGCAATTTCTTCTCCTGCTACTGGTGAACCACCGACAGAATCAACTTCGACAAGTATCGCTTTGATTTTATTATCTTTCTCTGCCTGACTAAAGTAATATAGTAAATCCTCACTTGAAACAACGTCGGTGTTATCGAGCATACTGCCCCCACTCTGTGGCGGTATATATGTTTCGAGATCTCCGTGTAAAGTTATTCCTTGGACATTACAGGATTCGTTGTATTCGCTGTTTGAATTTCCGTTTGTATCCGAGTTTTCTGCTGAGATTTCTTTATTATTTATGATTGTTGAGATATAGAAGATGTTGATGCTGATTATAAAGACCCAGACGAAGATGTCTGCAACTTTGTATTTGATAATGAAGTTATAGAAAATTTTCAGGCGGTTTCTCATGGGGGTATTATAGCACCGTTTGTATTTCATACGAAAAAACTTCCTGCTATTCTCATATAAACTACAGATCAAGCTATCGCGAATATTACAAAAGGCTATCCAAAAACTTTTTGTTGAAGTTCACTATAATTAGAAACCACGTCGTATTTAACACCCTCTTCATTCAGTAATTTGAAGTGTTCTTTAGCGTAATCAATTTTTAATTTTTCAGATTTTGTTAACTGCATACTACTCATACTACCCTTCGTTTCAGCGACGAAATAAACATATTTGGTTTTTTTAGAATCAAAAACAATAGCCCAATCGGGATTATAGTCTCCAACAGGAGTAGGAATTTTGAAACCATTTGGCAGTTTTGCATATACAACAACATCCCCTTCTGATTGTTCTAAAGCTTTTGCGAAATTCATTTCTGTATCAGAATCAGTTTTAATATAATCATAAATATGCTTCTTTGCACCGATCAAAACCTTACCAACGTCTTGAATCTCGAAATTGTTTATAGTAAAAATATCGTCGTCATACCTCTCTTCTAGTTTATGGTACGAAATACAGTTTATCAATGTCGCCGCTTTTTGTTCATTAATAATTCTTGAAACTTTTTTTATAAAATCCTCTGGATTAATTTTGAACTGAGCAAACTTATCTACAGAGATTTCTTTTAAAATACTCACAGCAGTTTTTCTAATTATTTGAGAGTTTTTAGCGATCTCAGAAACAACATCGTAGGTTACCAAACCAAGCAAAGTGTCAACGTATTCTGTAGTATGATTTGTACGTATAATCGCAGCTTGACTTCTCAATGCTGCCTCATTTATTTCATCATTTTGTCCGCCTCCTGTAATGGTGATAGAAACACGCCTAACATTCAATTCATCATTAATAGCCTTCACACACTTTGATATTAATTCTTCCGAATTGAAACTAACCTTGTACGCAGTTTTTACTTTTAATCTAGACCATAATTCCTGAAACTCTTTTTTTGCAAAGTTTTCATTGGGTGATAAAGATTTTGGGTAAGGATTACTTAACTCATCCTCAGTTGGTTTATATGTATTTGTGGCATACATCCCCATCATAAAATCTCCGACTTGTTCTTTGAAATTTTCTAGTTGGGCGGGAACAATGAAACTATTTTTTTCTATATCCTGAATTAACTTTTCGGTTATTTTTCTGTCTTTATCCAAATATCCCGCATCTCGAAAAGCAAAGATAATATCTTGAGATAAAGATTCAGTAATAGTAATTTTCTCTCCCTTTGCATTCTTAAAAATTCTATCTTTCAAAACAGAAACCTCTAACTTCACGGGCCTTCCTTTTACCGAATCTAAAATTTCTTCTTGAAGCTGTTTAGAAAAAGAATCGTATGATTCACTTGCGATTACCGTTAAAGAATTGATATCGAAAAATTCTGCACCGAGCGTTTCGTAATCCATTCTGTCACCATTTTGATTTACCACAATACGTAATCCCCGACCAATTTCTTGCCTTTTGGTTATATTTGCGTCGCTATGTTTCAGTGTGCAAATTTGGAATATATTAGGGTTATCCCAACCCTCTCGCAACGCAGAGTGAGAAAAAATGAAACGAGTTGGCTCTTTAAAATCAAGCAACCTTTCTTTATTTTTCATAATTAAATCATACGCACTAACATCATCACTGCCGCCTTCACCACGGGATTCACTTGAATCAACGGCTCTACCTTTTTTATCGATTGAAAAATACCCGTTATGAATCGTACTCACTGGATGTTTTGAGATGTACGCATAATATTCATTATTAAATAAATCTTTTTGCGCGATGATATTTTTGTATTCTTCTTCGAAAATCTGCTCATATTCGGATCTTATTAGATTCCCCTTTTCATCATATGCGCGATACTTAGAAACCTCATCTATGAAGAACAGCGATAATACTTTTATTCCTTTTTTAAACAATTCCTTTTCTTTTTCTATATGCGATTTAATAGTTTCTCGTATCTGAATACGCCGCATATGTTTTTCGTTCGGATCATTAATCAATTGGCCTATCCTTATTTCTTCTCCATTAGTAAAAGACATAATTCCATCACGAGCATTAATGGTTCTAATCGTATAACCTTTATATTGAACTAATTCACCCGACAAAGAGAATATATCATCTCCTTCAGAAACGGTTCGGGTGTGTTTAGCAATTGTGTTTTGTTGATTGATTTCAATTTCAATTGTGGCTGTTGGATTTTTATCAACATAAACATTTATTCTCTCAAGAAACAAATAGCCACTTGTTCCTAAACTCGTATTAACCTCTATTCCTTTTACCTTTATCTTTTTAACTAATTTTTGATTAAAAGCGTCAATAGCATCTAATCGATATATTTTATTAAAATCTTTTTTGTGCGTAGCAGAAAATCGCAAAATAAATAAAGGATTGAATTCATGAAGCATCCCCTCGGCAGTTGCACCAAAACGTTGAGGCTCATCGATAATTAGAATCGGCCTAGCGCGCTTGATAACATCAATTGGTTTTTGTGATTGAATATAATCAAGTTTTTGGAACATCTTTAAAGCATCTTGCCCACGCCTTCCGAATGCTTGATAATTCATAATTATTACCTCAATATCGGCACTGTTTCCAAATTTTTGGATATTTGTAATATTAGATTTGTTTTTTGTATCATAAATAAAGAATCTAATCTTTTTACCGTAAACTTCTTGAAAATGGTCTCGAGTAATTTCAAGCGACTTATGAACTCCTTCGCGGATGGCGACTGACGGCACCATAATAATAAATTTATTCCACCCATACTGTTTATGGAGTTCGAGCATTGCTCTAGTGTAAACATAGGTTTTTCCTGTTCCAGTTTCCATTTCAACTGTAAAATTTAGTCCTTCCTGTAAAGCATTCGCAATAGGAATTCCTTGCTCCCTCTGCAATTCTTGAACGTTTTTTAAAATATCATTTTCAGCAACCTCGATCTTTTTATTAGAAAATATCTCTTCCACAAAAAAACCTTTTCTGCTAACAGTTTCTGTTCTTTGTCCTTTCGATTGACCCGCAAAAACACGCGTAATGGCATTTACAGCATCAACCTGATATTGTTGTTCTTTGAATCGAAGTTTCATATTATTTTAATTTCATTACAGAATTATTCGACTGCAATGATTTCATTTGAGATATGGCAATTTCATTAAGTTTAATCAATCTTTCTTTTTGACTCATGCCCATTTTTATAAATTCTGAATTGAGACTTTCCAAATTGGCAAGACAAACAAGCTGATAAACATCTGCATAGTCTCGCATATTGCCATCTTTGTCTTTATTTTTTGTTTTCCATTCACTTGCTGTTTCTCCAAATAATGCCTTGTTTAACATGTCGGCCTCATTTGCATATGTTATTGTTGAATCTTTTTGTGACAGTTTATTAGGTAAGACAATATTTTCCTTAATCGAATCTGTGTGGATTTTATAATTAATTTTTGTTAGCTGTCTTTTTGTATCCCACCCTAAAATAAGTCTCTGGTTTTCTTCAATTTTTAACCTTTGAAACTCTTTGATCAAATATAATTTAAACTCTGGAGATATCCAAGTCGCAAATTCAAAAGCAATATCTTTGTGTGCAAAAGTGCCGCCTCCATATCTACCGGCGGTTGACCGCAGACCTATTGCACCGGTTTTTTTGATCCATGTAGATGAAGACAAAATAAACCCGTTACTCCCGGCCTCGTTTTTAATGTTATGGAATTCCATAACATTAAAATCTGAGTTATGTAACTGCTCCCAAGCACCCATAAAATGAATGGTGTATTTAGTTGAAAGCCAATTAGCAATCACGATTCCCGTTCGCTCAGGGTCTTTAAATTTTGCGATATCAGTCAATGAAATATAATCATTTTCATTTTCTGAAATTTTTACATTTATTATTTTGTTGTCTATGTTAATTTTTTTCATAGATATCAATATTTAAATCACACTCACCCTAGTCTCTGGAGAAAGTTGTTTAAATGTTGTTTCAGTGTTTATTCTATCCTGATCGTCTTTGAATGACGCATCTCGAAATACCGCACGAAGTGGTTTTTGTTTAGCAATAGTTTCTATTAAATTCATATCAATATTCAGATCAAAACACGCCATTAGTGCTCCGCCTGCAACATTGAACACTATGTGTTTCCCGACCTTTTCTGATTTAATAGGTAGATCTAAAGTAAGACCGAGAGATAACATAATCGCAGTCAAAATATCTTCTGGAGTTTTGTCGGATTTAATATTATCAGCCAAACCATCTAACATACCTTGCTGTAATTTTTCTGGATGGAGCAAGACGTCGTTGTAAATAGTGTCTGCGACTTTGTAAGCACGAAATCCAATATCAAGTGGTGTTTCTCGGTCTTTTAATTTATCTTTATTTTCCTCAAGAATCTTTTTGCCAGCCCTGCGAATTCTTTCACGACCAATTTCAGAAATAGTTTTATACCCAGCTTTGTAGGCCTCTGATTTTTCATCTGTTTGTTCTGGAAGTTGAACCATTATGAATTTTCTATTTTTACCATCTTCTGCGTTTAGTTGCATAACAGCGTGTGCAGTTGTTGCTGAGCCAGAGAAAAAGTCTAGAATTAAATCTTCATTATCAAATTTCACCCTCGAAATAAACCACCCAACATAGCTTACGGGCTTAGGGTAATCAAAAATCTTTCCATCAAACATCATGGATAATTCTTTAGCGGATTGTGTAGTACTATAACTATCGATTACAGCCAAAGGTGTTTTACTTCTTTCAATTATATTACCTTCATTATCAGCCTTTAAATATTGCTTGGTATATACGCCCATTTTTCCGTCTCCTCCTTTTTTGAATACAACATAACCATTTTTAATACCCCAATCTAATTTAGTTTTTGACCATCGCCAACGTTTAATTTTTTGACCATTTTCATTTGCTAATATAATACTACCGTCCGGATTAGTAATCGGATAATCCAAACTTGAAATATATCCTAGACTTCCACTCTCTAGTCTTATTAATAAGTGTTTTCCTCTTTCACTTTCATACTCATCTGATTCTGTATATCTCTCTTCATTTGTTATATTTTCTCCTAAGACTTCAAATAATTCAGCGCTTTTTGTATATACTAAACAATATTCATGTTTAATTTTAAAAAGTTTAGAGTCAGAACCTCCACCGCCTTCTTTATTCTGCCAAACAATTTGAGCAATAAAATTTTCCTCCCCAAAAATCTCGTCGCAAATCTTTCTCAAATTATGCACCTCATTGTCATCAATAGATATAAAAATCACTCCATCGTCACGCAGTAAATCTCTTGCCACCACCAATCTCTCATACATCATTGAAAGCCAGTCGCTATGGAATCGCCCGTTGGTATCTGTATTTTTGAATAGTCTTCCACCATCCTCGTCTTCTACACCCAATTCTTCTTCGTATTCTTCACGAGAAACTTTAAAATTATCCCGATAAACAAAATCCTTACCGGTATTATAAGGCGGGTCAATATAGATCATTTTTATTTTCCCTAAATATGACTCTTGGAGAATTTTGAGTACTTCAAAATTATCTCCTTCAATGTAAACATTTTCAGTATTTTCAAAATCAACACTCGATGCATAATCAGGTGAGAGTGTTTTGTTGATAGGAGTGTTGGCTTTCAATATCGATCTCTTTTTTCCGGGCCAATCCAGGCGATATCGTTCGTCGTCACCTTCAACAATATCTTTGGATAATTTTTGTTGGAGGAGATCGAAATCTATTCCTTTGACCATAGCTCCGTTTTCATCTACTTTTTCAGTTATAATTTCTGGAAACAAAGACTGTAATTTAGCTATATTTTCACTAGTAATATCGGGGGTTTGTAGGGAAAGTTTTTGCATAATGTTTGTATTATATCAAAATAAAAACCAAATTACAGACTTTGTAATTCTTTCTTTTTGTCTTGTAATTGTTTGTGCAATTCCACCTGTTTTTTGAATTGCTTTTCGTTTTTAATTCTACTTTCGAGTGCTGATATTTCCCGTTCAAGCCTTTCTTTTTGAACATCTTTTGATATGAGAGTATGAAAATCAACATCAGTTCTTTTATCTTTTTCAACAAAATTTCTTACTATCTTTTGATAAACTTGTTCCAGATTTGTGCCTGAAAAATCAAAACGGAGATCTTCGTTCCACGCTGAAAAATAATATCTTTGTTTTGCATCATCTTTGAGAGTAATACCGTATGCCGTATCTTTTTGATAAACGAAAACATATAAAATTGGATACGGGATTGTTTTATCAATAATACTGAGTACTTTTTTAGGAATTTCTTTTTCTTTTAGTTCTATTTCGAAAATCTGAATTTCTTCAATATTTTCCGTGGGAGAAATATTAATAGTTGATTCTGCCAATTTGTATCGCCATGTTATCTTTTGAATTTTATCGCTGAATTCTTGTTTCACTTTATTAGGTACATTTCCAAATGTAAAAAACTTTGTCTTCGCAATAAATTTATCTACTTTTGATTGTTGTGGGAGTTGAAATTGCATAAGGTTCCCTGGGTTATTGAATAACCATAAACGCGACCATTTCAAAATCTTCTAGACCCTTGATATTACGAGCGAGCGCGGTGGTGCCCCCACGAGAAAAAAGGCTGTCGACTTCGCTATCGTCTTTTACATGAATAATTGATTGAATCGCATCACCAAGGAGCCCTGAATATTTCTTCATATTTTTTCCATCATCTGTTTCGTCGTTGAAGACTTCATACACTGCTGGGATTGGTTCGTTTTTACCTTTTGCAATTGAGCGCAAAATATCTAGCGTGTTTTTAACATTGATGTGGTTTGAAATTATTTCGCCGTTTTCCTTGATGTAAACAAGGTAAAACGGATGAAGTTGATTGGTGTTATCTATATTTACTTCTTTATTTATATTTTTGAGTACAAAAATTACGCCTTCCGTAATTCCCTTCGATTCTTCTTTCGGGCACACTGCATGCATACCATTTGGCACGTTTGAGAGGTCTTTGCCTGACTTCATATAATTTATTAAATCCATCCTGAAGTCATTTAGGCCCAAGTCAGTTATAGATATTCCTGAATCCATTTCTTCAATATCAACAACCTCATTTTGTAATCTTTCGAGTTGTTGCTTTCTAAACTCAATATCTGATGATTCATTTGTTAGAACATTATCGTCTCCGGTTGCTGTGGCATCTACAAGAAACATTCTTCCCTCTACGCGGCTCTTGAGATTAATATAGTCATCAAGTGACAGTTGTGGCCAAAAATTAATCAACTGGATATCTGTATTTATTGAACCAATACGGTCAATACGACCAAAACGCTGAATGATTCTAACCGGGTTCCAGTGAATATCGTAGTTTACGAGCGTGTCACAGTCCTGTAAGTTTTGTCCTTCTGAGATACAGTCGGTTGCGATCAAAATATCGATTTCTTTTTCATGTGCGTGTTTTTCGTGTCTTTTTTTAGATCGTGGAGAAAAATGGATGAGAAGATTATTGAACTGAGAATCAATTTCGAGTGTGCATTTGTTAGTACCGGACCCGGTAATACGAGCAGATTCTAGCCCGAGGTCTTCCTTCGCCCATGATGAAATGTGCTCATATAGGTAATTTGCGGTATCAGCGAAAGCGGTGAACACTATCACTTTTTTGTTGTTTTGATTTATAGGATTTTGTACCTTGTTTTTGATAACTGATTTCAAGTCTTGGAGTTTTGTGTCGTGTTCAGATGTAATCAATTTCATTTCTTTAAGAAGCGCGCTCGCGATGGTAAAATCATGTTCGAGATCATGTTTCCATCCAGACGTATTTATATCTTCCAGATTAATTTTTACTTTTCCTCCAACAGAAAACTCATCGTCTAACCAATCATCGTCTTCCTCGCCCATATCATCTGAAAAAATAACCCCTTCTGCCTGAGTAGAAACGCCTGTTTTCTCGAATTTTTCAATACTATTAATTGTCGTTTTGGTGCTATTGATAAACTTTTCAAGTGTAAGGCGGAAAGAATCAACTGAACTTTCAAGTCTTTTCAGTAAGTTAATGCGCATCAATTTTTGCAAACTTTTATCTCTATTGGATTGTTTCAAAACGACTGTCTCGGAAATTTTCGTATCGTATTCTGCATAATTCTGAATCTTGTCTGGCAATATATATTCAAAAGGTGTATACAAAGACATATTCAAACGCGTTAGTTCTTCATATAGTTCCTTTATTCCCATAAACCCAAATATTTCTGTCAATTCTGATCTATAGGACAAAGGTTTCAAACGATTCGGGAATTTACCGACCACACTCATATCGTAATACTTCATGATATGTTTTCTACTTCTGGAAATAGTAATGTTATCTAAAAGTTTAAAAAAGTCGAAGTTCTTACTCAGTTCTGCAAGAAGGTTTTTGCCAGTTCGTTCTTCTACAGGAAGTTTTTGCCACTCATTAAATGTTCGCTGTGCTTGATGTAAAATTACATCAATAGATTTCTTCATGTCCATTTTTTCATCAACAACATTTGTATGACCCTCATAAGCAAGAGCAATTTGATTTTTAAGATCAGTAAATTTATTGTTTACCGGAGTTGCAGAAAGCATTAACACTTTTGTCTTTACACCGGCACGCATAATATCGTTCATTAATTTCTGATATCTGGTAACTCTGTCCTTACGAGGATCGTTATTTCGAAAGTTGTGTGACTCATCAATGACCACAAGATCATAATTTCCCCAATTTACACGAGATAAATCTTTGCCGTTAGAAGACCCCTTGGTTCTCAAGATATCAGTATGGTACAAAACATCATAGTTAAATCTATCTTTATATAGACTGTTGTCTTCATAGTTATTTAAAAAGGTTTGCCAGTTATCACCTAGCTTTTTGGGGCACAACACTAAAATACTTTTATTTCTTTCTTGATAGTATTTAATGACACCAAGAGCTGAAAAAGTCTTACCAAGTCCTACACTGTCTGCCAAAATACAACCATTGAATCTTTCGAGCTTATTAATAACACCGAGAACTGCATCTTTTTGAAAATCATATAAGGTATTCCATATAACAGAATTTTTAAATCCTGTTTTTTCATTTGCTAATTCATCTTCTGTAATATCTTCTAAAAATTCATTAAAAATATTATAAAGAGTTAGATAGTAGATAAATTCGGGCGAGTTTTCCTGATATAAATTTGATATGTAATTCACAACCTCATCTGAGACGTCCTTTAGGAGCTTTTCATCATTCCACACATCATCAAAACTTTTAATGAAATGTTCCGTGATTTCATAATCATCATATCTAGTGACGGTATTTAAGATGGAGTTATCTTTTTCATATCCTAATCCAGCACTACTAAATTCATTAATACCATTATAAACAAAATTCTGCTCATTATTTTTTATAATTACTTGTGGTTGAATAAAACCTTTTGCAGTGTTTGTTTTAAATTTTACTTTCTTTTCAATCCACTTGCGACACTCTTTAGCAATAGCACGACCCTTAAGTTCATTTTTTAAATTAATTTCGAAATCTGACCCGGAAACAGATTTTTGTCTGTTATTGGCAAGGATTTCAAATAATCTATGTTCGCGATTATTTTTATCTAACTCAATAAACGTGGGATCAGTAAAAATAAATTTAAATTCCTCAATTTGTTGCAACTCATTTTTAAGACTCTCAAAACCGTAAATTGAAAAAATCCCGGCAGCAACGTTGATTTTGCTTCCCCTCTGAATAACAACCTTGAGATTATCGCCAACTTTTTCAGTTTTGTTATTAAAATTTTTTATCATAAATAAAAATATAAATTCAGATAGGAATGTGTTACTTATATACAAAATAACACAAATATTGTCTTAAATAAAGTTTTAAATAGGTTTTGCGGAGAGTGGGAGATTCGAACTCCCGATGGAGTTTCCCCCATGCCACCTTTCCAAGGTGGTGCACTAGACCACTATGCGAACTCTCCTAAACGGCGATTCAAAATCACCCTACGATTCTAACTTGATACCCCGCAACGCCGCAACTCGCTCTGCAACAGGCGGATGAGTCATGAACATTTTCTGCCAGAATGAAACCCGCTTCTCACCGACAGCGTATGGGTCAGAAATGAAAAGGTGCGCCGTGGCGTGATTTGCTTTCGCCATCGGTTGGCCGTTTGCAGAAATCTTCATCAATGCTGAAGCCAACCCCTCTGGATATCTGGTGAGCATTGCCCCGCTCGCGTCCGCCAGAAACTCCCTCTTGCGAGAAACTGCCAACTGAATCAAAGTCGCCACAATCGGTGAGAGAATCATAAGCACAATTCCAACAAGCATCAAAATTCCGCCCGCCTTGTTATCTCTATCTCGTCCACCATGAAAACTGATTCTGAAAAACAAATCAGCGAGCAATGTAATGAAGCCAACCAAAACCACCACCACCGTCATTAGCAAAATGTCGCGATTTCCAATATGAGCCAATTCGTGCGCGATCACACCCTCCAATTCTGTTTTGTTCAAAATCGCAAGCAATCCTGTCGTGACACAAACCACCGCGTGTTCCTTGTTCCTGCCCGTAGCAAAAGCATTCGGTGCATTATCATCAATGACGAAAACTCTCGGCATCGGCAACCCCGCCGTGATCGACAAATTTTCCACCGTGTTATACAAATCGAAAAATTCTTCGCGCTTCGCCTGTCGTGCTCCGGACAACTTCAAAACAATTTTGTCCGAATGCCAGTAGCTCAAGAAATTCATGATGATACTGAAACCGAATCCGAAAATCAGAATTGATGGGTTTTGATAGTAGTAGCTGAGAAACGACGCGATGGCCAAAATTAGCACGAAAAACATCGCCATTAACAGCCATGTTTTCGCAATATTGCTCGATTGATTTTTGTAGAGATTTGCTGACATTTTTTATTCTAATCCTGATAATAGGTTGCCGACATAATATGCGATGACCGCAGCCACTGCTCCAATTATGAAAGTTTCAACCGCAGAGCGCCATCGACTTTTCTCGGTGACAATTCCCTTCAAATATCCGACTCCGAAAAACGCTGCGCCCGTCAAAATCATCGACAAGAGAAATTGTTTTTTCGCCACAGCGTCGCTAAAGAATGCGAGAACGAATGAAATCATTGGGACCGCTCCAACGATTACAAAGGAAATGAAAGTTATCACCCCCGATTTCCACGGCGTTCGTCCTGTCGAATCGCGATGTTCAGGTGTCTCAGATTTCTCAGAAAGATAATTCGAAACTCCCATAGAAAATCCATCCGCGAGCAGGTTAGCAAAACCGAGAATCAAAATAATTTTCGGAGCCAAAGCCGCACCAATGACGCCCGAAACAACAGCAAAAGTCGTCACCAATCCATCGATTGATCCGAAAACGAATGATGGAAAATACTTTCGCTTAGAAACTAACATTGACGTTCTCTCTAGCTGCAGGCGCGTCTTCTAGGTCGAAGAATTCAACTTCAGAAAATTTGAACATTTTCGCAACCACATTTCCTGGAAATGATTGAATTGAAGTATTCAAATCCCGCGCATTTGTGTTAAAGAATCTTCGTGATGCCTGAATTTTGTTTTCAGTGTCTGACAATTCGTTTTGCAAGCTTAGGAAATTCTGATTAGCTTTCAAATCTGGATAGTTTTCTGAAACAGCGAACAATGATTTCAAGGCGCCAGTCAACATATTTTCTGCCTCCGCGTGTTCAGCAACAGTTGTGGCATTCATGGCTCTGGTTCGCATCTCTGTGACCTTCTCCAATGTTCCGGCCTCGTGAGTTGCATAACCCTTCACTGCGTTGACGAGGTTTGGAATCAAATCGTATCGGCGTTTCAATTGTACATCGATGTCTGCCCAAGCTTCTTTTGTGCGGTTGATGAGACTGATAAAGCGGTTATATGAGAAAACTCCCCATAGAACAACCAAGACAATAATTCCTAATATTATGTATAAAGCGGTCATTTTTTTATATTAACTACTAATCGAAATATTATACCACGAAATCCGGCTCTACTTGTACAATTTGCCGTTTAGATAAATTTGAACTGATTTAACAGTATTGAATTGGAAAGCCGTCTCTTCGATTTGAATTCGTAGGCGGTCTCGATCGCAATTGTTCTTAGCTTTCTCAACTTTGCCGGTGAGATATACACTCGCGACACCCCTGTCGATTGTTGCGCGGTCGAATGCTAGCTGTGGATGATACATCACATAATTACCGTAATAGAAATCGAGATCCATTTTGAAGTCAAAAAGCGCACGGTATGCGGCGTTGAGTGGCATTGTTGTTGGAGCAACCTGACGAGTGATTATGTAAATAGTGTCGCAACCTCTCTGTTTTCCTTCGAGCTCGATATCATAGAATGGGCCGACAAGCATTGGTAATTTTACAGTAGAAAATTGTGCTGGGCCACTTGAGGCGGTGTTCTGATTTTGATTCTGGATTTTTTCTACAACTAGCGCGCCGTTTTTGTTTTTAGCTTCATTATTTTTGCGTGCGAAAGGCAATTCTCGAGAACCGAAAATTCCAGTGTAAAGCAAAATTAGAAAAGTCAGCGCGAGCGATGCGAGTAAAACTATTGAAAATGTAAGCAAGGCGTTCTGTTTCACCTTCTCTGTAAAATCCGTCATGGAGATATTCTGTACTGTTTGCGGGTAAAAAACAAGCGCGAGCAAAATTACATCACATTTTTCTGCCTCCGAGCAAGACTTCGGCTAAAAGAAAAAACGCCCCGGAGGGCGCTTTTTCAAAATGAGAATTAATTTACTTTAGGTGTTTCCTCTTCTTTGTTTCTTCGCTTGAAGAAAATTATGAACCATGCCAATCCGAGAATCAAAAGCGCGACTATAATAGAAGTGATTTTGTTGTCTTTGATGAATCCAAATGCGCCGGCGCTTGCGAGCAAGTTAGCCTGCTTGATTCCCTCGTCAGTTGAAGTGGCTGTCGCAACTGTTGTGGTTGCTTTAGCACCCGCATTGTTTGCAACTACAGGTCTGTTAGCTGTTCCTGTGTTGTTTGCGAAAGTTACAGTGTTCACTGGAACTTCAGCCGCAACAACAGTTCTAGTTGTTGTAGTAGCATTTGTTGAAGTTGAGCTAGATGTTCGAGATGAACGGCTTGAGCCAGAACCTGAACCACCGCCTGATCCAGATGTAGTAGTTGTTTTTTCTGAAACAGTCACTGATGAACAGCTAATTCCTGCAATTTCAGTTCCAACTGAGTCCATCACATCAAGTGTTGCGCTTTTTGTTCCCTGCGCAGAATATGTTTTTGAAGCTGTTGCGCCTGATCCAGACAAACTATCTGTACCTGACCAACTATATGTATATGGTGCTGTACCTCCTGATACGCTTGCTGACCATGTTACAGATTCGCCTTCTTTAATAGAAGAGTCGTCTGCAGAACAAGTCGCAGTAAGTTCTGTTGGTGCAGAATAGATAGTTGCTGATGCACACGTGAATGGTCCAGCCAAAGGTCCGCTATCAAAAGTTGAACTAATATTTGTGACTGTTGCATTTTTTGTGCCCGCAGTTGTATAGACGACTTTAGCCTCGACACCAGTGCCAGTCAACCCCTCATCTCCAGAGATATTCAGAGAATATGGAGCAACACCTCCTTTAACAACAACTTTCCAAATTGTCTCATATCCAGTGTTTCCAGTTACAGGAGAAGGACCACAAGATACGAATTCTAGTGGAGCGACGACCTGAACTCGCGAACACTCAACAGTTTTTGTTGTCATGAAATCTCCGTCGATGACTGTAAATTGTGCGCCATAAGATCCGGCAGCATCATAAGTCATTGTTGTAGATTCTGAATCTCCAGAGATTGAAGAGCTTCCAAGAGATGAAGAGCTCCACTCAAAAGAAGAGTACGGTGTAGTTCCTCCTGAAACGTTTGCTGTCCAGGTTACATTTTCTCCTATCATTACCTTCGAGTTTGATGGTCCACATGATATGGAAAGTGCACTTTCCTCTGCATTAACAACGAAAAATGGCAACGCGATTGCAATTGCTGATAAGAAAACGATTTTTGATAAAATTTTGTTCATAATTTGATTAATTCTTATTTATTAATAAGTACAGATATAGTATCATATATATTCTATTGTGTCAATAGAAAAGCGCCCCGCCGGATGGCAGAGCGCTGTGCAGAAAGGGGTTTTACCCTACTACTGCTTAAAGGCACGGAACAAAATCAAATCCCCGTCCCCGTCCGCGACATCGAGCGCGGAAGCCGAGAAGGTCCATGTGATTACACCGTTGGCGCTTTTCGCGCCGATGATTTCACCTGGAACTGGTGGCTGAAAGTCGGCAGGTACGAGACGCGTTGCGCGCTCGACCTTGAAAGTCCCAACTTGCGTGCCGCGATTGTAGGAAACCTCGTAGTTTCCGCCAGCAAGGATCAGGCAACTTACTCGATTGGTATCGGAGCTAGCAGCCATGACCACAGGTGCCTTACTAACACGCCGTGCCTTGAGGGTGGCCATCTTCGTCGCGGTCGACGATACAATGGTCACCTCAGACTTGTCGGGCGAAGTGACAGCCACTTCATAGCCGTGGCCCAAAACCGAGAACATAGTCATAAACAAAAGCATGAATGTTTTCATAGAACAACTCCTTTCAACCTCCTAACCCACCATGGGCAAGATTTGGTTGATTCCCTAGTATGGTATCACATTCTAGTTTTTTGTCAATAGACATCTTTATGCAATAATTTACTCTAGGTATAAGAAAAGACCCGTCGAAACGGGTCTTTTGCGCGACGGCGGCTCACTTCGTAGCCGTGGTCGAAGTTGGCGGTGTGTTCTGGTTGGTCGGCATGACCGACTTGCTCTTTGGAGTGAGCTGATTTATGACAATCAATGCTCCAACCGTAACCGCTATGATCGCGGGCCATGCGAGAAAGTAAACCCACGACATCCGATTTTTTTTCTTCATTTCATCACCCCTTTCATTTTGTGTATTTGGTGTGACTCAATTATACGATGAATCCGATCAATCTCGGACCCCTTTGTCAGCAGTTACGTAACTTGCTAACCGTTCAGCATCGGCATTACCCTTCATTAAACCAAGATAGAGTAGTCCACCGACACCAATCAAAAGTAGGACCCCGACTATCACCATTTCGGCGATTTTCATCACGATCTCCTTTCGTCTGTCACTAATATAACTCCAAAAGCTTCAAAATAGCAACATTTACACACAGCTTGAAAAACTTGCAATGAAAGCAAACTTTTGCTAATATTATTTTCACTAATCAAATGGCTATTCTGCCCTTATTACAAATAATCATTTCAGTGATTTTAGTTGCTGGAATCCTTCTACAAAATTCATCTGCCGGAATGGGCGGAGCATTAGGAGGTTCTGACAATATCGATGCCGGATATCACACACGACGTGGATTCGAGAAAACTTTGTTCAACGGAACAATTCTTTTTGCGGTTCTATTCGTAGCGATTTCCCTAGCAATCTTCCTCACTGCATAATTGTATTTGTTAGTAGTTGTATAATAGAGTTGATTTTGTACAAACGTGAAAAACATTTTCTCCAATTTTAATTTGAAAAGGATTATTAAAGCTTTCTCTCTGACCGAAAAGATTCTCTTCGGTGTATTCGCTTTGCTATTAATCGCGACCGGTTTACGTTTGGTTCAAAACTTCAATAACAAATTTTTAGTAACAGTTCCTGAAAATGGCGGTACCCTAAATGAAGGAGTTATCGGCGTACCGAGATTGATCAACCCGATTCTTGCAGTTTCTGAAACTGATAGAGATTTAACAGCTCTTATTTATTCCGGCTTGATGCGAGCGACACCAGAGGGACTAATTCCTGATATTGCAGAGTCATATTCAGTTTCAGAAGATTTGATGACTTACAGTTTTGTTATCCGTGAAGGAGTTACATTTCATGACGGCAAGCCAATTACTTCTGACGATGTTTTGTTTACAATCATAAACGCTCAGAATCCAGAAATCAAAAGTCCAAAACGATCGAATTGGGAGGGTGTTGTTATCGAGAAAGTTAGTGACCGCGAATTGAGCTTTCATTTAAAAAAGCCGTATCCCCCATTTTTGCAAAACATGACTCTCGGAATTTTGCCAAAACACATTTGGAATCAAATTGATGTTAGCGAATTTTCTTTGAGCAATTTCAACCTTGAGCCAATTGGATCTGGGCCATACAGATTAGATTCGATCGACAAAGATTCAATTGGGATTCCGAAATCATACACACTGATTCCTTTCAAAAAATTTGCACTTGGCAAAGCACACATTTCAAATGTAAATATTTTCTTCGCGAAAAATCAGGCTGATTTACTAAACCTATATGACTCAGGAAAGGTTGCTGCAATTCACGGAATTAGTCCCAGCATTGCCAAGGAATATTCTGATGATGGAAAACGAGTTGAGTCTGTAACACTGCCCCGAGTTTTCGGAATCTTCTTCAACCAGGACGAGGCACAGGTTCTGGCAACTAGCGCAGTTCGCAAAGCTCTAGATATGGCGACACCAAAACAATATGTGGTAGATAAAACTTTATCTGGATTTGGTACTGTAATTAACAACACGATTCCGTTAAATATCTTTGCGGATACAAATCCAGACACACTTTCACAGGAAGAAAAAATTGTCGCTGCAGAAAAAATTCTAATTGACGCTGGTTGGAAGAAAAATGGTGACGGTATTATGGAGTTCGAAAACAAAACAGACAAAAAAGTCTTGAGTTTCTCTGTATCAACTGGCAATGTCCCAGAATTAATTACTGCTGCTCAGACAGTAATTGAGGAATGGAAAAAGATCGGCGCACAAGTTGAGTTACGAATTTACGAACCATCTGATCTAAACGTTAATGCTATTCGACCAAGAAAATATGATG
>JACCDG011769747.1_pt1 | contig 17996 bp, 13 predicted proteins | sample 7442471 | NCBI WGS metagenome assembly JACCDG01 (sample SAMN15323444, study PRJNA562643) | freshwater metagenome | isolation source: river surface water | place: USA:Blue River Watershed | collected 2017-08-17 | reverse complement strand
GAGTAGCTTCAATATCTTGATTTAGTGTGTCAAGAGAAATCTTTGTAACTTCAATATCGTGAAGATTCTTTAGCTCTTCCTGCTTTAGAGAAATAGCAGCATTTACGGTATTCAGTGTATCAAGATTTTGTGTTAGTTCCGTCGATAGCTTCGCAAGAGTCTGCTGAATATCAACTTGTACAGCGGCAATCTTCTTAGATACACCGTCGAGAGTAATACTCTTAACAGTTTCTAGTACAACATCATTCTTTAGTTCTACTGACTTATGAATTTTCTTTGGTCGTCCCATTTTTTAATCTCCTTATTAGAACTTTGTGAACATGTTCTTATCTGTATCTGCTGAAATAATTGTTCTATATGTTGTGATATCGTCAGTAGATACTACACAATTCTTAGAGTCATTAAATTGGTAGAATGTAATAGCTTCAGAAACTGTATCACCCAATTCATAAAACGTAGGGCCATCGCCAATATCCCCATTGGTTAAATACCTATTAAAGTAATCGGCAGGAGTGTCTACATATCCCACTGAAGGAGTTGTACAGGTAGCATCTTGGAATCCGATCTTTCCTGTCAAAGGTAGACAGTATTCCTCTGTCTTTGTACAAACTACTGAACTTGGCTCATCATAAAACAGTCCGTCACCAATGTCTTTAAGATTGCTAGGTGTACATGAAACAATAGAACTCGTTAGAAATAAGCTGAGTAATACCTTCTTCATTTTTTCTTCCTTTTCTCTTAGCGGTTTTCAAAAAAGTGTATTCATAGACAGTTCATAATAGTTGTACCAACACTTACATTAGTAATTTATATCAACTTACTAACGTAAGCTGTTCCAACTTCTTATAAAGTTGCGTTAACCCGTTCATAAAATATTCTTTTGTACCAGAGTAAACGTGTGTACCAGGATCTATCTTACAAAGCTCTTCAAAAGACTGTAAAAGAGGTTTAACGTACTTTTGCATCAGTAAATCTTTATCACCGACACTTGACACTATCCACCGAGGCGTTACCAATAAAAATGACTCATAGGTTGTTAAAAGAGCCATTTTTTCAAATAGTACCAGATCCTCCTCCATAACATATAGTTTGCGACACTCTTGTAAATAATAAGGCAGTGATGATTTAAAGTCATTATCTGTAATATGTGCCTTAACGGGCGGTATATTTCGTAACACAGAACAAATTTTTGGTCCAAGAAAGTTATCAACACATATTAAAACATCCCAAATATTCAACAACGCACCTACAACTCTTTGAGCGGTATCTTTATATAATAAGTCATCTACGTTAATTCCAGTGTTTTCCATCTTATCCTCCTCTCTTCCACGGCTTTCTTAATAGCTCTTTGTACCTTGGTTAACTTGGCTTTGCCTGTCTTGATATCCATAAATACAATTTCAATTTCTTTCTCTTCACCGTCGGTTATACTTCCCGCGCCGGAAAAGATAATATAATCAATAGGTGAACCTATAAATTTAGCATCAGATGGAACGAACTCTTTCAAGAACTCTTCAGATATAGGTGCAAAGTGTTCCGTAGTTTTTCCACGAAGAATAGATCGACTCTTGTTTACTGACTCTTTCACAGTTTTTTCAAGTTCGGTCTTTTTCCATACTTCCATCTGATCTTTATAATGTTCTTCAATAGTTCTTTTTGCTAATTGAAGATCGTCTTTATATACCCTTTCTTTGTCAGTAAGTAAATTAGTAAGACCTTCTATTGAAGCATGTAAATTAGATATGTCTGTATGTGTATGTGTTAATTCGCCATTGATTTTAACTAATTGTAATTCTTTACTAACTAATTCACTTTTCGCGCGCCAAAGAAAATAAGAAACAACGATAAGAAGAAAACTACTGCAAATTAAGCTTAGTAATAAGATCATCTAGAAAAACCTGAACAGAGCTTGGTTTATAAGATTTATTACCAGATTCTTCTCTTTTTCCGCCGCCAGGAATAAATCCATTAGGATATCTATCTCTTAGCTTCTTACTATTAGCAGCAATAACATCTTGAACATTAAATTTAAGCATACTACCCAAAGCAGACACAGCTTCAGTCCAGTAATAATGTTGATCTCCCAATTCCTTAATGACAGCATCTCTAGCCATAGGTACTTTATGATATAGTTCCTTCTTAACGAGTTCTACTAATTCGCCGCACTCTCCAGCGAGTCCTAGAACAGTGTTTAGTACCCAATCTGTCTGATTCAGTTCACTATTACGAGTTCTCTTAGCTTCTTCAGCATACGATTCATAAGTCCACTTACTATCTTCCTTTTTAGGAGCTTCTTTAATCTTCTCTTTTTCAATTGTCTCTTCCATATCTAGTACCTTATTATACGCAGTAAGATAGTCTAGAATCTCTGTTCTGAGTACACATACCCTCATTTCACTATATGTATACGACATATATACTACTTCTACGTTGTTAGCCCCTTCTAGTATAAAAACTTCAAGGTACTGTGGGTAGTTTCTTAACGTCGGCGCAAAACGACAATAAAGAGGATCAATAAGAAATTTAGGAACTTGAACAGCAGTAAGAGTGTTTGCAGTAAAAGCCAGTTTAAGATCGTTGATAAAATTTGTTAGTTCTGTTCTCTTGCTCATTAGTAACCTTTAAAAGTTCTTTTTCCGTTTGTGAATTTATCAATATATTCTTTAATATTGCCAGTTAGTTCTTTTACGTGAATAGTCTTAGCTATACTTAAATGCTGATATCTATCAGTATTGTCAATATTTACTCTATGTTTACTAAGCACAGCATTAACATCAAGCTCTTCTTTAGATAGTTGTTCATAGATGCGGGGACATTTAAATGGGTGAAAATTATTATACTTTAAATTAAGCCAAATAGGACTTTCACATAATTCAATAGTAGCTGTTGTGTCTCTATTATACTGATGCATTGATATAGAGTTTATTGATTGTCTATAGTACTTACAAATACCCAAATATTGATACTCGCTACCTCTCCACTTATAAATGCCACCGACAATAAATTTCCTAATTCTCTTTCTATGTTCATCCTCATACTTCTTTTGCGCTTTTCTAAATAAATCAGTACCTACTTTAACTAACTCCATACCATTAGTTACTTTGGCCCATAAGAAAGGTCCATAAGCAGTACCATCATCAATAGAACAGTTTTTAATAATATGATTAGGATCTGTTTTAGATACAGCATTAACTACTGTATTACCAACTTTATATTGAACAGTAACATATCGTGAATCATTAACAGTAAATTCAATATTCATAATAGGATCATTTGGTATTTCAATACACTCCTTATAAAAATCGTACAGCCTGTATTTATGTGAATTTTCTAAAGATACAATTCTCTTTCTAGCAGGAATATAAAAGAGTTTCTTCTCCATTTATCTCCTTTTGCGCGCCTAAAATAAACTCATAGACATATAGAAGTTATACCAAAGAAGTACATAGAAAATTCATATGTAAGGACTATTTAACCGCAGCTAGTAGATTGACCGCACTCAATACAACAGAAACAAGCACCTGTCTTGATAGTCTTTCCATCACAGAAGTTACAATTAGCACTAAACAGTTGTTGTTTCACGTTAAGCGGCTGAGAGGCTTTACAACCATCTCTATAAAGAGCAATTGCCTTCAACCCTAACTTCCATGCTTTCATATATGTGTCATATACATCTTGAATGCTAGCTTCATTAGGTAGGTTAACTGTCTTACTAATCGCGCCGCTTAGGAAGGGTTGACAAGCAGCCATCATTAGTAAGTGTCCGTCTGTACTAATGCATCTAGTACCTACGGCACAGTCAAATACTTTAATATGCTCTTTCTTCAGCGGCGCACCGAGAATAGTCTCGTATTTAAGAATATGATCACAAATAAACTCAATCTCCTCTTCTGTATAACCTAGTTTTCTAAGAGCATCAGGAACGGACTTATTAACAATCTTAATATAACCACCTCCAGCTAATTTCTTATATTTAACGAGCGCAATGTCCGGTTCAATGCCGGTTGTGTCGCAGTCCATCATAAAGGAGATTGTACCTGTTGGAGCCAGTACAGTTCCTTGGCTGTTTCTATATCCATACAACCATCCAAGGCTTTCTGTTTCCTCCCACATACTTTCGGCGGCAAGAAGAATACTCCGCTCCTTAATATCATTCTTAATAGCAATGTGTTTTAACATTTGATTTGAATCAGAGTGTTTTCTAATAACTCTCATAAATGGCTCTTTATTCTTAGTAAACTCTTCAAACGGACCACCACAATCTCTAGCAATAACCGCCGACTGATTGTAGGCAGTTGCAGTCATTAGAGATGTAATCGCGCCCAGAGTATACCTACCTTCCTCACTATCATAAGGAATACCTCTAGACATAAGTAGTGCGCCGCCATTAGTCCAACCGATACCTAAAGGTCTAAACTTCTTACTATTCTCAGTAATCTTCTTTGTAGGATATAGAGAAATATCAACTGCTATTTCCATAGCCGTGATTCCTAGACGGACGTTATATTCAAACCCTTTGATATCAAATACACCGTTTTTATCATACTTCTTTAAATTAATGGATGCTAAATTACAGGCGGTATCATCGAGAAACATATACTCGCTGCATGGGTTTGACGACGAGATTCTTCCACTATTTGGACATGTATGCCAGTCATTAATGGTTGTATCAAACTGTAGACCGGGATCTGCACAATAGTGCGCCGCTTCAACAATTTTGTTGAATACATTCTTGGCACTTAAATGTTTAGATTTACCTGTAAAAGTTTTTAGTGAATACTCATTATCCTCTTCTACGGCTTTCATAAACTCGTCAGTGACTCTTACGGACTGATTACCGTTCTGAAACGGTAATGATGAATAAGTAATACCGTTATAATCACTTGGCCAACCTGCTTTAATCAAGTCCTTGGCCATTCTTTCCGACAGTACTTTTGTGTCGATAAAATCCAAAATATCTGGATGAACTGCGTCGAGAATAACCATCCTCGCAGCCCTTCGGGTCTTACCTCCACTTTTAACTGCGCCAGCACTTGTATCTAGACCTTTAATAAAAGGAATGGGACCAGAAGAAGTTCCTCCTCCCGATAGAGGGGCATCCTTTTCGCGCAGAGGAGAATAATTAGTACCTGTACCAGAACCAAACAAGAATAAAGTAGTTTCACTCTCTTGTAACTTCTTAATAGACTCCATTGAATCTTCAACGGACTGAATAAAGCAGGCAGACATTCCACCTTTTTCATCTAGACCCAAGTTATACCAAACAGGAGAATTAAAACTGAAGTACTGATTAACTAGTAAATAACGAAGTTCTTTTTCAAAAATCTCTCCGTTCTCTTTATCAAAATACTTTCTTTTAATTCCCGCCTTAGCGAAGGCTCTACTTACTCTACTTGTGCATTGTTTAACTGAATATTCTTTTTGACCATTAATAACCTTAAAATAGTGTTGAGCTACAATATCAATGGCTGTCTGTGACCAGAAAGAAGGGACTTCTACTTCTTGCTCAAATAATACTTTGTCGCCGTCTTTAATAGAGGCTGTTCGAGTTTCCCAGACGATCTCATCAAAAGGATCAATTCCAGGTTTAGTAAAATGGTGTGTGAATTTTAGCATTGCTTCTGTTTCCATTGGTTAGACCAACTAGAATAAAAAACTTTCATAAGTATTTATAAGAACTTTATTATTTATCGTCGGTAGATTATCTTAATCTTTTTTAAAATAAGGTATCATACATATCTTCAACGGACACCTTACGTAACTCCGAGGTGTTTAGCTAATTCTACTCTTTCTTCTAGAGTCATATTACAAAACTTGGCCCATAAGTCACAAGCTAATTTATCCTCCTTCTCTTTCTCAATATGCTTCTTTAAAGTCTCTTCATCTACTTCGTGCCGAGTAGAAAATTGCAGTCCTTTATCTTCTTCAGTGTACGTAATATAGTCAAGTGTATTGTTTCCGTACTCTTTACGAAGTTCTTCTAGCAGTTTGATAAGATCGTCAAAATTACTTACATCGGACAAAGATAGATAGTGACTTTGTATTAACTTGTATCCTTCACCTTCGTCCTCAATATAAGATGTACCATCGCTAACCGTCATGACGCTTCTCCTTCAACTTCTTTTTCCGTCGCTCATACCTATTCCAATATTTTTTAACCTTTTGCAACAAATGAATGACCATCAAACCTCTACTTCACTATTTGTTAGTTTGACGTGTTTTCTTATGCAAAAACAGTTTGGACTACATCTATTGTATATCTCTCCAATAGGTGTCATACAGCACTCATAGCAAAATCCGTTATTACATAAAGGGTTGGCCAATCTAACACCGTCTGCTAAAGAACCAAACATATCAATACGTAAGTGTCCATTACTACATCTATTACAAGCTTTTCTATCATCTACTCTTGGTGCGCGACCAAGAATGACCCAACATAAAAACCAGTATAGAAACCTAATCATACACCACCCAGCATCTTAATAATATCCTCTTTTATACTTATTGCTTCACACAACTTTTCAGTAAACTCGTTAAAAAGATCGCCATCTTTTAACCCTTTCAATGAGTTTGTATACATCTTTATATTGTACTCTTGTTCATCTAATAGTTTTTTCAAGTCTTCTGTAGTAGGTTCTTTAGACCACTCTAGCATAATCGTATATTCCTCTTTCCAATCATTGTTCCAGTCTTGGCTATCAATACTACAAAAACATCCTTTACCATACTCTTTTTCTATACTTACTAAGATATCTTGTAACTCTTCTATTTTTGTAAAGGTAACGTCAAAACACACTCTAACGTAGGTACGATATTCTCCATTAAGTTTATATGTACGTGTACTAGTTTGTATATTCGTCATCTAGTCTTCAAAGCCCTTTCTTGCTCTTTTCGTTCTTTTAAAAGTTTATTATATTGCTCTTGGTACACATTACCTACGTCAAAAGCCGAACTTAACCGACACATATAATCATATCTCTCTTCTAATGTTATTTTCTCCACTTTAGGTAATAAAGATTTATTTTCTTTTACACTTAAAGGCTCTAACTTTTTGTTTTCGACCGGACTAATAACAGCACTCTCTGGAACTGAAATACCAAGTTCTTTTCCACTAATAGAGACAGAACCTCTGACTCCCTCTTCTTTTAGCGCTCGGTTTAATTTATTAACAAGATCAGTCACACTTTCTTTAACAGGCTGCGTTCTGAACATTTCTTCTAATTCTCTTTTATATACACTGATTTCATCTTCGGTAGCTGGGCGCACCACATAAAAACAAGGTGCCAAAACAGATTCTCCAATATTGTGTTTATCTTCTATCCAGTCTCCATACTGATGGATAAAATACTCATCTTTAAGATTTTTCAAACTTTCTTTAATAGCGCCGACGGTAACTTCATTATTCCAATCTTCCCACAGAAGTTCTTGTGTAACGTAATTAACTCCGTCGAATAAAGTTGGATCTTCGTATGTCTTCTTAGTCATTTCTTCTCCTTAGATAGCTAATAAATGAATTATTTATATTTTACTGCTTTTAACTTTGACTTTGCTCTTTCTGCCGACGACGTTCTGCCTCGGCTAGTCCCTCTTTTATAGTAGAGGGGAGGTTGAACAAGAAGGTGAAACCAGCGCCAATGATGAACCGCATCAAGAACGGCATCAATTACTCCTCTTTTTTATCCTCAGTATCATCATTCTGGTCTTCACTATCATCATCTTCAAATTTCATTAATTCGTCATGAAAATTTTCATTGGCATCGCCAACTTCAATATCCTCATTACTATTGTCGTTGAGGTCCATTGCCATACATCTTTTATACCAATTTATTGAGGTAAAATTTCATATTTGAATCCTTCTCTTGAGTATGTAATATTTGACTCATGCTATCTAAAAGCGCCGATGAAAAAATTCTATCTCAATGGGATCAAATTAAAGATGCCTTTGCCAGCAGTATTACAGGCATGTTTCCTATTTCTGGGCGCAAAAATACTTTAGAACTAACGAACCTTATTTACGATGATTCAAAGGCAAAAGATGCTGATATCAAATCTCAGCAGCTAGCTAAAGAGCAAGAGAAGACTTGGGGTGTACCTGTTTTTGCCGAGTTCGTATTAAAGGACAAGGAAACAGGGAATGTAATCAATCGCTCCAAGCAGAAGATTGCTGTACTGCCTAAGATGACTCAGCGCTTCACTTACATCATCGGCGGCGGAGAGTATAACTCAGCATATCAGCAACGTATTAAGTCAGGTATCTACAGTAAGATCAATGAGAAAGGTGAACATCTTACAGAAATCAACCTAAACGGTAGAAATAACGCTTTCGTTAAAGAAGCTCGTCTGAAGATTCCCTTTGATCTAGAGACTAAGAAGTTCAAGTTAAACTACGCGACAAACAATATCCCACTTTACTCTTTTCTCAAGTGTGTTGGTGTATCCGACGATGAAATGAAGAAAGAATGGGGAGAGGATGTATGGAAGGCCAATCATACAAGTAAATGGCAAGATGATATTAAGAAGATTTACGAAAAGAAGTGGAAGGGTCGAGGACTAAAAGTAGAAGGTGATTCTTTTGAGCATATTCAGAAAGCTGTAACTGAAGCTCTTTCTAAGGCCGCCGTTTTACCTGAGACTACAAAGTTGACTCTTGGCCGCCCAGTAGAAAAACTAAGTGGAAAAGAGATTCTAGATGCATCTACCCACTTACTAAAAACGGCGCGAGGAGAAAGAGCACCCGACGATCAAGCATCTATGGTCTTTAAACAACTGTTAGGACTAGATGACTTTATTGCAGAGAAGTTCAACTCACCAAAAACCGGCCAAGCATTAAAACTAAAGATTAGAAACAACGTAGATAGAAAAGACAAAGTTTCTAGCATCATTTCTAGTGACTTCTTTAATAGACCCTTATCACAAGTCTTCTATAGCAATGCGCTTTCACAAAGACCAGATCAGACAAATCCTCTAGATATTCTAGCTAGTAAGTCACTAGTAACTTCTATGGGTCCAGGTGGTATTACATCTGAACATCAACTTCGTCCCAGTATGAAGATGATTAATCAAACTCACTTTGGCGTCGTAGATCCTCTGATGACACCAGAATCAGAAACTACAGGTATCACACTGCACTTACCTATTGGTGTCAGGAAAGTAGGTAAAGAAGCAAAGGTATACGTATATGATACTCACGAGAAGAAGTATGCATACAAAAATCCAGCAGAAATTCATGGTGATTGGTTAGGTTCTCCTGACTACTTCAACTGGAAGGGTGGTCATCCCGTCGCGGCCAAAGAAAAAGTTATGGCCATGTCACCAGACAATCATGACTTTATGGAAGTAGATCCTAAGAAGGTTCGTTATATCATCCCTTCTTCAAAAAACCTTTTTACTGAAGCTACTAACGCCATTCCATTCTTACAATGTAACCAAGGTAACAGAACCATGACTGGTTCTCGTCAGCCTTCACAAGGCGTCTCATTAGTAAATAGAGAAGCTCCTCTAGTACAGGTTAAAAGCAACTCTAAAGACAGTTTCGAGAAAGTCTTTGGTTCTAACTTTTCTCACGCTGCGCCGGAAGAAGGAAAAGTAACTCATTTTGTAAAAGATGAACTAGGTAATACAGAAGAAATTCATATTACTGATAAGAGTGGAAATACACATAAAGTACAGATATATAACCACTTTCCTCTAAATGAAAAGAAAACATTCATTCACTCGGAACCTACCGTAAAGATTGGTGATAATGTAACCAAAGGTCAGACTATTGCCGATAGTAACTTCACAAAAAATGGAGTGATGTCAACTGGCATTAATATGCATACAGGCTATGTCAATCATTATGGAAACACCTTTGAAGATTCCGTCGTCATTTCAGAATCGGCGGCGAAGAAATTATCATCTATTCATATGCACAGACCTACAATTGAAACAGGTCCAGAAGACGTAATCAGTCTTAATAAGTTCCTTGCTTATGCTTCCAGCGCCGGAAAGAAAATAAAGAAAGATAAACTAGATAACCTAGATAAAGACGGTGTAATCAAACCAGGAACAAGAGTAAAGCCTGGAGATATTCTAGTTGCCGCCGTTGGTAAGAACGAACTACCAGAAGACTTTGCCAAACTCGGCGCAAGACTAAAAGGAGCTATTCTTCCTTATAGAGACAAGTCCCTTGTATGGGACAGTGAGCATGAAGGAGAAGTAGTAAAGGTAATCAAGAAGCCGGGAGATACTGGATATACAGTACACGTAAAAACTGTTGAGCCTATGAAGGTGGGCGATAAGCTCTGTTATGACGAGGAGACAGAGATTCTCACAAAGACTGGCTGGAAGTCCATAAAAGACGTACAGCTAGAAGATGAGATTTGTACACTAAACCCTGGTACACATGTAATTGAGTACCAGAATCCAACAGCTATTCACCATTATCCAAGTGACGGTAGTGATATGTATAAAGTTGAGACTGATGAAGTTGATCTTCTCGTAACTCTTGAACATAAGATGTATGTAAGAAGTCCCTCTTCTACCGAGTTTACTCTTCGCGCCGCAAAAGAAATAAGAGAACCTGTTTATTATCTAACACAGGAAAAAGAAGTATTAGTAAATACGCACTCATTAGTTCCATACAATAAAGAAGTGTTCTGTGTAACAGTACCAAACCACATTGTATACGTTTGTAGGAATGGTAAGGCAGTGTGGTCAGGTAACTCAGCCAGGCATGGAGACAAGAATATTGTAGGTGCTATTCTCCCCGACGAGCACATGCCAAGAGTAGGTGGACCAAATGGAAAACCTCTTGAGATGTTAACATCTCCAACAGGAACTCCATCACGTATCAACCTTGGTCAAGCACTAGAATTGGCGGCCTCGAAAATAGCTAATAAGACAGGAACTCCTTATATTACTTCAAACTTTCAACCAGGAATTGATTATGCAGAGAAGATTCGTAAAGAACTAAAGGAACACGGTCTAAAAGATAAGGAAGTAATTTACGATCCTCTATTAAAAGTAGAATTAGAAAACCCTGTATTAACAGGTCATAAATACGTTTTAAAGCTAAAGCATCAAGTAGAAAAGAAAGAATCTGTACGCGGTATGGATCAATCCCTTGCGCGAAAATACTCGATTAACGAAGATCCTTCTCGCGGCGGCGGAGAAGGAGCACAAGCTATTGCACAGCTAGACATGTATGCACTCTTAGCACATGGAGCAAGAGCCAATCTAAGAGAAATGACATCATATAAAGCAGAAAGACAACATAACTCTGAAACTATGGCTGATACAGACTTCTGGAATCGAGTTATGTTGGGACTTCCTTTACAGCCACCTAAAGCAACTTTTGCCTATAAGAAGTTTGAAGGAATGCTTCAAGGTATGGGCTTGAATCTAAAGAAGGATGGATACGACACTGTACTAACACCTCTTACAGACAAGGGTGTTTTACATCTTTCCGCCGGAGAAATTACAAACAGTAAGATGCTCCGAGGAAAAGATGATCTAGAAATCAAAGGTGGACTCTTTGATAAAAAGATTACCGGCGGCGCCACAGGAAAAGGGTGGAGTCATATTACATTAGCAGAACCATTTCCAAATCCTCTCTTTGTAGGTACAAAAGCACAACCAGGACCAGCAGTTGTATTATCAGGACTAAAGTATGAAGATTTTGAAAAGGTTGTTCGAGGAGAACATACAATCACCGTCGGTGGAAAAGAACTGACTGGCGGAAAAGCAATCAATGAACTGCTAAAGAAAGTAGATGTAAATAAAGAATTTGAAAAGGTAAAGAACGAACTAAAGAATCTAAGTGGAACTACTCTTGATAAGGCCAACAAGAAAGCTAAGTTTTTGCGCGCCCTAAAAAATCTTAATATGAAACCAGATGAAGCATACATAATGAATCATCTACCAGTAATTCCTCCTGCATTCCGACCAGTAGTACCTATGTCAGATGGTTCTATTGCAAGTGCCGATATCAACACCTTATACGCACACATCATTCAAGACAACGCGGCGCTCAAAGATAAAACCACATTGCAATATAATCCAGAACTACAAAAGAAACTAAATGCATCTGTCTATGACAAATTAAAAGCCGCCATAGGAATTGGTTCAGTACCTACATATGAAGGAAATAAAGAACTAAAGGGATTAGCAAAAACAATTGCAGGAGATAATCCAAAATCAGGATTCTTCCAAAATAAAATTATGAAGAGAAGACAGGATCTATCAATGAGATCCACAATTACTCCTGCGGCGGATCTACAATTAGATCAAGTTGCAATTCCAAAAGATTCGGCCATGGAATTGTATAAACCTTTCGTAATTAGAACACTGATTCAGTCAGGTAAGGATCTCATTGAAGCTACAAAAGAAGTGAAAGAACAGACCCCCATGGCCTGGAAGGCACTGGAACATACAATTAAAGAACGTCCTGTTCTAATAAAGCGAGATCCTGTTCTCCATAAATATAATATGCAGGCATATTATCCCGTTCTGAAAGAAGGTAAGTCAATTGGACTTCATCCACTAGCATGCGGTGCCTTCAATGCGGACTTTGACGGAAATTGTATCATAGGTGACGTTATAATTTCACTAAAATTGTGGTATAACTATTCTGGTGAGGACAATTCCGCCCTCAAAAAAGCTCTAGAGGAGAAATACCAGATAAAGTTCACAGAAACCACAAAGATCGTCGCAGTAGATAATAACGGAGTTATGGTTGAAATGGAGATTAGAAATATGCCGCGCATTGAAGAATCTCTTAGCTATGACAGTAACGGCGCCTCTGTATACGCCGTACCACCAGGAATTTTTGTATGGTCATACAACCATGAAACAAACCAACCTACTTATGAACCTGTTACACACTTGACTGTAGAAGAGCGTTGCGACGTTGCTAAGGTTAATACACGCAGATTTGAAGTAACCGCTTCTACAAATGAGTCTCTATGCGTATATGATCATGATACTGAGCAGCTAGTAGATATTTGTCCAAAGGACGCTATTGGTCGCCTGTCTCCTGTTATGAAGAGGATTCCAATTACAGGTTCTATTAATGATTACGAGCTGGGTTGGCTAATTGGGGCTTTTCTTTCTGACGGCGCGGCTCCAGGAACAACCATTATGTATACAAAGGCTTCACAGCCTCACAGAGATAGATTTTTCGCCGCCCTACAAAATCTACAGGGAGGAACTGTTAATAGAAGAACATATGAAGAGGTACACGGACCACTTGAAGAAATTAGTGGAATCAGTGTAAAGGATCATTATACAAATATTAACAAGAGCACCTTAGACCTGCTGCAAAGCTGTTATGAGAGAAATGAGCGTGGAGAAGTTCCATCAGGTGTTCGCTCTGCTCTGTATAAGAAAATGCCTGTTATTGCGTGTCAATTTGCAGAGGATACATTGATCGGCCTTCTTGCTGGACTTATCGATGGTGATGGTTCGATCTCTATTAATAACTCAAAAGCTAAACCACAGGTTATTGCTAACTTCTCTACCTCTTCACCTTATCTAAGAGACGGGATTACTTTCCTTTGCCGCCTTCTTGGTATTAGAAACAGTGTAAGTGAGACACACCCAAAAGCCGGTCGAGTACAAAAACACGTAAATTACACAATCTCTTTCAGCACTGTCGATCTACAGAAGATTGCTCCTAGACTACGTCTTGTTAAGGAGGACTCTATCAATGCGCTGAACCTACTTATGTCACAAGATCTAAAAGATGATGGAGATCTTGTTCCAGTACCAAATAGAATTATGAGTCTTGTTTCTTCTTCTGCTGGACCGTTAAAAGATGATCCTATCTTTGCCTCTCTAAGAACAATCAAGTCTGCTAGAAAAGCTGGTTATTACTTTACTAGAAATCTTGCTAAGTATGTTCTTTCATTCATTAAGGCGGCGAACTCGTTAAATGTAGACCTTTGGGAAAAAGTTGTCTACGCGGAGGATGTGGTATGGGACACCATCGTTTCAGTCGAGAATCTAGGAAAAACTACTGTCTACGACCTTGCTATTCCTACTACCAAGGTATTTGTCGTAAATGGAGGGCTTGTAATCTATGACACTATGGCAGTTTATCTGCCTCTTACAGAAGAAGCGCGGAAGGAGGCAATTGAAAGAATGCTTCCTTCTAAAAACTTATTCTCTACTACTAATTATGGAATTATGCATGCTCCTGATCAAGAAGCTGTTATCGGTATCCATCTAGCTTCAACTTGGGGCGCGAAAAAGGATAAAAAGTATAATAGCTTACAAGATATTGTTAATGACAAAACACTACATAGATCAGATGTAGTGAAATATAAACTTCCCGGCGGCGGAGAAAAAGAAACCACAAAAGGAAGAGCAGTTCTAGCTTCTTTTTTACCTGATGAATATCCAAAGGATAAATTAGACACATTACTGCACGATTCTTCTTTTAGCTTTAAGAAAGGTACTATTCATAATTATCTTGAAACCGCCGCTAGATTAGATAGAAAGAAGTATCCAGATGTAGTAGATGGTTGGAGAAATCTTGGTAATGAAACTGCTTATAGAGCTGGATTCTCATATTCTATTCATGATCTAAAGCCTAATAAGGAATTGAGAGAATCTATTCTAAAGCCTTATCATGAAGCCGCCGCCAAAGTAAAAGCTACTTCCGCGCCGCAAGAAGAAAAAGATCAAAAAGTAATTGAAATCTATTCAAAGGCTACAAAGGAACTAGAAGATAAGTTCACTAAGTATTATAGAGAACAAGACAACAATATGCATAAGATGATTGATATTAAAGCAAGAGGTAACTTTGGTCAGTTTAGACAGATGGTCATTGCACCTATGCTTATGGCAGATAATAAGGGAGTTATTCCAACACCTATTACAAAGAGTTTCTCTGAGGGTCTGAGTGTACCTGAATATTGGAATACTCTTTACGGTGCTCGTATGGGTACTCTCGCTCGTGCTTCCGGCACGAGCGTACCGGGAGCTATGGCAAAAGAGCTATCTAATATCAGTGTTTCTACAACCATTTCAACACCAGACTGCGGCGTTTCTAAGGGGCACTTTGTTGATGTTATAGGTCATGACGGAAAGGAAGAGATCGATATTACAGATAGATACTTAGCTAAGGATTTGAACCACGGTAACTTATCACTAAAAAAAGATACACTAATTACTCCAGATCTATTTGCTAAGATAAAAGCTAGTGGAGTTCAGAAAATTGAGGTAAGATCTCCCTTGACATGTAAGGATTCTATTGGTATATGTCAGAAATGCATGGGACTCAATTCTGAGGGACACCACCATGACATAGGCACAAATATCGGAATAATAGCCAGCCAAGCTTTAAGTGAGCCTGCCATTCAAATTTCAATGGACAGTATAGTACCCTCAGCGACAGTAAAAATTAGAGAAAATACGTATGGAACGAAAAAAGTAACACTTTTTTCGCTTTTTGAAATGTGTTAAGGTTTACCGTGGAATCTAAAATCGAAACTAAAGAAGTTAGAGATATTGAAATTTGGGATGGTACAAAGTTTACACCAATAAGGACTGTACAAAGATATCCAAAGGATGCTTATACAGTAACCATAACTACTGAAAACGGTTTCTCGTGTACTATGAAGAATACACACCCTTCTTGGTGTATGATTACTAGAAATGATATATGTGAATCTGTCGTACAAGCAAAACACCTTTTAGATAAATGGGTTCTAACTGAAAAAGGGTATTCAAAAGTAGTTAGTGTAGAGGAAACCGAGTATGAAGGTTTGTTGTATGATATTTCTACTGATACAAAAGCCTTTGAGGCTGACGGTATTAGAACTCACAATAGTTTTCACTGTTTTCATAAGGATTCTTTAGTATTTGTACTAGACCCTAAGAAGAATATTTATGCATATACCTTAGAAGAGTTGTTTGACGAGATTGAAGAAGATTTATATGAAGATGACCACAAGCAGTTTAAACTTGTGCCGCCAAATTACTTTGTATGGAGTGATGGCAGTTGGACTCCTTTGCTACAGGTTACTAGACACGTACCTACAGAAAAAATGCTATTTATTTGTGAGGGCACTAATGTACTTATGTCTCAAGAGACACATAAACTAGCCATACACAAAAACTTATCAAGATGCACCCACTGTGAGCATCCCAGTATTAAGAAAAAGAAAACTGCTAAAAAATCAACGTGTTGCAAATGTGCAAAAATTGTAGATAAACTACCTAATCAATTTGACCCCGTTTTTAATTTAGTGGAAGGTAAGGATGTGGAGAAGGGGGATTTTGCTAGAATTGATAAGAGTGTAATGCAAGAAGTTTCTGAAGGAGCTAATCCAAAATATAGTGGGTATGTAGTAGGCTTTTTCCTGGCCGAAGGGTATGTAGTTTACACGCGCAAAAGAAGTAAGAAGACGAAAGAATTTCTTCCTTACCGCGCCGCAAGAGTAGAAATTACGCAGCTACATCAACATCTAAAAGAACACTTTTTACAAAGACTTTTACAAGAAGCTCCAGATCAGAGTAAAGTTCGTGTAACTGAGGAAGGAGTTCAAATAAGCTCTGTTGAGGAGGCCACATATTTTTCAAGTAACTTTCCAAGATACGCTCACAATAAGAAATTACAACCAAATTTCTTACAATACTCTGCTACTTGGCTCTATGATTTTTTAGCAGGTCTTATTGATTCCGATGGTTATATAGAGTATAATCGCCATTCTTACAGATATGCTACTATCTCTGTTGTTAGCTGGGCTTTGATACAACAGATAGGTTTTATATTGACAAAATTACAGATACCATTCTCAATAACTGGTGGTGATATACCAAAATCACATGTATATAAAGGGCAAACTATAACTGGAAGATATCCAAGATTCTGTATAAAATTCCCTCTTTCTACGGATGTATTAAAAAATCTTAATACATCTTATAAATGCGTCAATTTAGATAAAGGAATTAACTCACCTGCTGTTAAGGAGTCTTATAATAAAGGGGTTAAAAAGATAACTGTATGTAAGCCTGTAGAGTATAAGTTTTCGTATGTATATGATCTAACAACAGAATCAGGTTTAATGTCTGTGTCTTCCTTCATAGTTAGTAATTCTGGTGGTATTGCTACTGGTCGTGGCGTTCAATCTGTTAGTGCGTTACAGCGTGCTCAACAGTTATTTAACTTGCCAAAAACACTACCTAACTCTGCGGTTATTTCTAAGTCCGGCGGCGTAGTATCAAAGATAGAAAAAGATCCTTCTACTAATGGTCACTATGTATTTGTAAAGGCTGAAAAAGATGAGCACAAACACTACGTACCACCGTCTAGAGATTTATTAGTTAAACCTGGAGATTCTATTTCTCGTGGCGATTCTTTATCAGACGGAGTTATTAATCCTCGTCAATTACTACAGCACAAGAATATGGATGCAGTGCGTGATTATATTACGGATCAGCTACACAAAATTTATAAAAATGTAGGTGGAACTCGTAGAAGGAATGTTGAAGTAGTTGTAAGGAATCTTACCAATCTAACTGAAGTTGCTGATCCTGGTAAATCTGATCATCTTACTGGAGATGTTGTTCCTCTTAATATTGTTCAGGACTTTAATTCTAAGGCGCGGCCAGAAGATAAAATCCTACACAAACCTATACTAAAAGGTATTAAAGAAACAGCCTTACTAAAAGATGAAGATTACTTGAGTAGAATGAACTTCCAACGTATTCAAAGCACTCTAGTTGAAGGCGCGGGAAAAGGTTGGAAGACTACCACAAAGAATACTACAAATCCAATTCCAGCGTTCGCTGCATCAACAATTACTCCTCAACTAGATAAAAATAAACCTCATTACTAACATTAGTTATTTATGTACTTTATGTTTATTAATAATACTGTGTGTCTATATATTCCCCAGTACGATTATTAATACTTTTACTGATTTTGCAATAATCAGCCTTCATCTCCATCTTTTTTGGCCCCTTTTCACCCAACTTGTATATTTTAGAAGGATCTTTTAGCACCCCTC